>Ga0209006_10000224_pt1 | contig 58778 bp, 59 predicted proteins | sample JacPin_JW_Ref_O2_FD_188567 | JGI IMG/M metagenome (GOLD analysis project Ga0209006, IMG submission 188567) | Forest soil microbial communities from Algoma, Ontario, Canada - Jack Pine, Ontario site 1_JW_Ref_O2 (SPAdes) (version 2) | ecosystem: Environmental > Terrestrial > Soil > Boreal...
TACGCCCTTAGTAGCTTAACCATAAAACTTACCCAACACGTCGCCATCGCCGGCCTCTGGATGATCACTCATGCAGAAGTCCGACACCGCGCGTGGAGTAAATTCGCCTTTCCACATTGCGCTACTCTCGAGCAAATATTTGCGGTTTACTACGCCATACGAGACTTGAAACTCGCATAACGTAGTGCCAGCTTCCTTCAGTTGTCAAAGAACTTCAATCCTGTCAATAACTTCCGACTGGATTGTCTCCCCTCCCGGGGGAGCGCGTCAGCGGTTTGGAGCCGCTGCCGCGAAAACTGTTTTTTGCAATAAAAAACCCGGCGTCGAGCGCCGGGCGGATCCGCCGAGCCTGCGGGCCATACTTCCTGGCCTCTAGGGCGGACGTGCTCGATGCTCGATTTCTTTCTACCCGGTGTTTGTATCCAAACTCACCTCTTGGTTAGAAGGCGGAAACCGGTTCGTCAGCGACGCCCACGCCTTCGCAGGCGTGTACTCGCATCAGGGGAGTATAGCAAGTCTAGGAATTTCGTCAAGTGTTTATGAATTATTTTTACAGCGTTCTTCTGTGGATTTCACCTGCCTCTGTGGATATTCACGCGCGCGAAGAATGCGGCCTGGAATTGTTCGGTCTTAGCTTTTGTTGCGTTTGAAGAATTCCACTTGGCGCAGGCGCTTCTCGGCCTCCTCGCGCGTCTTGTACGGGCCGCCTAGGTTTTTGCCCTTCTTTTCGGAAACCACTTTGTACCCGCCTTTAACTTTTTTGATCATGTGCTACCCTCCTGCGCTAATTTTCTCCCGCGACTTAGCAGAGTCAATACTCTGCTTGCTGTAGACCTTCTCGCTGGCGGCTGATTTCTGCGATATGTTGTCAACCTACCGGGAGGCGCACTGTGACGCCGGACACACAACACAACGATGGTCGAATCGCGTTAATCACGGGCGGTACGGATGGCTTAGGCCGCGCTACGGCCGTGATGCTGGCCGAGCGCGGGTATCGCGTTTTCGCCGGCGGGCGTAACGCGGAACGCATCGCTGCGCTGCAGCAATTCGCGCGGGAGCGCAAGCTGCCCCTCACAGCGACGGAACTGGATGTGTGCGACGACGCCTCGGTTGACCGCGTCGTGGCGGAAATCGAGAAAAGCACCGGAGCAGTGGATGTGCTGGTGAATAACGCCGGCATTGCCATAGCGGCGGTGATGGAAGAAATCACGCTCGATGATTTGCGCCGGCAATTCGAGACAAATTTTTTCGGCTTGGTGCGCATGTCGCAGCGGGTGCTGCCGGGAATGCGGCGGAAGCTCAGCGGCCGCATCATTAATATGAGTTCCATTGCGGGCAAGGTGGCTTCGCCGCTTTTCGGACCCTACAGCTCAAGCAAGCACGCGGTGGAAGCGGTGAGCGACGCGATGCGCCTGGAGGTCTATCCATTCGGGATTCAAGTCGTGCTGATCGAGCCGGGTTACATCCCCACCAGCATGAATCGCAACGCGGGCGAATTATCTTCCGCCTATGCGAAGGGTGCGCAACAGAGCCCCTACAAATCGGTGTATCAGGGGTTTCTCAACTCGTGGAGCAAGACCACGAAGGCATCGCGCTACACGCCGGAAGATTGTGCGCGGGTGATTCTGCGCGCCATCGAAGACGATCCCCCGCGAGCACGCTACGCCGTCACGCGCGAAGCGAAAATCGGCATCCTCGCCCGCCGCTTGCTCACCGATCGCGCCATGGACCGCCAAATGCGCAAGACAATGGGCATCGCCGACTTTCACCGAACGCCGCAAACAGACACACGAAAATAATCGTCCCGCAGTTGCGAGCGGCGTCAAGCCGCCGATTCGCTGCAGATGCCCGCGACGACCAGTCCCAGGATGATGAGTTGAATGCCGCCCGCGACCATCCACTTGATCGCCAGCTGATAGGGCACGATGTACACGACGTATTCACCCAGCGCAGTGGGAACCACAGTCAGGAAGGCGATGAGGATGCCGTAGCGGACGCCCTGGACGATCCACGGCTTTTTCTCGGCCCCGCGCGTATAGATGTACGCAAAAAGCGCCGCAAAAAAGAATTGGCCAACAGCCATGGCCCAGAAACGGTGCATGATTCCCGCGTTGGAGCGATGGCTTGCCGGAATCGCCGCGTAGTCGCTCATCAGCCAAACCTCGTGCACTAGATAGTTCGTGAGCATCAGCACGATATAAGCCGCCACAATCGCGAGTAACAGTTTTTTCATGGCCGTGATTGCCTCCTGCCGCCGGATTTTTGCGCCCTGGGAAAATACGTGAGAAGGAAATGCTCCGACCGCGTGTTCGCGCACGCCGGTAGGCGCAGCCTAGCACCGCCGTGGTGAAGACGATAGCGATTTTTGCGCCACGCTGGCGCATCTTGGCGTTTTAGTAGAAGTTCGCTCGCTGATCGATTTGTCGGAGGTTCGAAGTTCGTGTTTGCAAGACGGCTAAGGATTTGTGACTTGAATCGAAATGCTGGCGGCGCGCAGCGGTACATACTGCGCTTCCCACGCTGCGTGCGCGGGACTTTCGGCGTAAGCGTCGGCGGCGGCGCGGTCGCGAAATTCAATTGCATAGGCGGCGTTGAAATCGCGCGGCTGCATGCGTTCGCCTTTAATCCAAATGTTTTTGATGCCGGGAATCTTCGTGGCCATGTCCTTGATGCCGTCAATGGCCTGTTGCTTTTCGGCGTCGCTGGCCGCTGGGCTCCATTTCAGCTCGACGACGTGCAAAATGGTTTTCGGCTGGCCGAAGCGGTTCTGTCCTGCTACATAACCACCGGCAAACAAGGCCGCCGCTGTCACCACGCCGCAAAAAATCTTCCCCGCATTCGTAAGATGGATTCGCATTTCTTCTCCTTCGACAAAATTGCAGAGAACGAGTCTAAGCGAGGTCGCGCTAGACTCGCAACGGACGTCGAGCAACACGTTGCCTGCATGGAACTTTGCCGCAGACGCGGCACGATTTGCATTGACCCGCTGCTCACCGCTTGGTTACGATGCGCAACAATATTCTCGGATGCGCGGCCCCAGCGCGGCTGCGCGGAGGCGCCATGTACTGTTCAAAGTGCGGGGCTAATGTTGCGGACGGTACTGCGTTCTGTAGCGCGTGCGGGCAGCCGATGGTGGGATTCTCCGTTGGGCAAGCTGCGGCCACTCCGCCAGCCGCGGCGCCGGGAGAAACGGTTTACGCGCCGCCAGCGCAAGCAGGCTGGCAAGCTCCGGCAGCGCGTCCGGCCGTGGCGTACGCGGGCTTTTGGCTCCGCTTCGTGGCCGCGATCATCGACGGGCTGATCCTCTACTTTGTCGGGATGATCCTGTTTCTTCCGTTTGCTGCTTCGATGGGCACAGGCATGCGTGGAATGATGACGGGGCGTCCGCCGAACCTCGAAGGACTGTTGCCATTTATCCACGCAATGATCCGGATCACGCTGCTTCGCACGGTTCTCCACTGGCTCTACTACTCGCTGCTGGAGAGTTCGGCGTGGCAGGGGACGCTGGGCAAGAAGGCGCTGGGGCTGGAAGTCACGGATCTCGACGGGAACCGCATCAGCTTCGGCCGCGCTACGGGCCGGTTCTTCGCGAAAATTATTTCCAGTATCATCCTCTTCATCGGCTACATCATGGCGGGCTTCACGGAGAAGAAACAAGCGCTGCACGATATTCTTGCCGGCACGCTGGTCATCCGCAAATTGTAGGAACATATGGCGGTGCAACTGCGTAGTTGTATTTAAGGGAGCGAAATGTTCTGTTCAAAGTGTGGGGCGAACGTCACGGATGGTGCGGCATTTTGCAGTGCGTGTGGACAGCCCGTCAGCGCAGTGCCGCCGGTTGGGGTCGCGCCCGCGCAGCCAGGTCCTGGCTTGCCAGCACCCTACGCTGCTCCGCCTGCGCTCGCGCCAATCCTGCCGTCGCCTTACGCCGGATTTTGGCTGCGCGTTGTGGCGCACTTGATTGACGATCTGCTGTTAGGCATTGGCTTCGGGATCTTGGTCCTGATTGCCGTGGCGATTGTCGGCGTCGGGTCTCTTCGTACCATGATCGAAGGCATGAACGGTGAAGACCCCCAGATACCCGCGGCAATGATCTCCGCGATCATTTTCGTGGGCCTTGCGTCGATGCTGCTCGTGTGGATTTATAATGCCGGGATGGAAAGTTCCCGGCATCAAGGAACGCTCGGGAAAATGGCGCTGGGATTGATCGTCACGGACTCGCAGGGTCGCCCTATCGGTTTCGGTCACGCCACCGGAAGGTATTTTGCAAAGCTCATCACCGGGCTGATTCCCTTCGGCATCGGTTACGCCATGGCGGGATTCACGGAGAAGAAGCAGGCCCTTCACGACATGATTGCCGGCTGCCTGGTGCTGCGAAGAACGTAAAGCAAGGTCGTCACTTTTGGAATTGCGGCGCGCGCTTCTGTTACACACCCCACCCATAACGCTCGGAATGAACCAACGCGTCGTGCAGTTCCGCGCGAATGTGCTCGGTGAATTCAGAGCTACGCAGCACGCGCCCGCCGGTCTCCGCGATATCAAGCGTGCGAAAACCGTGATCCAGAACGCGATCCACCGCTGCTTCAATCCACTGCGCTTCTATCTCCAGTCCGAATGATTCGCGCAGCATCAGAACCGCGGAAAAAATCGCGCCGAGTGGACACGCAATATCTTTGCCCGCGAGCGATGGCGCGGAACCATGGATCGGTTCGTACATAGCGGGCTGGCCGTCATCGCCGCGGCTGAGTGAAGGAATCAGCCCGATCGAGCCGGCGAGCGCCGCAGCCTCATCGCTGAGAATATCGCCGAAAAGATTTCCGGTGAGGATCACGTCGAATTGCGCCGGGCGCAGCAGCAGCTGCATCGCGGCATTATCAACGTAAAGATGCTCGAGCGTGACTTCGGGATAATCGCGCGCGATGCGCGTCACGGTTTGGCGCCACAGCGCTGAAGTCGCCAGCACGTTCGCCTTATCCACGCTCGCCACGCGGCGATTGCGCCCGGCCGCTCGCTCGAAGGCGTAGCGCGCCACGCGCTCAATTTCCGCGGCCGTGTATTCGGCGACATCCCGCGCGCGCGCTCCGCTGCCCTCTCCAGTCAGCGAATGCTCGCCAAAATAAATGTCACCTGCCAGTTCGCGAACAATTTCGAAATCACAATCGTCAATGCGCTCGCGCCGCAGCGGAGAAATGCCGCTCAGCGCCGGACGCAGCCGGATAGGCCGCAAATTAATGTATAGACCGAGCGCCTTGCGCAGGCCCAGCAAGCCAGCTTCCGGGCGCTTATCGAGCGCCAGACCATCCCATTGCGGTCCCCCGATCGCGCCAAGCAAGATCGCGTCAGCCGAACGGCAGCCGGCCAGCGTCTCAGCAGGTAGCGGCGAGCCAAAACGCTCGATGGCGGCTCCGCCAAAAGCAAATTCGCGGAATTCAAATTTGTGTTCGAAAGATTTCGCGCAATCGCCGAGGATTTGTACCGCGGCATGCGTAACTTCGGGTCCGATTCCGTCGCCCGGCAACACGGCGATGGTCTTCCTTACTCCAGACATGACTGTAATCCCCCGTGGCGATGAAAATTGTTCACTTCAGCGCGTCACTCCTGCAGCTGCCGTTTGTTGCGTAGGCGCAGGCGTGCGCGCGCGGCGTACCTTGTGGATGATCGAAAGCAGGTCGCGATCGGTAACCTGTTTGGCCGCGTCGGCGCGCGCCGTCGCCAGGCCGTAGCACTCGACGAGTTCCGTGTCGCTCGTCGTATAGCCCAGCTCTTCCAATCGCGCGCGCAAAGCGTTGCGTCCGGAATGTTTGCCCAGGACGAGCCGTCGGGCCGGAACACCCACTTTCTCCGGCAAAATAATTTCGTACGTGAGCGGATTCTTCAGGATGCCGTCCTGATGGATCCCCGCCTCGTGCGCGAAGGCGTTCGCGCCAACCACCGCCTTATTCGGCGGCACGTTGACGCTGGTGATCGCAGAGAGCATCCGGCTGGTGGCGTAAATCTTCTCCAGCGAAATATTGGTGCGCACCGCGAAGTGGCTTTTGCGCACCTGCAGCGCCACCGCAATCTCTTCCAGCGAAGCGTTTCCGGCGCGTTCGCCGATGCCATTTATGGTGCATTCCACCTGCCGCGCGCCCGCGGCAATTGCCGCGAGAGAATTGGCGACTGCGAGGCCCAGGTCGTCGTGGCAATGCGCGCTGAAAACAATTCTAGGATAGGCGGCCAGATGCTTGCGGGCGGCGCGGAACATATCTCCATATTCATCCGGGGTCGTGTAGCCGACGGTGTCCGGAAGATTAATGACGTTGGCGCCGGCGGCCGCCGCCGCTTCGATCGCCTCGAACAGGAAATCCAAATCGGTGCGGCTCGCGTCTTCCGCGGAAAACTCCACGTCGTCGCAATGCGTGCAGCCGTATGCGACCGCCTTGGAGATTTGCGCCAGCGCTTCGCTGCGCGATATGCGCAGTTTGTGTTTCAGGTGCAGGTCCGAGGTGGCCAGAAAAATGTGCAAGCGCGGTTTTGCGGCAGGTTCGATGCCGCGCAGCGCCGCGTCCACATCTTCCTGCCGCGCGCGCGCTAGCGCCGCCACACTGCAATCTTTGATTTCCGCCGCCACGGCGCGCACGGCTGCCAGGTCGCCGGGCGACGAAATCGGGAAGCCCGCTTCGATCACGTCCACGCCCAACTGCTCCAGCTGGCGCGCCAGCTGCAGCTTCTCTTCCGTGTTCATGGAGAAGCCCGGCGACTGCTCCCCATCGCGCAGCGTGGTGTCAAAAATATGAACCTGTTCCATGCAGACTCCTTTGGATCCTACCAGTGTTTCGTGTGCGCCGAAAGGAGTCCAATTTATAATTCTTGCATGTGAGATAAATCTCTCTTATACAAGAGGATGGCCTTGGAGGCCCGTGTCATGGACCTGGCGGCATTGCAGATGTTTCAGATGGTCGCAACCGAGCGCAGCTACTCGCGCGCGGCGGTAAAACTATTTCGCACTCAGCCGGCGATCAGTATCGCCATGCGCAAATTGGAAGACTGGGTGGGCCAGCCGCTCTTCGTGCGCGGCTCGGGCGCCCGCACCCTCACGGACGCGGGTACGCTGCTGCTGGAATACGCCGAGCGGATGTTGAACATGCGCGAGGAGATTCGCAAGGGTTTGCAGGAACTGCGCGGGCTGGAACGCGGGCAATTGTCGCTGGGCGTGAATGAAAGCTCGATCCATGCGCTACTGCCGGCCCTCGAGCGCTACCGGCGCTTGCATCCCGGAATTCACATTCGCGTGCACCGCGTGTTCTCGCGAGAAGTGCCGCGCGAATTGCTGAACCATCAGCTCGACATCGGCGTGATTTCGTATTTGCCCGAAGAACGCGAGCTCACCACCGCGGAATTCTATCGCGACGCACTGGTGTTGGTGGTCTGGCCCGGCCATCGCCTGGCAAAACGCAAGGACGTGGACATCACCGAGCTGGGCGAGGAGACTTTTGTCGCGCACATTGTGGAATCGCCCTATCGCCACCGCGTGGTCCAATTGTTCGCGAAGCATAGAGTGCCGCTGCGGATGGAAGTGGAGCTTCCGACGATCGAAAGCATCAAGCGGTTCGTAGAAATGGAAAAAGGCGTGGCCATTGTGCCGCGCATGTGCGTCGAAGGCGAGCTCGCGCGCGGTGATTTGCGCGAACTGCGAATCAAGCAGATGCGCGTGGAGCGGAAGCTATATTTAGTGTACCGGCAAGACCGCCCGCTGACCGCCGCAGCGCGCGCGCTGGTGGACATTATTCTTCCGCGGAAAAAGGCGCATGCGAAAGTGAAGACCGGCCCGAACCAACACTAGCTCTTAGCGGCCAGCTCATCCAGCGCCGCGCCGATGCGCGCCAGCCCTTCGCGCACGTCCTCCGTGTTCCCGCCTACTCCGATACGAAAGTGTTCGGGCGCTTCGAAAAAGCGGCCGGGCACGACGCTGGTTTCGTATTTGACGTGCAGTAGCTGGCAGAAAGCGTCGGCGTGGCCGCTGGTGAGCTGCGGAAACGCGATCGTTCCGGCTTCGGGCCAGATCGCCAGCAGGTCTCTGCGGCTCTTGAAAAATTCCTTCAGCAACGCCCGATTCGTCGTGAGCAACTGCTTCGCGCGCGCGGCAATCTCCGGCAGATGCTCGAAAGCGAGCACGCTGAGCAGTTCGATGGGATGCGGCGCCATCACGCCGAACAGGTCGTTCAGCCGCCACATGCGTTCTGCCAGCGGCTTCGCGGCAAAAATCCAGCCGCAGCGCAATCCGCTTAAGCCGTAGGCTTTCGTCAAACTGCTGGTGGTTACGAAATTCGGGCCGAGCAGGAAGGCCGTCTGCCACGGCGAATCAGAACACGCTTCCAGGTACACCTCGTCCACCAGCACGTGCGCGCCCATGCTGCGCGCAATTTCGCCTACCATGCGCAACTTGGCATCAGTCGTGCGCACGCCGCTGGGATTGTGCAGATTGGTGATGACGATCAGGCGCGTGCGCGCCGAAATATTGCGTTCCACTTCGCGCGGATCCAGCTGAAACCCCGATTCGAATTTGCGCGCGAAACGCCGGATCTTCACGCCCAGATATTCCGCGGTGGAAACAATTGCCCCGTAAGAAGGCTCTTCGATTAAGACTTCATCGCCCGGCTCAACGAGCGCGGCCATGGCCAGATGGTTGGCCATCGAAGTGCCCTGCGCCTGAACAATGCATTCCACCGGCACGCCGGATTTCGCCGACAGCTTTTGCAGCAGCGGCTGGTATCCGTAGCCGTCGGAACCGGAAATCTCCAGGTCTGCAATGCTCGGGTGTAAATCCGCCAGCGGAAAATGCACCACGTCGCTGCTCGCCAGATTGTACCGGGCTTTGGAACGCAGCTTCGCCCATTCAATATAGCTGGAACGAATTTCTCGTCGTTGTGGACTCATTGAGCGGACTCATTGGATTCTTATTTAGAACCGAGCGAGCGCCGTGCGCGGCCGCGGAACAGGAAATAGACGGGGACCCCAGCGAAGAGGATACACAGAGCGACGCCCGCATTGCGAGGATATTTGTAGATGGTGTTAAGGACAACTAACCACGCGACGGCGACAAAAACGCCGGTAGTCCAGGGATGTCCGGGGACGCGGTATCCGCCTTCGTGCGCGACGCCGCCGCGACGTGCGTCGCGCGCGCGAAAAACGAAAATGCAGCTCGCGGACAAGCCGAAAAATAGCCAATCCATCACCACCACATAGCTCAGGATTTGCTCGTACGTCCCCAGCAACACGGTGGCGCTGATCAACCCGCCTAACAGCGCGATCGCGGCAACCGGCGCGCGACTGCGCGAGCCCAGTCGCGCGAAGATGCCCGGCAATACGCCGTCCTCCGCCATCGCGAAGGCGACGCGCGGATAGCTCAGCATCGCTTGACTCAAAAAGCCCAGCGTGGAAATCGCTATCGCTATCGCGATCAATGACCCTCCCAGCGAGCCGAGCGCTCGGCTCATCACCGCCGATGCCGGAGTTGCAGTAGCCGCGAGACCCGCGGGAGAAAGCGCCTGCACGTAAATGAAATTCGCGGAAACATAAAGCACGATCACGCCCATCACGCCCAGCAGCAGTGCCTTCGGCAAGTTTTTGCGCGGCTCACGAATTTCCCCGGCGACGTAGTTGGAAGTCTGAAAGCCTCCGTAGGCGAAAAGCACCGGAATCATCGTCGCGCCGAAAACAGTTAGTAGATCGAACGACAGCGGACGATCGAGCAGCGGAAACCATGCAGTGTGCGCGGCGTTTGCTGGCGGCCACCCGATCGGCCAGAAGATCAGCCGCGAGCCGCAGACGACGATCATGGCAATCGCCACGATGCGCAACAGCATGAAAACACTTTGCACGCTGCCTCCGGCGCGCACGCCCAGGCAATTCACCACCGTGAACACCAGCACCACCGCGACAGCGATCAATTTTTCGGGAATCGCACCGCGCGAAAATACGTGGAAATACTTCGCGAAAGTCACGGCCACCGCGGCGCTGCCACCCGCGTGAATCACCAGTAGGCAGATCCAACCGTACAAGAAACCGAGCAGCGGATGATAAGCCTCGCGGATGTAGGCATACTGGCCGCCAACTTTTGGCATGCGGTCCGCCAGCTCCGCGTAAATAAATGCTCCGGCCAGCGCAATCGCTCCGCCAGCAAGCCACGCGCCCAGAATCAACGCGGGTGTGTGCACCAATCCGGCGACGACGTACGGATTAATGAAAATGCCGGAGCCTACGATGCCGCCCATCACCAGCATCGTCGCGTCAAATAACCCCAGGCGCGCAGCGAGCGTCAGGCGCGCCTCCGACTGCGAAGAGAGCCTTTGTGCTTCGCGCGATGGAGTGTTGTGTGGCAAGAATCGACGCGCCCGCTGCGTTCGCCAAGCTTCCGCGAACCAGGCGGCGCGAATCTATCATCCTTATCTACGTGGACCAAGCGTGGTGCTACCTGTGGTGTACTAATCTGACTTGCGAATTTTCTTCGCGTATGGATGTGACTTGTGGGTAACGGTGTCACGCCAAAATTCCTTGCGGACCAATTCGGAAGAGCGCATATCTTTCTTGGGGTGCGTGTGGGTTGGGCGAGGTTTTTATCCTGGATTGGGGGGAGGCACGGCCGCCGATTTGTTCCAAAGGCGGGAAAGAAAATGACCGAGTTACTGCTCGATCAGCGCCGCGCGCAGCGTTTGCCGATTTACCTGCCGGTGCAGGTGTACGGCAAGCTGGACGGTGTGCCGTTTTCCGAAAATACCGAAACCATCAATGTGAGCGCCTGCGGCGGGTTGGTGCCGCTTTCGGCCGCCGTCGCGCGCGCGCAAAAATTGATTCTGACGAACCTGCAAACGGATCAGGACCTGACTTGCCGCGTAGCCCGCCTGATTCGCAGCGAAAGGGGCCAGGTGCTGGCAGGTTTGGAATTTCTGCAATCCGCCCCGGGATTTTGGCGCTCATCGCCGGCAGCAAACGGCTGAGCCCTGCCGATCCCCGCGGAATACCTCCGAATCTGCCGCTAATTATCCATCGATCTATCCCGGCGATTTGTTCATCAACCGTGGAAGCTTTCGGATGTAGACTGGCGAGCGGGCGAATAATCCATTTTTCGAAGACAGCTTCGATGGGAACGAGGTGTTTTGATGACGTACCGCTCCAGACGCGCGTTTGCGGCGACGAACGTTGACAGCCGCGAGTTGCTCGCCTCTGATATTCCTCACAGTGTCCGAAATCGGCCCGTCTCGCCTGTTGCTAGCCTGCTGATTTTTGCCGCGTTATTTTTGGCAATTCTTCTGCCACCGGCGACGGCACAAACATCGCCAAAAACTCAAACACCCGCGTCGTCTTCCGGCCCTGCACAGGACTACCTGGTCTACGTGGTCTGCGAGTCAGCCGACAAAGTCGTGCTCCTGCGCTTCGGGCCGCACGGCCTGCGCGAAGAACATGAAACGCACATCGGTCTGCTCCCGGTAGATATAAATGGTCCACACGGCATCGCCGTATCCCCGGACAAACAATTTGTGTACGTGTCCGTAGGGCATGGCCGCCCTGACGGCTCCGCGTGGAAACTAAAGGCCGGCACGGAAGAAGTGGTGAAGTACACGCCGCTGGGCCTCTTCCCGGCGACCGCGGACATTTCCAAGGATGGCGAATTTTTATACGTCGCCAACGCGAATTTCCATGGCGACATGGTGCCCTCATCGATTTCCGTGGTGGCCACCAGCGCGATGCTGGAGGTGAAGCGCATCGCCACCTGCACCATGCCGCACGGCTCGCGCCTCAGCCCCGACGGCACCAAGCATTATTCCGCCTGCATGATGGACGACATGCTCGCGGAAATTGACACGCAGAAATTCGCGGTCTCGCGTTACTTCATGCTCTCTGTGGGAAAAGAAATGGGCATGGCAGGCGCACCGCAGTTGCAAATGAAAATGGCCGATCTGACCTGCGTGCCCACCTGGGCGCAGCCGTCGAACGACGGTTCGGAAATTTACGTCGCTTGCAACAAATCGAACGACATCGTCGTGGTGGACGCCGCCTCCTGGAAAATGGTCAAGCGCTTCCCCGCCGCTAATGGCGTTTACAACCTGGCCATGACCAAAGACGGCCGCCTCGTCGCCACCAACAAGCGCGACCAGTCCGTTTCCATCTTCGATCCCAAGTCGGGCAAAGAGCTGGCGCACCTGCCGACCAAGCGCAAGGTGGTCCACGGCGCTGTGGTCACGCCAGATAATCGCTACGCGTTCATTTCGGTGGAAGGCATCGGCTCCGACCCGGGCACGGTGGAGGTGATTGACCTCGACACCCTCAAGACCGTCGCAACTCTCGATGTCCCCACCCAAGCCGCCGGAATCGACTTCTGGAAGATGGAACCAAGCAACCCGTAGCAATTCTCTGCTGTTTCTCGGTCGAGGGATATCACGCCGATTACCCCACTTTGAAGCGCATGGTGCGCGACAGCCTGGACCATGCGTTCGTCCCGCGTCGAAGTCTTTGGGTCGCGCCCGAGAATTTCACGATGGTCCCGGCTTGCTCCAACGAGCGTCCCGAGACAGAGCCGCGATCCGCGGCCAGCCGGAATTTTCTGGCGGGCAGCGAACGAGCGCGACTCGAATGGAAAGAGGAAACCGAATTCAGCGTGTTCGAAGCGCAGTTCTAGTTCGCGAAGCGTTTGTCGTGGCGAAGGAATTTGATAGGGTGGCTGGCCTCAAGGCCTGTGGAATTTCTTGCAGATTGTGGGCCGAAAACCGGCGATCGCCGCTCTTGAGTGTGCAGCTAACCGTCTTATATATAAAGAGTTACGGTAAAGTTGTCACAAATCTTCCCACCCTAAGTATAATTCACAGGTCCTGCGTAGAATTCACAGGATCAATCTACTTTCGCGCGCCCCGGCACTGTATAATGCACCTTCCTACCCGGTCCAAGAATAACTTCGAATTGAGGTGTCCAGTGAACCAGGCAATCGTAACGCAGCAATACTCTGGAGTTTATTGTCGCGCCTGTGGTGAACCAATTTCACTACCCAGCCGAGCGGAAAAAGCGTTAGCAGCGCATCAGGCCGATACCTCTGAACCGGCACCGGAGCTCCAGCCGGTAGTGTTCAATTTACGGTGCAAAGCCTGCGAGAAGGAAAATTTCTACGGCGCGAAGGACGTCGCCAATATCCACGGCACTCCCCGCGCAGCCAGGCCACGGCCGCGGGCGGCAAGCACGCTCCTGCGTCCGGACATCAAGCTGGCGCGCACCGCAAGCGCCTAGAATTCCTCGCGCGAGCGCGTTAGAAGCGGTAGTTGAATTCCGTAAAACCCAACGCACCGTTGGAGTTCGCGGGATAGATTGCTTTGATCACCTGCCCGCCTTGTGCCCACCCGAAATAAAGCCCGATGGTAATGCCATGCCGCCAGCTGTAGTCGCCACTAATGTCGTACAGATTGGCGAGCTTTGAAGCTCCATTAGCAGGCCGGCCGCTGTACCCGAAAGTCCATGGCTGAAACGCGCCGCCGCCCGTGTACCAAAGGTCTGAAGAGCTGGCGAGCCACAGCCCGTGAACGTCGCTGCGCACCGTGAAATTCTTCGTGGGGCGCAGCATCACTTCGCCGAAAAGATCGCGGTTGTTCATGGAATTGAAAAACGGAAACCGCGCATACACGCGCGGCGTGGGCAGCACTGCGAAGAAAGTTCCGTGCGTTCCATCGGCCGCGTTCCCATCGCCGCTCGAGTAGTAGTAGCCCGCGCGGAACCAGGGACGCAAGCGCTCGACGGCTGTGGGTTGAAAGCCGGCTTCAATCGCGCCCGCTGCCGAACGCTGTGTGAGCGCTCCCCATTGTCCACTCTGCAAAACCCCCCAGCCCAGCAGATCAAACGTACCCGCGTCCGTCGCGGTCGCCATGATGTAGTGCCCGCCGTAGGTCCCGATGGCGATGCTGCCGTGATCCGCCGCGCGCGCCGCTGCGGGCCGATTGTCGGTCTTCAGCACGTTGCGATCGTCATAGTAAAACAATCCAAAGGCCCGCCATTCCGCATGGCTCGATCCGAACTCCGCCTGCTGGGTCAGCGCCACGTAAGTGACCGGCGTATCCACCCAGCCCCAGCCGTCCACCTGGAAAACGCCGCGCGTGGGAATCGCGCTGACCGCCGTGAAATTCCACGAACCGTTGGAGTAAGCGTAGTGCAAGCCGTCGAAGCTGCGCATCACGTCGGAATAACCAAACGTGCCCAGCAGGCGCTGTCCGATGCGGTCGTTCTTCAGTGCGGCAAGCGTCGGGTCCTTGGGTTTCACCTCGCTGCCGTCGGTGAATTCGAAGCGGCCCGCTTGCAAACTGGAATGATCCCATTTGAAGCGCACATAGGCTTGCTTGGGAAATATGAACGCCGTGTACTGGTCGCCGCGATTCGCGGCGAAGTAGTTCCCTCCCAGCCCGAGTTGCCCCTGCGGCGCCGCCACCACCGCACCGTTCGGAATGCCCAACAGCACCGGCACGGCCATCTCGATGTTCCAGTCGTAATTCTGTCTTTTCTGCGAAAGAGAGAAGCGCATCAGCGTGCCGGAATACCCGTAGAGGTTCTGGCCCGCGGCCGGCGTAAACCAATCCCAAGCCTCATAGCGCTCGCGAACGCTTCCCGAGAACGTCACCCCGTCGATTTCCAGCGGCGCGGACTGATCGGACTGCGCCAGCACGGGTGACGCCAGAAAAAACAACACGATGCAAGCCCAGAACGTTTTCAACGCAGCCTCCAAGACATTGAATTGCGTGGTGAAACAACGAAACTGCCAGCGGGTGCTAAACCTGACCTGCCGCCGGACCGATGGATACACGACTACGTCGCCGTCGTGAAATCTCCACGGCACAACGAACGAAAAACATGCGAATAAGCGCGCTACGGTTCAAAAGTGGCGAGATTGTAGTACGCAGGGAAAAACGGGCAATACTCTAAACATACTAGAACCCATCGCGCAAATACCTCGCGCGGAAGGGCGGGGCTTCAGTTCATCCTGAAATCCTGGCAGTGCCAGGATTGAAGGGCCCCGCCGTAAAGCGCCGCAAGAGAGGGGCTTTAGCCCCTGAAGCCACGCTTTGCCATAGCGGCCGAACATTTATGAGGCGGTTTGTCGTCTGTGGGCGAGCTACGCTGTGGCCAGAAAACCTAACGAGGGGGCGTGCTGAACGCGTTGGGGAGCCAATGGCGCTCAAAATCCGCCGAACTCCACGAAATCCAGCGAGATTGGGAACCCGGTGACGGACTTCTCACCGGGTCCCAATCCCGCCGGGATGCAAATGCGACCGTGAGTCTCCAGCGACTACTTATTGCCCGCGGATTCCTTAGATTCGTTATGCGGTGAATTTTTCTGCAATACGTCAACCAGGTGCCGGCCAGACGGAGGAACTCCGACGTGTCCATCAATCACGATTTCTCTGGCGGTGAGCCTGCGGCCATAGACGTCCGCAGTGGCGTCATCATCCGGACGAAGCGTGGAACCTTCCAGGGAAACTCCGGCAAAGAGACCACGCGTGCGCGAATAGCTGAGAATCTCGGCACGCATGAAGGCATCGGTGTCTGCGGTGGCGTCGCGGCCTACAGGGCCCGCGGCGATCGAGGCGTCACCGCCGAGTTTGACTTTGCTGCTGAGAATCGACTGTGCGCCCCGGTCATTCATAATTAGCAGAACGAGATCGGTAGCTTGGCCGCCGATTTGGAATCCGATGCTACCGCCTTCGAGCGCAAACATCGCTGGCGAGCCCCACGGTCCGTGAAATTCCTTGCCGGTGCGGCAAACCATCGCCCCGCGGCCATAACTGGCGCCGACCACGAATGCTGCCTTCAGAACGGACGGAAAGACGATGACGCATTCTGCTCTTTCCATTACATCCTGAGGAATATTGTCCGGCAGGTTCATAATCTCCTGCATCACCACGCCGGAATTTTCCAGGCGCTCTTGTTCCTTGTTCTTGGCAAAAAGCGTCGTGCTTGCGAGCAGTCCCAAACAGACGACCAGAATTGATTTGCGTATCATTGCTGACCTCCATGATCAGAGTTGCGGCCTCGGAAGTTGCGCTCTCCGAGACCTTTGTGAAGGCGCCTGAAACCACGCCGTGAGCCAGGGGAGCCCGTCGAATGAAAACCGCCCACCAGCTGTCCCCAACCGGGAAATTCCGTTACGAGTTTTTCTTAGCGCCGGCGAAAAGCAGGAACGCTCCTCCCAGAATTGCCAAGCCTCCGACGATGGGAGGCAGTGGTATATGCTTCTGGGTATCCGCGGTGGCATGGATCGGCCCCACATCGAGAACCGTTTCGCGATGTGTGTAGTTGATGCCTTGATAGGCAAGCGCGAGGGCACCCAAGACCACCAACAAAATGCCGGCTAGAGAGATTGGTTTCATAATGTCGGCTCTGCGATCAGGAAACCACGCTTCGGCCCTGGAGGATCCGTATCAACAGGACCACGACAGCCAGGACCAGCAGAAGATGGATAAATCCACCGAGCGTGTAAGAGGTCACGACTCCCAACAGCCACAAAACGACCAAGACCACAAAAATTGTCCAAAGCATCTCGACCCCTTATTCCTCTTTCTTTGTGCAGGTTCAAGGCAAAATCGGCTGGAGCGCGGCGCGCGAACCGGCCTGCGGAACAACCGTGAGTCTCAGGCGATGCCAAATTCTAGTCTGAATCGCCACAGGTATCTGTTCACTTGTGCACACAACAAGACGTTGATCGCGCGGTCACTTTGCGGCGCTCACAGCGAGCATGGGAGCGGGAGCAACCACCTTCAATTGATCGAGATCGGCCAACACGCTTTGCCAGCGAGCGCTGTCCTTTTTTGTCTCGATCGGAGCGGAAAGATCCGCATAGAACTTCAGAATGTTGTCGCGCAGCTCCGCCGAAGTTCGATCGAACTTCTTGTCCGTCAGTTGCGCCAACAACTTTGCATAGGTTTCGTCCGTGAGCGTGTACTCCGCTGCCCGGGTCTCGTTGCCGCTATCGAGGTCCATATTCGTCAACTGCAGCGTGCCTGCGCGCACTTCTTCCAGGTGGGCGCGGTATTGGTCAACGGTCGTATTGATGCTCTTGAAATACTTGTTCTCGGTGTCCGGGGTCGGATTGTTGAACGCCATTGCCTTGAACGGGCCGATTTTCGGCGTGTACCGCAAGAAAACGGCATACACACGGGTCATGAATCCCGTCTTCGCGTAATCCTTTCCCCACTCCTTCTCATAGTCGGAGCGCGATAGGCGGTAGAGGAACTTCTTTTTCGCAAAATCAGGCTCCTCGCGCATCATATCCTTCTGATGGGTCCGCAGCGCAACCTGCGTCAGCTCCGGAATCATCCGGCTGACCGCAAAGCGATAGGAACCAATGGCGAGATCCTCGTGCGGCAACACATCCTTCAACTCCAATCCGTAAACCACGGGAAACGTCCGCTCCAGCAGAGGCTTGGAGACCTGGAATCCGATGAAATCGTGATATTGCTTCGACGCATAACGATTCTTCGCGACCTGTACCATGTCAAATCCGAACTCCGTCTTCAGATGCGCGGTATGGTCTTCGGCGTACTTGACTGAATTCCCGTACTTCGCGCGAAGTTTCGGATACTCGCTCGCCACTGCCTCGTTAACTGCGGGATGCCCCGCAACGTCCGACGTATAATGTGCCAGCGCGCCTAGAGCGAACGCGTACTCGTCGGCATTCTGACTCTGCGCCAGCAGCTCCCGCACGAAGTCACCGCTGCGAACGTAGTGCACCAAATTGCTGAATTCCACGCTGCCAAACGGATAGTAGCCCAGGTCCTGAATCACAGCGCCGCCATAGGCATAGGCGTGCGCTTCCGTGAGCTGGTCTTCGGTAAGGTTTGGAAATCGCTGTAGCAGAAGTGGGCGGAGCTGATCGGTCCACGCCAAGTCCACGATTTCCTCGTGCGTGAGCACGGAGTATGCGAAGGAATGGCCGTTGCACAGAAGCACGGCGAGAAAAATCGCCAAGATGCGGATTGACCAGCGCCTCCGGTTACCGAACACAGCAGTTTGCGGGACTCGCGTCCTAGTCTGATTTCCTGAGCTCATAGACAAGTTTCTTGGCCTCTTTCATTCTTTCTTTGTAAAACGAGGGGCTGGTCAGAACTTTGTTCGCGCCGGCGCGCAGGTGCTCGCTGACGCCCTTCTTCGACAAAAATAGAGATAAGGCTGTATACGTTTTGATTTCTTTCTCGAGAAACCTAACAACCTGTTGTTTCGGGTCACGCATCGCCCACCTCCGAGCTGACAGATTCGCTCTGTCTGAGAAAAGGAATGCCGCTACGCGCAACACGCCTCTTCAAGCTCCGTCTGGCGTGATCGCTCCGGCGAGCAGCGCTGCGCCAACCGTGGGGACGCGCTTGGCAGGGCGCGCAGCTGGCATCCGGCGGTGAAAGATCTAAATACGTCCGAGAATCACGAGAATCACAACTACCAGCAGCACCAAGCCCAAACCGCCCGTCGGGAAATAGCCCCACTCGCGGCTGTGACCCCAGCGTGGGAACGCGCCGACGAGCGCCAGGATCAGAAAGATAATCAAGATCGTTCCGAGCATTTTTTTCTCCTCTTATACGGTTGAAGCAGGCCCGCAACTTTGTGGTTCTGCCAGCACGGCTGGGGCGATTCGATCCGTACCGATCACAATCGCCCCTGAAGCTCGCGGGGAACGACGGTCAGAGCACGACGCTAATGGAAACGCGCGTATCCGGATAATACGGGTTGTACAGGTAATACTCGCCGTCAATGTAATCAACGTAAACGTCGTCGGTGTAGTACCAGCCCACCGGCCACGGCTGCACAAATCCGAACCAAAACCCGCCGTACTGAAAGCGCGAAAATCCTCCGACCATCTCGGGTTGGCTGATGACGAAAACGTGCTCGCGGCCAAAATTGGCGCGGAAGCGATCGTCAGGAATGCGAGCGCTGCCTCGGACGCTGAGCCGCAGTGCCGGCACCGCACGTTGCCTCTGCTCTTCGGCCGGAGTCCGCTGCGCATGTTGCTGATTACCCGATTTGGCCTGCCCTGACTGGCCCTTCGCCTCTTGCTGTTTTTCAGGCTTGGTCACTTCCTGTTTTGCCTGTTTGGTCTGTTCCTGCTTCGCTGGCTTGGTCTCTTCTTGTTTCGCCGGTTTGGCCTCTTGCTGCTTCTCAGGCTTGACCGCTTCCTGCTTCGCCGGTTTGGTCTCTTCCTGTTTCGCGGGTTTGGCCTCTTGCTGCTTCTCAGGTTTGGCCGCTTCCTGTTTCACTGGCTTGGTCTCTTCTTGTTTCGCCGGTTTGGCTTCTGGCTTGTTTTCAGGCTTAGCCTCCTGTTCGTGCTGGTCTTGGCGTGCATATGCACTCGCAGTACTGCCGAGGAGCAAAAGCAACGCCGCTGTGCTGAGAACTCCGAATCGTTTCATGAGTCATTCCTCCATTCGTATGAATCCGCGCGCCGTCGCGCTTCGCGTCTGGCGCGGTAGTTACTTCGCCGCGTTGCGCCAGATTGGCGCGCGGCGGCTGTTTGAATTACGGCCCATGCAGGACTGTTTACGTCCCAACGCGCATCCGCGACAGGGAGTGAAAAAGTCCAAAAATGTTCAACAGCCACAAAACTGTGGCGATCACCACCACGGCGTTCAAAAGCGACTTGATCGATCCCGCCATCGGTATGAAGTTGTTCACTAGCCACAGCAGGACTCCCACCACAATCAGAACCATCAATATCTGAAGTAACGGCATAAGCTTTTGACCTCCTTACCTTTGCAGGCAGACACTCCCGCACATCGCTAGCACCCGATTTCTGGCTTGATCCAAAGACCTGTTACCGGTGGCTGAATTGCGAGGAAACCTGCGATCTCCGGTGTTGTTCAGGTGAAGGCTCTTGGACTTGATTACGGCCTGGTACGTTTACTTCACCCACCGCAACATCTTAGAGAGGCCCAATGGGCATATCTGTTCACTACAGCACATTACCGGAATTTTGATTGTGCCGATTCGCACCGATGGTAAAATGTGCCAATCGGGAAAGGGATTACAGAAGTGGCAACCAAAGCGCAAATTCGTCCGACGACCAGCGGGAAGAAGTCCAGCGGCAAGAAGACCTTCAGCGCCCAGGATTTTCTGGATTCCGCCGGCGTGGCGAGGAAGGTCGCCGAGTTTGCGAAGAAAGAAACAATCTTCTCGCAAGGTGATGTCTGCAAGGATGTCTTGTACATCCAAAAAGGTGGCGTGCGGCTCTCCGTTGTAAATGAAGCTGGCAAGGAAGCGGTGGTGGCGGTCTTGGGACCGGGCGATTTTTTTGGTGAAGGATGCCTGGCCGGCCAGCCGATCCGCATCGGGTCGGCGACGGCGATCACCCCGACCAGTCTACTGGTCATCGAAAAGAAGGAAATGATCCGCGTCCTGCACCACGAACACGAATTTTCCGACCGCTTCATCACTTACATGCTTTCGCGCAACATCCGCATCGAGGAAGATCTGGTTGATCAGCTTTTTAATTCCAGCGAGAAGCGCTTGGCGCGCACGCTGTTGCTGCTGGCCCGTTACGGCACCGAAGATAAACCGCAGCGGGTTCTTCCGAAGATCTCACAGGAGATGCTCGCGGAAATGGTAGGCACCACGCGCTCACGCGTGAATTTTTTCATGAACAAATTCCGCAAGCTCGGTTTCATCAAGTACAACGGCAGCTTGCAGATCAACACCTCCCTCTTGAGCGTCGTGCTGCACGAATAACTTCAGCGGATCACGTCTGACTTCTCCGTAAGCCCCCTACGCCCGGCGTCGCGCGATTCGAAAGCAGCAGCGTCGCACCTACGGGATCAGCACGATTTTGCCGTACGCGCCCCCGGCCATGATCGCGGTGTGTGCGCGCGCCGCTTCGGCCAGAGGAATTTCCTGGCCGATCACAGGACGAAGCGTTTTGTTCTCCAATCCCGCAACGAGCGCGGCATGCACGCTGATCAGTTCCTGGGGTGTCGCGTTCCACAGGCTCATGCCGTAAATCGCGCCGTCGCGTCCCATGATGTCCCGCGGGATAATCTCCGCGTTGCCGCGGCTGCCCACCACGGAAACGCGTCCGTGCGGCGCGAGAATCGCGAGATCGCGCCCCAGATTCACGTTAGCGAGCATCTCGACGATCAAGTCGTAGCCGCGCCCGCCCGTTGCCGCCAGAGCCTCCTCAAAGTGATTCGGCGCACTATGATCGAGCACCTCGTGCGCCCCCTCAGCCAACACAAGTTTTCTTCCGCGCTCCGATCCAACCGTGCCGATCACGTGCAGTCCCGCGGCCCGCGCCAGTTGCACCGCCGCGATTCCCACGCCGCCACTCGCGCCATGCACCAGCAAAGTCTCGCCGGCCACAGCGTGGGCGCGCTGAAATAACGCGCGAAACGCCGTGGCATACGGAACGTGCATCGCAGCTCCCTGCGCGAACGACACATGCGCTGGCAGCGGAAACACGAATTGCTCGTCGCAAAGCGCCAGCTCCGCATACGTCCCGGACAAGCTGCCGGCCAAATACACGCGGTCTCCCGCTTTGAAGCGCTTCGCATCCGGGCCGGCCGTTTCCACCGTGCCGGCGCCGTCCGTCCCCGGCGTATAAGGAAGCGTCGGTTTTCGCGGATAGATGCCGGCGCGCATATACGTGTCCACGGGATTCACCCCGGCCGCGCGTATGCGCACCACCACCTGCGCGCCAGACGGTTTTGGATCGGGCACTTCTTCCAGCCGCATTACTTCCGGGCCGCCGAATTCTTTCACGCGAATTGCTTTCATGGCTTCTCCTTTTCTCGTGTGCCCCGCAGGATCACCCGAAATATTTAGCAGTCTATTTAAAGTTTCAATAGCGAGGGCGCGGGCTTGCCGGCCAGCACGGCGTCAATATTGTCCAGCGCGAGCATTCCCATCGCCGTGTTGGTCTCCAGAGTGGCGCTTCCGATATGCGGCAGCAAAAAAGTATTCCGCAGCTGCACGTACCCAGGATTAATATTCGGCTCGCCCTCGAAAACATCCAAACCCGCGGCGGCCACCCGGCCGGTCTTCAGCGCCGCGATCAGCGCCTCATCCTCCACCATTCCCCCGCGCGCCGAATTGATCACAATCGCCCCGGCCGGCAGTAGCGCAATCGTCTGAGCGTTCAGAAAATGATGCGTCTCCGGCGTATGCGGCGCATGCAGGCTCAGAAACTGGCTGACACGCAGCAAACCCTCGGCACTTTCGTGAAACACAGCGTCTCCCGCAAGCTCCCGCGGCAGCGGATTGCGATTGTAATAATGAATTTTCATGCCAAACGCACGCGCCCGCCGCGCCACGGCCTGGCCGATGCGCCCCATCCCGAAAATGCCCAGCACTTTGCCGGCACAATCCCATCCCAGCAGCCGCGCGCCAGAACTCATCTTCGCCCAAGCCCCGGTCCGCACCAATTGTTCTGCCTCGTAAGCCCGCCGCGAAGCGCCCAGCAGCAACAGCATCGCCACGTCCGCCGTCGCATCGGTCAACACGCCCGGAGTATTGGCAATCGGCATGTTCCTCGCAGCTGCCGCGCGCAGATCAATGTGATCGTAGCCCACCGAAAAAGTTGCAATCACTTTCACCGACGCCGCAACGCGCCGAAAGAATTCCGCATCCAGCTTCACCACCGGGCTGATAAAAAGCGCATCCGCTCCTTCCGCCGCGCGCAGCACGTCTTCATATCGAGTCGGCGCGTCACTGGATACGCGCCGCACCGTGAAATCTCGCGCGATCCGCGCCTCCACAACCTCGGTGAATTGCCCCAACACCACCAGAATCGCTTTGCTCAAATTCCGCCGCCCTTCCCGCGCCAGCATTTCTCCCGCGATGAAGGATTTTACTCGATTCGCGCCCAGAAGCCCGCAAAGGAAACCTGCCAAGCAAGCCCTACGAAGGCCGCGAAATTAACGACGCGACGTATTGCCTGCCGGGACCTACAGCGGTACACTCCCCCCGACGGAATGTGGGGAAACAGACAGCCCTCTCCATTGCCCCGGTGTGTCCCCCTGCTGCCTGGCCCCCGACCTAGGAGAATCCCTATGCGAAAACCATTAATCTTGGCGCTGTTCTTGGTGTGTCTGCTGCCTGCGGCGAAAGCCCAGGCAACACTGATACCTGCGGGAACTCTGCTTCATTGCACGATAGACGATCCCACGATCTCTCCGAAAACCGCTCAAGTTGGCGACCCGGTGCTTTGCCACCTCAGCCAGTTCACCCAGTTCGGTCGCGCGGCATTCCCGCGCGGCTCCTACCTCGGCGGACATCTGGAAGCAGCCAAGCAACCGGGCCACTTTATCGGCAAGGGATATCTCGATATCGTTTTCGATCACATTGGCATGCCCAATACAGACGCCGACCTGAACGCCAGAATCGTGGCCGCCCAGGGCCAGAAAGTGGATAAAGAGGGCGACATCTTGGGCCACGGCCATGCCAAGCGCGACTTGATCGAATGGGCGATTCCCCCGCTCTGGCCTTGGAAGATAATCACGCTGCCAAACCGCGGACCGCAGCCAAAGCTGAAGAGCGAGCAAACGATCACTCTAAAGGTGATGCAAGACGTGGAGCTGCCTCGCCTGACGGCGTATCTATCCCCGACGCCATCGCATTACTACAACAACCCGGCGCCGCGCGTGCAATCCTACCCGCAACCATCCAGCGGCCCGGTCGCCCCGCAATCTTCGCCGGGTGTGTATTACGTGCCGTCACCGTCCAGCACTCCCGCCGCGGCCCCGCCTGTTTCGCTGGGCCCGGCGCAACCGGAACTGCCCAGGCGCGCCCTCACGCTGGTAGCGTTGAAGTCGGAGGCGATCTATCCAGCAAGAGATTACTGGGTGGCCGGCAGCCTGCTTTTCTACGTGCTGCCAGACGGCAGCGAGGCGTCCACCGACCTCAAGAGTATTGATTGGCAACGCACCACGGACCTGAACGCTGAACGCGGCGTCCGCGTCACATTGCGGACCACGCCAACCCAGTTCTAGGGTTGAAAATTCCCGGGCCCCCGCCCGACGCTCCGCGAGCCGAAGGCGCCATGCCACCGGTTTGCCCGGCCCCGGTTGTTAGAAGTCATATCGTACATGGTTTTCGTCAGGGCACGGCTTCAGCCGTGCCAAGAAGCCCCGGATATTCAGGGGTTTTAACTCCTGAGGGTCGCGGGCTTGTCGGCCGCTGCATCTATGGGACACGTTCCAGCCAGCATGAACTTTCTGATACGAAAAGCAACCCCGCAAGATGTCCCGCGATTGCGCGAAGTGATTGAAGCTTCCGTGCGCGCCCTCCAAGCGGGGGATTATACGCCGGCGCAGATTGCGGGCGCGCTCGATTCGGTCTACGGAGTAGATACCCAACTAATCGCCGATGGCACCTATTTTGCCGTCGAGCCCTCTGAGGAGAATGCCGAGCATTCCTGCGGATCCGTAGGGGCACGGCATGCCGTGCCCTCTGTAGCAGCGGCGGAATATTTCCAGCGGGGCGCCACCACCCCAGTGTTCATCGCCTGCGGCGGATGGAGCCAGCGCAAAACTCTATACGGCGGCGATCAATATGCCCGCCGCGAGGACTCCCTGCTCGATCCCGCCCGCGATGCCGCGAAGATTCGCGCCTTCTTCGTCCATCCCCAATGGGCGCGCCGCGGCATTGGCACCTTAATCCTCGAAGCCTGCGAGAACGCCGCCCGCGCAGCCGGCTTCACCCGCCTGGAAATGGGCGCGACGTTAAGCGGCGTCGCGTTCTATCGCGCCAAAGGCTACGCCGCCCTGGAAAATCTGCAAGTGCCTCTGAGTAACGGAGAAATGCTCCCGATCGTGAGGATGGCCAAGGAAATCAAACGCAAGTTCTGAGAGCGACGGGGTAAGTTGGGTAAGTTACGCCGCGCCTATGGCGGCGGGTGGGCCGCCCGCCGCCCAGTGTTGGAGCGGATCGCCGCTGGATATGAAGCGGAGGCAGAGCGCGAGGATCAAAGCGCCGAGTGAAGGGATTGGTAACGGAGTGGCGACGCTTCTCCAGGTCTATCGCTCGCGTTCCTTCATGAAGACCTGCCAGGCAGGGCACCGGCGAGCTCCGCCATGTTGACGACGGCCGCCTGCTTCGGGATGACGATGTCGAGCAGCATCGCATGCACCTCTGCATCTGGGTCGGCGCAGCAATCGCGGACGACAACCAAACGATAATCCAGATCGCTGGCGTGGCGAACGGTTGACAGCACGACGCCGCTGGTGCTGACGCCGGCGAGCACCAGCGTGTTGATGCCGCTGGCGCGCAGCAGCGTCTCCAGGTCGGTACCAACGAACGGGCTGATGCGGTGCTTGACCACTATCGGTTCCCCCTCTCGCGCCGCTGCGGCCGGATGAATCGCGGCCCCTTCGCTCCCGGCCATCCCCATTCCGTTTGCCTTCAGCCCGCTGAACAGGGGGTTACGAGGGCTGACCTGAGGATGACCGGGCCGGAATGTGACAACCACATGAATCACCGTCATGCGCGCGTCTCGTGCCAAGGCGATCAGATCAGGCACGCACGCGATCGCATTGGCGGACTGCGCCGCCGTCAGGTACCTGGTAAGGGTATCGACCTGATAATCCATCACCAGCAGCGCGGCGCTCCTGGGATCAATGTGCGAAAGTTCAGGCATGGGTTTCTCCTTGCAGATGTGATGAGGTTCTCACGACATGCTCGCGGAGCATCTCCAAGCTGGGTTTGTTGCAAGGCGGCTCTCAACGACTTGGACCCGGTTTGAATTTCGACTCTCCGGTCCCATCATACCAACACGGATATTTCAATTCAGCCGCGTCTCGAGTTCCGCCTTGCCGTGTTCAAGATCGCTCATCTTCTCCTTGACGCGGCGCCGAAATAGTGGTGCCCTCGGTGACCGTTACCGACAGTTGGACGATCGTCGCTAAAGAATCTGACGGATCCCGGTGTCCGATGCCTTCTGAATCACGTCCAGCAACCGGTGGCGTTTGACGACCAAATCAAAGTCTGGGCTGGCGGACTTTCCCTCGCGAATTCCTTCAGCCATCTGCATGTACATCTGCGCAACGTTGAAGGGAAGCCCGGTCGGTACCGCGGGCGGAACCCAGCGATAGCTCTCCGGGATCGAGAGATCCGCTGGCGGTTTGCCCGCTTGCGCACCGCGCAGAATGAACTCGGTGACCTGTATATAAGTCGCTTGGCGAGGGTCTATCGGCACGATAGCCAGATCGCCCTCGGTGCCGTGGATCTCGAACATGAACCCGTCCCGTTGGTGGTGCCGCCTTTGAGGTGGACCGATGCGACCGCGCCGCTTTGGAGGACGCCGCTTACGAGCACCTGGTCGGGCGAGGTCATCTGGATCATCTCGCCCGTCTCAACGATCGTAACTCGTTGCCGCTGATTCGCCACGACGCTCGCCAGCTCTTTGAACTCCCCGAGACAGAAGCACAGCGCGTCAATTGCGTGTCCCCCGGGGCTGGTCAATAGAGTATTGCCGTTCGAGCGATCAGCCATATAGGCCCAGTCACGCGTGAATTCAGTGCCCCAAGTTGGCGTCGTTATGATCATCGTGCACGAAAGCACCTTGCCAACATAGCCCTCGGCGACCAGGTCTCTGATGCGATTGAACTCGCGGGCCCCGCGGGCTTGGAGTCCGACCATATGGTGGACACCCGTGCGGACGGTCAAATCACGCATTTGCTGAGCCTGCTCAGTGGTGGCCGCAAGCGGCCATTCGCAGTAGAGATGCTTGCCGGCATCCAAAGCGGCCATCCCCAGCTGATGGTGGGAAGGCACCCGCACGCAGATCGAGACGAGGTCCACGTCTGGATGCTGGACCATTTTGTAAGGGTCGGCAAAAGCGTGGGGAATTCCGAAATGCTTGGCCGTTTCGTCTGCGGTTTCCTGGCGGCTGGTGCTGACCGCCGTGATCTCGAACTCAGGAAGCGCGCGCAACGCGGGAATGTGGGCATCGCGCCCCCAGCCGTTGCGCATACTTGCTCCAATGATGCCGACACGGATTTTTTCCGTCGCCATGATGTTTTTGTCCCTCTGCTCTCAATTGGATGCCGATTATGCTTATAGATCGGCCCCGTGAGCTACAACAATTCTAGAGCCTTGTCACATTTGCGAGAAGAAGGCACAATATAGGGATATAGTCACCATTTGGAACCCACGACGATGCCAAAATTTCAGCCGATCATCCTCCACGAAGATTGCGCGCCCCGCCGCGTGCTGGAGCTATTCAGTGTCAAGTGGACCACGATGGTGCTCCACTCGCTGCACTTCAACGGCGGCACGTGCCGGACTGGCGCTCTGGCGCGGAGCCTACCGGGGTGCTCGAAGAAGATGCTCACGCAGACGCTACGCGAGATGGAACGGGACAGGCTGATCGATCGGAAGGTCTATCCGGTCGTCCCGCCGATGGTCGAATACTCCCTGACGCCCATGGGGCGGCTCTTCATCGAGCCAATCGAGATGCTTTATGCGTGGGCGGCAAAGAACGACGACGCATTGTCGAAGCTAAGGAGGAGGCGCAAGAAGGACGCGGCTTCGACACACAAAGCGAGTAAGGTTCAATAACTCTCAGTCACGACCGGGCGGGCGGCACACCCTTAGAAACCACCCAAACGAAAGTCTTTGATTTTTCGGGTGCCGGCCGGGTTCCCCATCCTTCGCGCTCTTGTTTCATGCGAAGGGTGGGGGTTTAGACGCACGTTGCGACAACCGTTCCGTTGAATTCCTACCTCGCGTGATGGTCCGACGCTGCAGAAGCTCTCCGCCTGGGCGACCCTTCGATCCCGTCGCGCAGTCGCGGGACGGGATCTCACGATGAATCGCGCTGCAGCGCGATTCACAGAACCTGTACCAAACCTGTCCGTCGCAACTGATACAGGTTTAGCGCGATTTCGGACAGGTGGTACTGGTTCTGCACCAATTCTGTCCGGACGAGCAGCTGTTTTCGCCGCGGCTTCGCGCTACATTCGAACGGAAACTAAAATATGAAACCGTTCACAGAGTCGAGGCATTTTCGGGCGCTCCGCTGCTTGCCAGCGTTCACCGCGGGAGACTTTCCACCATCGAATCGCGCCTTTCTGCGCGCGAGTTATGCATTTTTAATCGCTAGTCGGCCAGTTATTAAAAACGGACGCAAATGATTGAAAACAAACAACAGCGACTCATGTCAATCGCTAGTTTTTCCGGCGTTTTTGGGGTCACGCGGCGAAAAAGCGCGAAACAAAAAATAAACTGGCAGGCCGCTGGCGATCAGCACCAGCCCCGGCAGAGTCGTCGCAGCGCGATAGCGAAGCAGGACAACGAGAATCACGCTGGCGCCAACGATGTAAAGCGCCGGCACAACGGGATAACCAAACGTCTTGTACGGCCGCTCCGCCAACGGCTTCGTTCGGCGCAAACGAAAAATTCCGATGATCGTCAAAATGTAAAAAATCAGAACGGCGGAGACGACGTAGTCCAGCAGATTGCTATAAAGATTGCCGTATTTTCCGCTGACCGGATCGTACGTGCGCGGCAGAACCAGAAACGCGGCCCACACGCCTTGCACCAGCAACGCGATTCCTGGCACTCCAGCGCGATTCAGAATTCCGGTGCGCTGGAAGAACAGCCCATCGCGCGCCATCGCGTAATACGCGCGAGAACCGGTGAGCAACATTCCGTTGATGCAGCCGAAAGTGGAAACCATGATGGCCAGAGCCATTAATGTGACGCCCAGTCCGGGAAAGACGGCTTGCAAAGTGGCCGTCGCGACGCGATCGGATTCCGCGTGCTGGATCGCGTTGAGCGGTAGAGTGAATAGATACGCGAGATTCACGAGCAGGTACAATCCAATCACCATGCCGGTGCCCAGCGCGAGGGATAGTGGAATATTGCGGCGCGGATTTTTCACTTCGCCGGCCGTGAACGTGATGTTGTTCCAGGCGTCGGCTGCAAAAAGCGAGCCGACCTGCGAAACGCACAGCGCGACAAAAAGTCCGAAGCCAGTGGCGGCGCTGATTCCGGCGGCGATGGGAACGTATCCGCTGCGCGACCACATCGCGCTGAAGTTCGCGTGAATCGCCGCGGCGTTGCGTCCAAACAGAATGCCCGCAATGATCAGCCCGGCCAGCGACGCAATCTTGCACGTAGTAAAAACGTTTTGGATCGCCTTGCCGTAGTTCAGCCCGCGTGTATTGCTCCAAGTCAGCAGCAGAATCACCAGCACCGCAACCAGTTGCGCGGTCGAAAGAGAGATTGCGTAACCGGATGTGAGGTGCACAGGCTCGATGAGGTAGTGCGATTCGCTCACGGTCGGCCACAACACGCCGAGAAACCGCGCGAAACCAATCGCCACAGCGGCAACGGTTCCGGTTTGAATGATGAGAAACAGCGTCCAGCCGTACAGGAATCCCAGAGTCGGCGAAAACGATTCCCGCAGATACACATACTGCCCGCCGGCATGCGGCATCATGGATGCGAGTTCGCCGTAGGAAAGCGCGGCAGTAATGGTGAGGACGCCGGCGATAACCCACGAGAGCAACAGCCAGCCGGAACTTCCAAGCTGCCTGGACATTTCTGCGGAGACGATGAAAATGGCCGAGCCAATCATGGACCCGGCCACGATCATGGTGCTGTCAAAGAGGCCGAGGCCGCGGCTGAAACCGCGCGCGCTCACATCTTGAATATCGGCCGAAGCTTTAGGGTCGGACGTAGCGTTCCTCCCGCGGCGAAAACGGATGATACCACCGCGGTAATGTAGCGAACGCAGAAGTTGATTGGTCTTTTGCTTTGCAGTTACCTTTGAAGTTGCGGGCGTCGTCGAGAAGGATGAACGGTGAGGCGCGTGCGGCGTTAGAGCGGGGTCGAGACTGCGGTGCCGGCCGCTGCAAATACGGAGGTCATTTCGGCTCGCGCAAGCGGGAGGAAGCGCTCCACAACGCGGGCATCGAACTGCGTGCCGCTCGCCTGCAACAGGCGACGTTCGGCTTCCTCGAACGGAAGGCCCTGGCGGTAGGGCCGAGAGGAAACCATCGCATCGAAGGCATCAATCACGGAGACGATGCGTGAACCGATCGGAATTTCCTCGCCTTTCAGGCCGCCGGGATAGCCTTTGCCGTCGTAACTTTCGTGGTGATGAAGAATGATCAAGCTGGCGCGCTCCATTCCCGGCACCTGGCGCAACACGGCCCAGCCATATTCGGGATGCTTCTTCATCAGCTCGTATTCTTCAGCCGTCAGTTTTGCAGGCTTGTTCAGGATTGCATCGGCGATGCCGATTTTTCCGATGTCGTGCAGCAGCGCCGCAACTTCGATGTCGCCCAAATAGCTTTGATCCAGGCCAAGCTCTCCTGCAACGTGCAGCGCCCATTCCGCCAGGCGCGTGCTGTGAACTCCTGTATTCAAATCCTTCAAGTCCAGGAGTTGATTGAACGCGCAGATCAAAGAGCTGCGCAATGCGCCAATCTGTTCTTCCATTTGCTTCACGTGAATGCCGGCAGAAACCCACGGCATCGCGGTTTTCGGAGCGGTGCCTCCGGAAAATATGGCGTGCTCGGCGGCTTCACCGATTCGCGGAACCGGATTGAAGCCGCCGCTCGCTAGTTGCATATCGTTCGCTGGCGTTGCAATTTGCATTAATTCATTCTACTGGAGCAAGCCCTGAATGGGATTGTATGCCGACAAAGATCCGTACACATCCAGGCGTCCGTTGCCCATGTTCAGGCCGATCCATTTCGCGTGAGCAATCGCCCCAGCCGCCTGATTTTCGCTGGTCGTGGATTTCATGTTAACCAGCAAAGACGCGGTCCCAGCAACCATCGGCGAACTGAACGACGTTCCCCAACCCGCGGCGTACGTCGCGAACGGATAGGTGGTGATGACGCCTTCGCCGGGGGCGGCGACCCAGACAATCTGGTTGCCGTAATTCGAGAAGGTGGAACGCTGGTCTTGATTGTTCGTCGAGGCCACGCCCATCACGTTCTGCAATCCGGCCGGATAAACCATCTCCTGTTTTCCATCGTTACCGGAGGAAGCCGCGAGAATTACGTTGTGACTGTTGACATAGTTGATTGCAGTTCCCAATTCGGTGGAGCTCGTCGTCAGATCGAAGCTCATGTTGATGACGTTTGCATGGTTCTGCACGGCGTAGTAAATCGCCGCGAGGATGTTCGAGAGCGATCCGTTTCCGTTCGCGCTGAAGGATTTCAGCGGCAGCAGTTTCGCCGTCGGCGCGACCAGGTGAATCACGCCCATCACCATCGTGCCGTGCCCGAACGCCGCGTACTGAGATCCGTCCAGCATTGCAGCCGTGTGTTGATCGAGCATTGCCGCGGTGTGTTGGTTTACGTAGGCCGCGGCGCAAGTCTCACAGGGCGGCGGAGCGGACATGGATATATCGTTTAGTTCGGAGCCGCCCGGCTGATTGCGCGTAAAGTCATAACCGGCAAGCAGCACACCCTGCAGCGCTGGATGGTTGGGATCCACGCCCGTGTCTATGTCCGCAACTATTCCCGCACCGCTAACATTGAAAACGCTGTGTGCTGGAGCGATGCGAATGATTTGCGCCGCCGGCTGATTCACATATCCGTGCGTAACCGAAGTCCCGTAGTAGTTGACCGGAGTGGTGTCCCACAAACCCTGCGGAGCGGTGGATGAAGTAGTCGAATTATTTTCGTTCGGTGGAATCATCAAAGCCTGATCGGGTTCGGCATCGAGAATTCCGGTTACCAGCTTCAGTACGTCTGCGAGCAGTTGCGGCAGCAACCCCTGCGCTGGCCGCACCAGAAATAGTTGGTTGACGCTTCCGTCGATGTTGCCGACCACTGTGCATCCATTGGACAAGCAAGCGTTCTGCAATCCTGCACGGCCCAAAGTCGTTCGAACGATAACTCCCGGTTGCGGGTTCTGACCCGTCAGCACTTGGCCGACTGTATTGAGCAGGCCGCCCAAGAGTCCTTGAGCCCTAGCTGGCTGGCCCCAGCATCCCAGCGTTAGAAGTATAGAAAGTCCGATTAGACGCCTCATGGTTGCCCGTGCTCCTTTTAGTGTCGGCCAGTAGCCCAAACGCTGTGAAGTTGTCTCCGTTCCATTTTGGTCAGGCGACTGACTCGCAGCAATGGTACATATGGCTACTTTCCGTACCCACCGCATCAATCTTTGGTTCTAGTACCTTTTTTCTTGATTCTCGAAGTCTTTCTAATCCTATTATTTTCATCTATTTGTGCGGATGACTCAGCTTGGATGAATACTGGTTCCACGAGTTGTAGGCTTACCTCTCTTCCGCCTGGCAGAAGTACCGCCAGACGAAAGCACTCCTCCAATCCACACTCGATCTGGAACTCGCCGAACTGCGTAGTCACGGATTCAGCCAGTATCTTTCGACCCTTCAATAAATTAACCGGTAGCGCGGACAAGCGCTCGTCGGGGTCGGCTGCGTTGAGCACCTGGCCAATCAGAACCACTTTTTCGGAGTCGATTTGTGGTTCGATTCGGATATCAATACGGTAGTCTCCTGCACCGTAAAGCAATTGCTGTGAAGCACTTTCGGCCGATCGCACTCCGGCCAGTAGAGGGCTGCGAAAGCTGTCAAACAGCAGCGACGCAACCTCCGCCTTCGCGTGATGCAACTGGCCGCCGAACCGGTTGGCAAAGCTTGCATTGACCATGCGCACGACAACAGCGGACGGCGAATAGCCCGACTCGCGCCGCGCAACTTGCTGCAAACGCTGCCACATACCAAACTCTTTCGAGCACGTCGTGCAACCGGTCTGTAGGTGGCTTTGCATCTCCATCTTTTCGTCCTCGCCAATCACGTTCCGTGCAAAATCAACCCACTTTTCCAACGAATAGTGTCGCATTCCATTCCCCCTAAATTGATATCCCTGCCTTGCCCAAAGAACTGCCCCACCACCCACTTCCACCTTCAACTCATAAGGGTGGGCACCTGCTCCAAAAATATAGGGGGTAGCGAAAAAAGTTGCAGGACGTCAGACGGGGGAAATCTTGCCAATTAGCGTGAAGGGAGCCCAGTGATAGGGGTGGGGGTAGCTTTCGCGCAATTCAATCATCGCGCCCCGCAGGGCGGCGGCCTTGCCAGCCCCGCCCTGAAAGCGCCGGTAGAAAATAGCCATAAAATCCGCGGTGCTCTGGTCATGAACGTCCCATAGAGTCAAGAGCAGCGAATGTGCTCCGGCGTAAAGAAGTCCGCGTATCAGGCCGAGCAGTTCGTCTCCGGGAGTAACTACGTTCAATCCCGTGGCGCATCCGCTCAACGTCACCAGTTCAGCATTCAACTTGAGCTGGTAGAGGTCGTAGAGGTTCAGGTACGTGTCGCCCAACCGGATCCCGGAAAACATTGGATTGTCCTGCCGGAATTTGCCATGCGTCGCGATGTGAATCAGCCTGCTTTGCAAGCCTTTCTCGCGCAACGCCTGCTCGTTGGCTTGCGCACCCAACAACAATTCCGAATCAGGCACGATCTCCGCAACCGCGCGAACTTCCTCCAGGATCAGCGGCGCGCGCGCATCTGGAATCCCCAGAACAAGAGACCGACCGCTGGTGTGCGCCGGCTTTTCCTGGCAGTGCGCAAAAATACTGGCGCTCGGCGCATAAGAAATTGTGAAGGAATCGATCAGGTATCCCGTTTGGTCCATCAAAGCGTGGAACGGAAGATAGTGCAGCACGCCGTGCGGCACGATAATAAGGTGTCGCGCGGAAATGTGCGCGCGAACCGGCGCGAATGCTTCTTCGTAAAGCTGGCGCAAGTGCGCTTGCACCACGCCCAACATTGATTTTTCAAACGTCCGCGCATATTCCGCGCCCAGCTTGAATTTCGAAATCTGAAAATGCAGCATGCGCAGCAGGTTGATGACCCGCGAGATCGGCGTCAGCGGCACGATTTTCAGCCCGTCATGCGTCACGACGGCCGCAATGAACTGATCCTTCAGACTGAAATACTCAACGAGCGCAGCATCCGGCGGCATGCTGGCGCGAATCGTGGCGAGAGATCTGATTGCCGGGCCGTGGCTTGCGCTTTCCGATTGCGGCATTTCTCGCAACACGTGCAGCAACTCGTTTTCGTGCGCCAGAGCCTCTTTCTGGAGCTTTTCGATGCGCTCGGGCGACGGCTCTTCCGCGCGCAACTGCTCAATTTCGATACGCCGGTAATACCAGTTGAGCTCTTCGCGCTTTTCGCGGATGCGGCGCACCAGGTCGCTCTGTCCCGCGTCAGGCGGCCTGATTGCCGGACCCGAGCGCATCAGAAGTTCCGCCAGGCTGCGCGATTTGGCCATCTCGATATATCCGAACGGCTCCTCCGCCCCATCCGGCCTTTCCGCGCGTATCAGGCAAAGCTCGACCAGGCTCTCGTAAACTTCCAGCCGATTTTTCATGAACGCGATTTTCAGTTCTTCGCCATGCAAGCTGCTGCGCAGGGTTTCCAAGGATTCGCGCGCCTTCTGGCAGGAATCGTAAGCACCGGAAAGATCTCCGGAGGCCTGCTGAATTTGCCCCATCAGAAAATGCGCCTGATAGTGGAGCACCGGAGCTTCCAAACGCGCGAGGCGTTCGATCGCGCGAGACGACTCCGCATGTGCGGATTCCAACTCGCCGGTTCGCAGAGAGAGCCGAGCGAGCAGCAAGTGGCAAAGCACCGCCTTGCTCGGCAGGAAGGAGCCATCAAAAAATGTCGCCGCGCCCGCACACAGCCGTCGCGCTTCAAACAAGCGGCCTTCGTTGTAAAGAACCACCGCTTGATACAAATCCATCAGCCACGGCCAAACCAGGTTTTTCTCGCTGACAAATTTCGCGCGCGCCTGTGCGAACAATTCCAGCGAGCCCAGCGCCTTTCCCATCTGACTGGAAGCCATGGCCTCGTAAGCCTGGCATTTCGCTTCCTCGTATCCCATGCCCAGCTTCTGGAAACGCAAATAGCCTTCGTGCGCGGCCTCTTTCGCTTCGCTACTCAGATTTAGTTCCAAATAAATTTCCGAGAGGTCCAGGTAGCAGAGCGCCAGCACGTGCGCGTCCCCATTTTTCTCGCACTCTTCGCGCGTGGCGCGCAGCATCTCGATCGCCCGGCTGTATTCGCCGCGCAGGTAATAAAGGTAGGCAATGTTGTAGTCGCTTTGCGTCACCAGCAGCGTCATTCCGTGACTAACGCACATTTCCCGGGCGCGCTCGTAAGTCGCGAGCGCGCGCGTAAAATCGTTAAGCGTAATCAGGCACACCGCCATGTTGTACAGCGCCACCGCCAGCCCCTCGGAATCGCGAAAAGGCAACAGCATCTCGTACGCGCGTTCGTAGCAAGCCAGTCCTTCTTCGAAACGGTCCTGCCGGTGGTAAATATTCCCAAGATTGATCTCCACGTGCGCCCAGCGTTTGTCGTCGTCCAATTGGCGGAATATTTTCTTGGCGTCTTCCGCAGCTGCGAATGCCTGGTCGTATTTTCCCAGCAGGATAAAAGGCTGAATGGAGGGAATCAGGGTGCGCGCTTCTTCCTCCGCGTTGCCAATTTCGCGAAAGATGCACAAAGCATCGGCGTGAAAGTCCAGCGCCTGCTGATTCTCGCCCAGCATGTAAAGAGCGTTGGCTTTCGAGCGCAAACTGCGTCCCAGCGCCTCTTTATTGCGCAAGCGTCGCGCGATCGCCACGCTCGCTTCCGCCAAATAAAGCGCCTCGCGAACGTTTTCGCGCAATTTGCCGCGCACCACTTCATTCAGTTGCTGCGCCACGCGGTCGTTTAGCAGCCGCGGATGGGCCGCAATGAATTTGTCGCGGCCCGATTCTGTCGCGAGATTCGCCAGCTCGCGCAGCTGCTTCTGGGAAAGAGGGTGCTTCTTGGTATCCGGCTTCACGCGAATCCTGTTTCCAGCAAGCGTTTGCGCAGTCGCTCCAGGCACCGCTGCCGGATGAATCCGATGGATCCCACAGCAATCCCCAGCGTCGCGGCAATTTCCTGATACGGGCGGACCGGTTCGTCATAGAAAAGCATGCGCACCAGTTCGCGGCAGCGCGGCGGCAACTCAGCCATGGCCTGCCGCAAACTTTGCTCGTCTTGCGCCTCCCGCAAAATGTCTTCAGCGCGGGACGGAGTGCTCTTCTCGAATTCCTTGGCGGCCGGATCCAGAACTTCCGTACGTTGTTGCTGATGTTTCCGATGAAAGCATTTATGGGCGGTGATCTGCATGATCCATTTCGGCAGCGCCTTCACTTTGCGCAATTTAGGCAGTTCCGACAAAAGATCCAGGCAGACCGCCTGAAAAATGTCCGTCGAGTCGTCCGCGGAGAATCCGTACTTTACGGGAATCGAAAAAATGAGGTTCTTATACTTGAGGATCAGCGCGCACCAGGCTTCTTCACTGCCTCCGATGCATTCACGGACCAGGCGCGCGTCTGGCCAGGCCGCGCGCACGTCATCGTGCGCCGGAGTGTTTCGGGCAGCGTTGCGGCTCAGGCTCACCATTTATTGCACGTAGAGCTGTTCGATATTCCACAGCGCGTAAGGAACCACAATGGCCGGGCGAAAGTTTCCCACACGATTGGCGGCGCCCACTAATATATTGGGACTCACCAGGCAAATTACCGGCAGGTCCTCGGCGACGATTTTCTGCACGCGGTCGTATAAAGTCTTGCGCTTGGCATAGTCCAGAGTGACGAGCTGCTGTTGCATCAAGCGATCCATCTCGGATTCCCACGCCGTGGCCGGCTTTTCCTGGCGCGGATGCCACAGGTGAGTTTCGCCGCTCGATAGCCACACGTTCATCTCCGAAGTTGGATCGGCATCGCCGCTCACCAGTCCCATCACTGCGGCTTCATAGTTGTGCGTGTTGGTCAGCCGGTCCACCAACGCGTGAAATTCCAGCGGCACTACCTGCACCGTCATTCCCAATTGGCTCAAATCGTCTTGAACAATCGTCGCAATCTTCGTGCGCTGCGCGTTTGAGGAACTGGTGAGGATCGAAAATTCCACGGAGTTGCCGTGCGGATCCACCAGGGCGCCGTCGTTCTTCCACGAAAAGCCCGCGGATTGAAGTAGCTGGCGCGCGTGTTCCAGCGATCGCGCCGGATGCGCAATTCTCTCGTCCAGCCACAATTTGTTTCCGGGCGTCACTTGATCCCAGATCGGAGTCGCGCGTCCGCTGTAAACCAGGCGGACGATTCCCTCGCGGTCAATCGCCGCCGAAACAGCCTGCCGGAATCGCAAGTCCTGAAACCAAACCTGCTTCCTGGCAATTTCCGGAGGCCCATTCGCAGCCAAGTCGTTCAAGTTGAAGAACAGGAAATTGTACTCGAGCCCCGCTCCGAGATCGTCCAGGTGATAACCTCTCACCGACTGCTGCTTTTGCAGTACCGCGAAATTTTCCGCGCTGAACCGGCTGAGCACGTCCGTGTCACCGGACTGGAAGCGGATCACCTGCGCGTCTTCGCTGGGCACGAACAGAAAAACAACCTCGTTCAAATATGGCAATTGGTTTTCGGCGCGGTCAGCTTTCCAATAATATGGATTGCGCTCCAGCACCACGCGTTGCCCCGCAACGTATTCCTTCAAACGAAATGGGCCGAGCCCGGCGAATTGGCTGGGCGGCATGGAAAGACTCCATGCCTGAGAAAACGCCCCATTGCGGTAGCCGCTCTCCAGCAAATGGCGCGGCAAAATGGCGATGCTATCGAACAACCGTTCGGCCGCGGCATAGGGCTGCGCCAATTCAAAGCGCACGGTGTAGTCATTCACCTTCACGACGGTAATAGGCTTTCCGCCTACCACCAACAGATCGCGTTGCGAAGAATCAACTTTTTCGTCGAGGTAAACCTGAAAACTGAAAATCACATCGTCCGCGCTGAACGGTTCGCCATCGGAAAACCGCAATCCACGGCGAAGTTGCAGGGTGTATTGCCGTCCGTCGCGCGAGACATTCCACGACTTTGCGAGCGCAGGTTCAGTCTTCAGCGACCCGCGATTGATGTGAATTAAATCAGCGGTGAGGCAACGAATCACGTCGCGCGAAGGTTCATCCAACGCGAGAGCGGGATTCAGAGTTTTCGGTTCCGATCGCAAAGCAATCACGAGCCTGCCGCCCGCATGGCCCGGAGCACCGTCGGCGATCATCCGGTCATCGCTAGCCTGCGAAGGGAGAGCACGCGCGGCCGCGCAGGCGCACGAAATCGCCACGATCAACACGACACGCGCCCTAGCCAGCCGAATTCTCCCCATGCATCAACTCTTAGCAGAGATTTCCCGATTTTTACAGCGGCACGGACTTGTGAAGTTCCTGCAGAGCATCGGCGGCGGCGTAAAAGACAACGAACAGTGGGATCAACAGTAGAGCAGGCAGGAACATCCACCAGTACGAAGAAAGAACCGAATACTGCTGCAGAGAAGTTAGCAATGCGCCCCAGCTGGGCATCGGCTCACCAACGCCCAAGCCCAGAAAAGTGAGAGTCACCTCCGCGAGAACGTATTGAGGAACGAGCAGCGTGACCTGCGTGAGCAGCACCGCGTAAGTCTGCGGAAGCACGTGCCGACGCAGCAGGTACGCGTCGGAAGCGCCGAAGCCGCGCGCTGCGAGGACGAAATTGCGTTCCTTCGCGCTGAGCACCACGCCGCGAATCAGCCGCGCAGGACGTGCCCAGCCGATCAGCCCCATCACCGAGATGAGCAGCAGAAAAACTTGCCATTGCGAAATGTGCAGCGGCAGCGCGGCGCGCACGGCGAATAAAAGGTAGAGCCAGGGCAACGCGAGAAACAGTTCTCCGCCGCGCATCAGAATTTCATCAATCCATCCGCCGTAGTACCCGGCGATTCCGCCCATAAGAATTCCGATCGAGACCGAAAGAATTGCCGCGATCAGCCCGGCGAGCAGAGAAATCTGGCCGCCATAGAGAAACCGCGAAAATTGATCGCGGCCGTATCCATCCGAGCCCATCAGGAATATGCGCGCGGGCCGTTCGACTCCGAACAAGTGCACGCGCGATGTGGCCAGGCCGGCGATTTTGTAAGGAGCGCCGCGAACGAACCAACGGAGCGGATAGCGCTGATCCGAACCCTGTGCAGAACCTTCAACGCTCTGGCCCGAATCGCCTGGACCGTAAACGAAGGGACGGATATGAAAAGTTCCGCTGGCATCGACAAAATGGATGCCAGTTGGCGGTGCGAACGGTTTGTCGCGATCTTGCGTCGCGAAATCATACGGAGCCAAAAGGCCGGCGAACAGCACGACGCCAGAGAACGCCGCTAACGCAACGACCGCCCACGCGAGTTTTTGCCGATGCGTCAGCACGTCAGTCCATCCGAATCCGCGGATCCGTGGCGACAAGTAATGCGTCCGCGACCAGATTCCCAGCCACCAGAAAAACAGACGAGAGCATCACCGCGCCGACGACCACGTAAACATCTTTCGCCAGTATTGCATCCACCAGCAAAGGCCCAACGCCCGGCCAGCTCAACACCATTTCCACCAGCAACGAGGCGCTTAGCATCGCAGCAATCGAATATCCAAAAAGCGTAATCAGGGGATTGGCGGCAACGGGTAGCGCATAGCGTAGGAGCACGCGGCTTTCGGGAATCCCGTGCGCGCGCGCGGCACGCACGAAAGGAGCTTCCAACACTTCGATCATCGCCGAGCGCACGTGCCGGACCAGCGGTGGCAGAGTCGCGAGCACCAGCCCGAATGCAGGCAAGAAGAGATGAATGGCAAGATCCTTCACTTTGCCGCCGATGCCCAAGTCCTCGAATCCGGCGGACATCATTCCGCCCGTTGGAAACCATCCCGTGCGCACGGCCACCAGCAGCAGCGCAAGAAACAAGACCAGATCCGGCACAGTAAGCAACGAAGAAGTCACGATTCCGCCGGCGCGGTCGCTCCATTTTCCGCGGTGCGCCGCGCTCCATATTCCGAAGGGAATCGCGAGCAACCATGCCAGCAGCAGCGAGGTTCCGGTCAAGAGCAGAGTATTGCGCGCGCGCATGGCCAAAAGCGGCGCAACCGGCGTGCCGTATGCGAAAGAAGTTCCAAAATCCCCGCGCAAAACAGAATGCAGCCAATGTTCGTAGCGAACCGGCAAAGGCTTATCGAGGCCGTATTGCGAGCGCAACGCGGCAACAGTGTGGGCGGAAATCTGAGGGTTCAGACTGATCGGCGTAAAAAAGTCGCCTGGCGCCAGTTGCAGAATCGCAAACGAAAAAATCGAAACTGCGAAGAGCAGGAGCGCCGAATGCACTAATCGTTGCGCAAGGTATCTCATGGCGGCGCCTACGCGGACCGCTCGAGCAAGATCGATTCCACGGAACGCGCACTGGCGAGAAGTTCCCTGGTGTAAGAATGCTCGGGCGATGCAAACAGATTCCGAGTGCTCTTCCACTCCACAATCCGGCCCTGATACATAACCGCAACTTCGTCAGCGAATTCAGACACCAAACGCAGATCGTGCGAAATGTGGAGGAAGCTCAGCGAGCGCGCGGCCTGCAGCTCCGCCAGCAATTTCAGAATCAAGGTCTGGTTCGCCGCGTCAAGATTCGAAAGCGCCTCGTCCAGGATCAGAAGATGCGGGTCGAGCGCCAGGGCTCTGGCGATCGCGAGGCGCTGGCGTTGGCCGCCGCTGAACTCCAATGGCCGTTTGCGCTCCCATGCGGGGTCCAGACCCACTTGCTCCATCAGTTGTAACGCCCGCGCACGCCGCTGCGAGTTTGTCCCCTCACCCTGAATCAGCAGCGGCTCCGCGATAATCTCGCCGGCAGTTAACCGAGGGTTCAGCGCGGATGACGGGTCTTGAAAAATGAGTTGAACTTCGCGCCGGATCAAAAAAAGTGCCTTTCTACTGAGCGCGGCCAATTTCGTTCCTGCGAGTTCGATAGTTCCGGTCGTCGGACGTTCCAGCAAGGCGATGCACCGCGCCAAGCTGGACTTGCCGGCGCCAGACTCTCCCACCACCGCCAGCGTCTTGCCTGGAAAAATCGTCAGGGAAACATCCTGAAATGCATCAAGCGCAATCTTCGCGGGCGAAAAAGGGCGGCGTTGCACATATTGTTTGCCCAGGCCGGAGACGCGCAACAGCGGCTCGTGCTGGCTGCTATTCGATCGCGGCCCGGGATTCATTCTCTGCTCCTGTCGTTCTCGCATCGCGGCGCAACAATCATCTACGTGACCATCTCGAAATCCATGTCTTCGGCAGCGCTCGCCGGCGCCGCCGTTCGCAGCATCGCACGCGTACAGGCATGTGCGGGATTCCGATAGAGTTGCTCGAACGGTCCCTGTTCCACGATTCGGCCGTTGGCCATCACCATCAAACGGTCCGCGAGGCTTGCCTGCACTTCCGGCGCGTGGCTGATCAGCAAAATCGAAATATGTAATTCCCGCTGCAACTTCCGCAATAGCGCCAGAATTTCACCCTGGCTGCGCGCATCGAGCGAAGCCGCCGGCTCGTCGGCAATCAGCAAAGCGGGTTTACATGCTAGAGCCTGCGCCAGGACCACGCGTTGCCGCTGCCCTCCGCTCAATTGGTGCGGATACGCCGAAGAAATTCGTTCCAGGTCAGAAAAGCCAACGCGCGCAAGCGCCAATTCAGCATCTGCGCGGCAGCGCTCCCATTTCCAATCGTTGTGCGCGTGAATCACTTCCGCCACTTGATCTCTGATTTTCATCACCGGGCTCAGAGCGAGCTCGGGTTCCTGGAACACCAGCGAAATTCCCGCTCCGCGAATTGCGCGAAGCGAACTTCGGTCCTTGGAGAGCAACTCTTCCCCGCGAAACTGGATTGAACCCGAGACATCGGCCTGCTCCTCCGAAAGCAAGCCGAGCAGAGCGAGGGCAATACTCGTCTTGCCGCATCCTGATTCGCCCATCAGGCCCAATACTTCACCCGCGGCGATTTCGAAGCTCACGTGCTGGACGGCGTGGTGCCGGCTCGGGCCAGCCCCGCGGTAGGAGACATCCAAGTTTTCTACTTGAAGCAAAACTTCCATCAAGACCGTCCCGGGTGTTTTCCAAGCGCAACATTTGCCAGCCAGTGCGCGCTGCAACGAGCGAATCGCTAGCGTACTTGGGCGAACCTGGGCCCAACTCGCTAACGGCGAGAGCTCGCTTCGGCTTTAGTTATTAAGGTAGGGATGCACTGCGCAGGTGTCGATGGGCCGTTGGCTCCGGTAGCCCTGTAAGTTACTGGTACTAAGGTACTAAGGCGATGCGGGGCCGTGAAAAATGGGCCCTCATGCCGTCAGAACTGAAGCGCGTATTCACGATTGCTCCCGAGAGAGACACTCGTGCGTGGAGCCTGGCATCTCATCATTTTCACGTCGCGCACAGCGACGCCGGCCTCGCCTGCTGCCGGCAGCCGCTCTGTTCTCCGGGGAGGCGAACACACCATAACTAAGGATAGAATCCAGCTCTTGCTTCCGTTCGAGCGTTTTGGAGGTTCATCAATGGCCGCGAATTTCCGGCATATATTTGTCGTGCTCGTCCTATTTCTGCAGGTATCGTTGCCGCTCGATACTTCCGCGCAGCAGCAGCCGGCGGCCCCGCCCGCACCGCTGCAGCTCACGCTGAAACAAGCCGTGCAACTCGCGCTTAAGCAAAATCCCCGGCGTGTCATCGCGCAACTTCTCGTTTCCGAAAGCGACCGCAATAGTCAGATTGCCCGCTCCGCGCTGCTTCCCCACGCGGACATCGAGGGGCAGGCCTTCATCAACCAATACAACGTTCAAAGCATCGAGCGCGCGCCGAAGCGCGGAGGGCTCGGTCCCTATCAGATCATCCAAGCCGGCCCTGCGTTTTCGCAGACCATCCTGAACTTCCAGAAAATTCGCGCGTACCAGATCGGCCGCGAAGGCACGCACCAGGCGCGGGCCGATGAACAGACCACGCGCGAAATTGTGGTAAACGCCGCCGTGGACCAATACCTTCTCATTCTTAGCGCTCTGGCTACCCGCGACGCCGCGAAGGCACGTGTCGCGCTTGCGCAGCGGCTCTACGACCAGGCCGGGGAATTGCAGAAAACAGGAATCGGTTTGAACATAGACACGGTACGAGCCAACGTCGAACTGCAAAACGAGCGTCAAAACCTGATTGATGCCGAAACGCTGACGCGCACCACCAATTACGGCTTGGCCGCGCTGCTCGATTTGCCTCGCGACCAGGATCTTGAAGTCACCGACCGCCTCGATTTCTACGACCTTCCGACGCTCGACAAACAAACGCTGCTCGATCAGGCATTAACCGCGCGCCCGGAAATTCGCTCGTTGAATTCGCAGCAGCGCATCGCTAAGTTGACGACGGATGCGGCGGGCGAGCAGCGCCTTCCGCAATTGGATTTCTCCGGATACTGGTTCTATCAGGGATCCCGCTTCAACAACGGCATTCCGGCCTACAACTATGCGCTCTCTCTGGAATTTCCAATTTTCACCGGCGGTCGCATCCGCGCCGAAGAAGCACGCGCCAAGCTCGAAGAGCAGCACGTCGCGGAAAATCGCCGCCAGCTGGAAGCGCAAATCGTGAATGAAGTAAAATCCGCTCTCGATGAACTAACGGCCGCGCGCAATTCGGTGGACGTCGCCAATTTAGGCCTTACGCTAGCCCAGGAGGAAGTAGCTCAGGCGCAGCGCCGTTTTGCGGCCGGTGTCACCACTAACGTCGAAGTCATCACCGCGCAGGATGAGCTGGCTCGCGCCAGCGATAATCAAATCGGCGCGCTTTATCAATTCAATCTGTCTCGCGCGTCGCTCGCGCGCGCCACGGGCCAGGTCGAAGCAATGTACACGAAGTGAAAGGTGAAGCAGATTATGAGCTCCACACCTCCTACGCCAACGCCCGCCGCCGCAGTCCCCGCTCCTGCTGCGGCGCCGCCGATTCCGCAGGAATCTTTTTCGTTGCGGCACTGGTTTCAAAATCTGCACCCTATCGTGAAGGGAGCCGGCGTCGCCGTCCTCATCTTGCTCGCAGTCGCGTGGTACATCTTCACCGGGCGTGTCACGACGGACGACGCGCAAGTCGATTGCCACATCACCGCCGTCGCTCCGCAAGTTCCCGGCTACGTTGTGGACCTGCTCATCAACGACAATACTCCTGTCAAGGTAGGCGACCTCTTGGTGCAAGTCGATCCCCGCGAATATGAAGCCGAAGTGGCACAGGCCAAAGCCAATCTCGAGTTCGCCGAAGCCCAGGCAAACTCCGCGAAAATCCAAATCGGCCTGACTCGCGAGACCACCACCCACAGCACCAGCGGCGCCGTGCATCAGAAGGAATCCGATGCCGCCGATTACGCCAGCTCCCAGGCGCAACTCGAACAATCCGCCACCGCGAATCTCCAGGTCGCCGAGGCTAACGTCGCTGCCAAGCGCGCCACCAACGATCGCGCGCAAAGTGATCTGGCCCGTTACACACCTTTGCTCGGGACCGACGACGTCTCCAAATTTCAATTCGATGCCGTGGACGCCGCCGCGCGCGTAGCCAAAAGCGACCTAGCCGCCGCCGAGCAGCAACTTTCCGCCGCGCAACAAGCGGTCGTGATTGCCCGCGCGAATGCGCGTTCGGTCGAAGCGCGTGTATCGCGCTCGCAGGCTCAATTCATGGAGACCAAAGCCCGCGAGCAGCAAGTTCCCATCGCCGAAGCGAGCTACAAGTCCGCGCTCGCCGCAGTGGAGCGCGCCAAAGCCGCGCTGCAACAAGCGGAGTTGAATCTCGCCTACACTCACATCACGGCCCCCATCACCGGACAAGTCACTCAGAAGTCCGTGGACCTGGGCCAGTACGTTTCGCCGGGGCAATTACTTTTCACCATCGTCCCTCTCGATCAGGTGTACGTCACCGCGAATTTCAAGGAAACGCAACTCGAACACGTCGCGCCCGGTCAGAAAGTTCGCATTCACGTGGATACTTACCATGAAGAGTTTGAAGGCGTGGTGGATTCCCTCGCAGGGGCCGCCGGTTCGCGCCAAGCCTTGCTGCCCCCACAAAACGCCACCGGAAATTTCATTAAAGTGGTGCAGCGCATTCCGGTGAAAATTCTGGTCAAACCAAACAAGAATCCGAATCTTGTGCTGCGGCCTGGCATGAATGTGGAAGCGACTATTTACACTCGCTCACGGTGAAGAAACGCAATGGGCTATCTAGCTAGTAGTCGCCCAGAATCCTGGGAACTCGAAGAGGAACAGTTCCTCGGTAGCCTCGTGTCGCGTCTTTCCTACGGGCGCCGGATGGCCATGCTCCTGACCGTTGGCATGGTTGCCGCCATCGAAATTTCCAACCGGCTGTCGATCAACGTGTTCCTCCCGGACATGCAGGGCAACGTAGGCGCCAGCTCCGATGAGATCAGCTGGGTGATCATTCTGTACAACGTCGGGTACCTCTGCTCCATTGCACTGTCGTTTTGGATGACGCGCGTCATTGGCACCAGGCGCCACTTGTTGCTAAGCATAGCAATCTATGCCGCGGGTGCGATGGGCTGCGTGCTGAGCACGGGCAATCTGGGGCAACTTCTGACTTCACGCTTGATAATGGGATTCGGCGGCGGCGCGTTTCTGGTGCGCGTCGTCATTCTCGCCGGGGTGCTGTTTCCCGGGAAAGCGAGGCTGGCGGCGGTCACCCGGCTTTACCTCGTGCTTGCTGCTTTTGAAGTCCCGTATCCAACCGTCATGGGGTGGGTCACCGACACGTTTCACTGGAATTATGCTTTCCTAGTAGATTTTCCCTTTCTGGCGATCGGCGCTTTTCTTATCTGGAAAATTGTTCCACCAGGTCGTTTGTTTCAGCGGAAGAAAGTGGCTCAGGTTGATGTGCGGGGCGCGCTTCTGCTGATTGCCTCGTTGGGCTGTCTGGAAACTGCGATCAGCCGCGGCGAGCAGGATCTGTGGCTGCAGTCGAACTGGATTCCTGCCGCACTAGTTGCGGCTGCCATTTTCTTTATCGCGTTTCTCTGGTGGGATTACAGCCCCCAGAACCCCTCGCCGGTCTTGCACTTGCGCATAATCGTTCGACACGCTGCGCTGCGCACCTACTTACTGGTGATTTTGATCGTGGGGGCGTTCTTCGGCGCCGGGCTGTATGTCGTGCCGCAATACCTTCGTTCCGTACAGGATTACAGCGCCTTGCAGGCGGGCGGTTTTATTTCCATGTACACGCTCGGCCTTGGGCTAGGACTGCAGTTCGCTCTGCACTTGCTGGTTCCGCGCTTGGGTCCCCTGCGCACGCTAGCCGGCGGATTGTTGATCTTGGTCGCGACGTACCTCACGATCTGCTTTATCTGGACCCCCACCACGCCCACGATCATCTTGGCGCCCGTAATTTTCCTGCAAGGTTTTTGCATCGGGCCCGTTATCCTCGCTGCCGGAAACGTGGTCTCCGCCAATGCGCCGGTGACCCAGGTCAATGACATTTCCACCACGTACTTCTTCGTACGCCAGCTCGGAAACACTTTTGGCGTCACCGCAGCCACCGTCTTGTTCGATCGCCGCATGACGCTGCATTCCTCGCGCCTCTTGGACGTCTCCAATCGCCTGGACGCCGCTACTCGCTCCACTTTGGCGCAATATGCGGAGCTGATTCACCGCAACGGCGGCGCCAGCAGCGACCCCGCGCTGGGCGCGTTGCAGCTTTTTCAAAATGACGTGATCACCCAGAGCAGATTGTTCTCCTACATAGACATCTACTTCGGCCTGGCGGCGCTGGGTGTGGTCGCCTTGATCTCGATAGCCATCACGCAAATCAGGTCTAAGACTGGCCCGCACCATTTTCTCCCGTGGTAGCCTGCGCGCCCCACTCTCACAGTGCAGTTTCTTGAAACTCACTCATTCGGTGTAATGTTGCGCATCGTCGCATATGCCAGGACAAACCCAGCCGCAGCACGCAGTAAAAGCTGCCGTGGAATCCGAACTGATCAAAGGCCTAGGGCTGCTCGACGCCAGCATGATTGTCGCCGGCTCGATGATCGGCTCGGGAATTTTCATAGTGTCCGCCGGCATCGCCCGCCAGGTCGGCAGCCCCGCGTTGCTCCTGATCGTTTGGCTGATCAGCGGCCTGATGACCACCATGGCGGCGCTTTGCTACGGCGAGCTTGCCGCGGCGATGCCCATCGCCGGCGGCGAATACATTTTCTTGCGCGAATCCCTCGGCCCGATGTGGGGCTTCTTGTACGGATGGACTACTCTGCTCGTCATTCAGACGGCCACCATAGCGGCGGTGGCCATCGCGTTCGCAAATTTCAGCGGCGTGCTGTTCTCAGTGGTGTCATCCTCCGCGTGGATTTGGAAGCTGGGGACATTCGGCCCCTACAAAATGTGGTTCGGTGCGTTGGGCCCGTACAATGTCGGGCTGAACACACTGAACTTGCTGGCTATCTCCTCCATCGTCTTCCTCACCTGGATGAACACACGCGGCCTGCGCATAGGCGCCGTGGTGCAGAATATTTTCACATTCGCAAAAATTGCCGCGTTGGCCGGACTAACTCTCCTAGGCTTCACGTTCGCGACGCAAACAGCACGCCATTCCAACTTCAGCAATTTTTGGCGGGACGCGAATTTCTCCGGATTGCATCAATATCAAGCCGGCCAAAACACTGTGGGGATCAGCGTCTTGACGTTGGTAGGTCTCGCGATGGTCGGCGCACTTTTTTCGTCCAGCGCTTGGACCAACGTCACCTACATCGCCTCCGAAGTGCGGAATCCAAAGCGCAACCTGCCTCTCGCTCTGGCCCTGGGCACCGGGATCGTGACGGTACTCTACGTTCTGGCCAACCTTGCATATCTAAACGTGCTGCCGCTGGCGGGAACTCCCAGCGGAGTATCCGCGCTGGCCCGTGGACTGGAGTTCGCTACCGGTGATCGCGTGGGCACGGCCGTCGCCGAAGTGATTGTGGGCCCGAGCGGCGCGGTCCTGGTGGCCACCGCCGTGATGATTTCTACATTTGGCAGCAACAACGGACTGATTCTGGCCGGAGCGCGCGTTTATTACGCGATGGCCAAGGACGGCCTGTTCTTCAGAAGTGTGGGCAACGTAAACGGACACAACACTCCTTCGGTTGCGCTATGGGTTCAGTGCATTTGGGCCTGCGTTTTGTGCCTCTCCGGCACCTACGGACAATTACTCGACTTTCTGGTTTTCGCAGTCGTCATGTTCTACATACTGACGATCCTCGGACTTTTTCTTTTGCGTTTTCAGCGGCGAAATATGGAGCGGCCGTACCGAGTCTTTGGTTACCCGGTGCTTCCGGCGCTCTATCTCTCGCTCGCTTCGTTCATCGAAGTGCAATTGTTGCGCTACAAGCCGCAATACACTTGGCCGGGACTAATTCTGATGTTATCGGGAGTGCCGGTTTACTGGTTGTGGCGAAAGCCGAAGAGCACGAGATTGCGTGGGAACCATGAGACGCAAAGCTAGCAGCGCAAATCCTCGCGCGATCATCGCGAGAGCGCGCTGAGTGTGATGCCGGCTTGCCGCAACGTTTTCGCCACCGCCGCCGCGATCGCAGGGGCACCCGGAGTATCGCCGTGGATGCAAATTGTTTGCGCGTTCGTCGCTACTTCGGTCCCGCCGCAGGCAATTACTGTCCCGCGCTTCGCGATGCGCAATGCTTGCTGCCCTGCTTCCGCGGGATGGCGTATCAGCGCATCCTCAAGTTTGCGCGAACGCAAGCTGCCATCGGCCTCGTACCGCCGGTCCGCAAACGCTTCCCCGGCCACACGGAAGCCTGCCTCTCGAAACACGTCCAACATCAGCGATCCAGCGAGCCCGACAAGCGCGACATCCCGGCTCCAACGCGCGACCCCGTCGGCGATCGCTGCAGCCACCACGCGATCCCGCGCAGCCTGGTTGTAAAGTGCGCCGTGCGACTTCACGTGCGTCACCCGAGCGCCGCACTCGGTGGCGATGCCGGCGAGCGCTCGCACTTGCTCGAATACGGACCCGGCGATTATTTCCGGCGGCAGCTGCAATTCCAGACGGCCAAAATTCGCGCGATCTGGATATCCAGGATGCGCGCCCACGTCCAGCTTCCAGCGCAGCGCCTGCTCGATCGTGGCCTTCATGGTTTGCGAATCGCCGGCATGTCCGCCACAGGCGATGTTCACGGACGTCAACGACGCCATCAACGACTCCTGAGTGCCGTCGCTAATCGCTTCCGGCAGTTCGCCCATGTCGCAATTCAGATCCATTCGCTTCATTCCCGAATCAACTCCCGCGATGCCAGCAGTTTTTCCTGTTCGATGAATAAAGAACGCGCTGCGTCGAACGTCACGAGCTCGAATCGTATCTCATCGCGGGGGCGGAGTTGACCGACGCGATGAAGGTCGGTGGAAATCACGTTTGCGATCTTCGGATAGCCGCCTGTCGTTTGTTGATCCACAAACAAGATAATGGGCGAGCCTCCCGCAGGCACCTGAATGGCACCGAGCGAGACGCCCTCCGTAATCATTTGTCCGGCTCCGCGCTGCGTGACCACCGCGCCTTCGAGCCGAAGACCCATGCGATTCGATTGCTCGCCGACGCGATACGTACCCGCATAAAATGAACGGAGTGATGACTCGGAAAACCAATCAGCCTGTGGGCCGGGAGTTACTCGCAAGACGTTGCGTCGCGACAAATGCTCCAATGCATGCGGAGCGATCGCTCTTTTGCGGAATGGCTCGGTCGTGGACCCGATGCGCACCACGTCTCCCTTCCGCAACGCTCTTCCCTCGAAGCCGCCCAGGCCACTCAAGATGTGCGTGGACGCGCTCTCCAGAAACGGCTTCACCGCGATTCCGCCGTGCACGCAAAGATAACAGTGTGCTCCCGAACTCGTGGGACCGAGCCGAAGCCTTTGGCCCGGCCGCACCTCGACCGACGTGCCCACCTCGAGGCGGACATCATCCAACATCGCACCGAAGTCCGAGCCCGTCAGCGCCAGGATCGCTGCTTCGGGAAAAGCAAATGTTCCACCGAGCAGCATCATCTCCAGTGCAGGCGCGCTCTCAGCATTGGCAACCAGCTGGTTTCCAAGTCGCAGCGAGATTGGGTCGGCAGCTCCAGAGGGCGAAACACCAACAGGACCAAAGCCGTTTCGGCCTAGATCCTGCACCGTGGTCTGAAGACCCGACGCGTGCACTTGAATCGTGCTCACGCGTTCTCCATCGCGGCGAATCGCGCTGCAGAAATCGGCGTAAAGCGTACCCGATCGCCAATCGAGAGAAAGCTCATGGCCTTACGGTCCGGACGGAACATCGCGATGGGCGTGCGTCCAATCAATCGCCAGCCGCCCGGCGTTGCAAACGGATACACGCCGGTCTGATTGCCGGCGATTCCCACGCTGCCCGGGGGCGTGGTTCGGCGCGGGCTATCGAGTCGCGGTGTCGCCAGCGCTTCCGGCAATTCACCGAGATACGCGAAGCCGGGAACGAATCCGAGGAAGTAAACGATGTAAGTGACCGAAGCGTGCAATTCGATTATTTTGTCGGGCGTCATCCCATGCAGGCTGGCTATTTCGTTCAAGTCTGGACCAAACTCCGCTCCGTAACACACGGGGATTTGCAGCTCTCGCCCTTCTGGAATCTGCATCGCGTCCAGCCGGTCGAGATAACCACGCAGAATTTCTTCCAACGTGCCGTGGTCCAACTGCAGCGCGTTGAAGCTGATAAGAATCGAGCAATACGCGGGATTGAGATTGCGGACGCCGGCGATTGGTTCCTGCTCCAGCAAGCGGAGCAATTTCCTCACGCGCTGGTGAGCGTCGATCGTAATTTGTTGCCCGAAGTGAACCAAAAGGGATTGGTCGCTCGCGGGTTGGAATTGCGCGTTGTCGGTCGTCGATGTCCGCATTTCGCGGGAATTATATAGTAGGTGCGATTGTTTGAAAGCGGATGCAGCATCACTTTAGGGGCGATGCGTCTTGCTGAGAGGCCAGACCGTCGCGCACCGCGGAGATAAATCCGATGGTCCGTGCGACTCGGCCTGCACAACCCATGCCGGTTGCGTACCCCTAAAAGCAATCGCGAGGCGCGCACGTCCATTGTTCCCTACGCTAGCAGAAATTCGGCTTCCACCTACCGGCAGAATCATCGGCCAAGATTATCCCCGATCTCGGGCTCTGGTTTGAGGATCATCGCTGACTCACCGCGAAAATATTCTTTCGGCTACGCCATGCCCGCCAGGACGCCTCGCATATAAGCGAAGCTGCTGATGACGCCCGGCATGGGATCGTCGGGATGGACCTCGTACTCCAGATCAACGAAGCCCTGGTACTTCATTGCGATAAGTGCTTGAAACATTGCGCGCACCGGCATGATGCCGTCTCCAACCGCTACCTGGCTTTCCTTGCTTTGGAAGCTCGTGAGATCCTTCATGTGCAAGTTAAATAGCCTCGCACCTGCTTCGTGGATCGCCTGAACCACGTCAGTGCCCGCACGAGCCGCATGCCCGACGTCAACGCAGCACCCGATGCGGGGATCCATATTCTTGACCGCCTTTAATACGTCGAGCGGCGAATGCCATATTCGATCTTCCGGCCCGTGATTGTGAATCGCGATGCGGATGTCGAACTCTTTGACGAATTTCTCAATTCGCGGCAGAGTTTCCGGTGCGGGGTCGCCTGCGACAATCACCGCAATCCCTGCACGCTTGCAGTATTCGAACTTAGAGCAGATGTCCGCATCTTCATCTTTCGCGAAATAGATGGCTCCCGCAGCGTGAAGCCTGATACCCGCCGCGGCGTAGTCCGCCAGCGCAGTCGCCTCCGCTTGCGGCTCTATCGGCAGATGATCTTTGACATCCTTCACATTCAGCGCGAACACGTTGAGCTGCTTCATGAAGCAGATCATCTGTGCACGACTGAAGTTACGGAACGTGTAGCTAGCCAGGCCCAAACGAACCGGCGATTCTTCGACAGCTGTCGGAGGTTTCTGAGCCAGCGCGAAGACGTCGCTCGAAGCGGTGAACGCTGCCGCAGCGAGGGCTCCGGTGCGAATGAAATCGCGACGGGGGAAGCTATTCTTCATGTAGGGCTAGTCACTCGCTCTCTGCTGAGAATGCTTGCATAACTGGCTGATGCTCTGCGCTTTTCTCGACCTGATATTCGCCCGGACGCCACGGGCGCACGCTAGACACGCGCACACTAGACACGTGGTTCCCAGCCATTCTCATATTCGCGCCCCCACATCTTCATCGCCTCCGGGTCGCCCTGGATGCGGCCGTCTTTGGTGTCGAGGCGCAGCTCGCGGTTCACTTCCCACGCGATGTTGGAAAGCTGCAGCATCGTGACGGAGATATTGCCGACAGACACAGGAGCGTTGAGTTTTTCGCCATTGCGGATTCCCGCGATGAAGTTGGCGAAGTGAGCGTCCGTCATGGAATCGCGGCCGACGAGGTCTGAAGATGAGGTTGTACCGCCAGCCTTGAACTCGCTCGTCTTCTTCCCTTGGAGGTCGTATATCTCATAGCCACCGCGATCGAGGAGTACCGTGCCGGTTGTTCCCATGATTGTGGAACCACGATCACGGCCGTAATACTTCATTCCCTGGCAACTCTTGCCCTCCCACGAGATCATTTTGTCTTGGTACGCGAAGCTTGTCGCCAACGTGTCGTAAAATTGCCAGTCGTCTTTGAACTGGTATCTGCCGCCTATTGAGCTGATGCGTTCCGGATAGTCAACGCCCAGCGCCCAGCGGCAGACATCAACCTCGTGCGTGCCATTATTGAGTGTTTCGCCGGTACCGTAAATTTTGAACCAGTGCCAGTTATACGGGTGCACATTGTCACGATACGGGAAGCGTGGCGCCGGGCCCTGCCACAAGTCCCAATCAAGCTGCGGCGGCACGGGCGCATCTTTTCCCTCGCCAATAGACTTCCGCACGTTGCTGTACCAGGCCTTCGCGAAGTACGGCCTGCCTATGATGCCTGCGTGGATCTTTTCGACGATTTCAATAGTGTGTGGCGAAGATCGCTGCTGCGTGCCCATCTGCACGAGCTTTCCATACTTCTGTTGCGCCTGGACCAGCATTTCTCCCTCAGCCGCATTGTGGCTGCAGGGCTTTTCGACATAAACGTGCTTGCCCGCTTGCAGTGCGGCGATGGCCATCGGTGCATGCCAATGGTCTGGGGTGGCGATGGTGATGGCGTCCACATCCTTCTGCTCGAGAATCCTGCGAAAGTCTTTGTCTGTGGCAGGGGCCTCACCCATTTCCTGCTGCGCCCTGTCGGCGAATTTTCCGAGAATCTTGCTGTCCACATCGCAGACGTGCGAGATGCGGGCAGCGCTGCGGTTCACCTTGAGCGCCGAGAGATGAGCGTAGGCGCGCCCGTTAAGGCCGATAACGGCAAAATTGAGACGATCATGGGAACCGAGGATTCGGCTGTAACTCTTTGCCGTAGCTCCCACGGCCAGCGTCGCCGCGCTCACCGCAAGTACATCCAGAAACTCGCGTCGTGTGGCCATAATTTTCCTTTTGTGGGGCGGCGCTTGACGCTCCGCCGCCAGCTGACAGGTTAATTTGTGATCAGCAGGAGATTCCAGCCTTCGTCAGCGTCTTCCGGAATCCGTCCATGCTAATACGGGTGGATGCTTCAGGCGTGCCCGCGCCGCGCCAGTGAGTTTCGAGACTCACCGCGTTGTGGTAGCCGTCGCGCTGCAAAGCCTGAAGTTGCCCGACCCAATCCACAATGCCACCGCCCACGGGAGCCCAGTCGTATTTGTGATCCGGCTTGCGCACCACGTCCTTGCAGTGGCAGTGCCCAATGCGATTTTTGGGCAGCAACTGGTAGCCGGTCGGATAGGGCGTACTTCCGAGAGCTGCGGCATTGCCGGGGTCCCAGTTCAACATGAAGTTCTTGTCAGGAATCGCTTTCAGGACGGCAGCCGCCTCTTCGCCCGTTGCCGTGTTGCAGGACATTTCGTTTTCGAGCAGCAGGATGATGTTGTCTTTGGCGCAGCGCTCCGCGGCTTGCTGCAGTTGGGCATTGATCGCTTCCCTGTACGGCCTTTGATCATCCAGTCGCCAGAAGTCGAAACAGCGAATCCTGTCCGTATCGAAAAATTTCGCGAGCGAAATACACCGGTCCAGCAGCTTATCCTGCGCGTTTGCATCGAAGTCCGCATGGAACTGGTCGCGGCTTTCGCTCTGAGACGACCGGGGAGCCCCGGGCCAGTCGGTCTTGAACAACGGGCTCGCGATATCCGTCACTTGCAGTTTGTATTCACCGAGCACCTTCCGCGCATCCTCCAACTCCTTCGCGCTGAGTTCAGTCATGTTCTTGTTCCACGCCGAGCGCAGCTCGATCCATTGCAACCCGAAATCTCGAGACACAATCTGACATGCCTTCTCGAAGTCCTGCGTGATCTCGTCATTGATCACCGCCAGCCTGAACGGGCACGCGCCTGTGCCCGTTTTCTCCGCCACCTGTGCCATCGGTGAAAACCCTCCGGCTTTCTTCGCGAGTGGAGGCATCACCGCCTCAAGTGCCGCTAATCCTAAGCCTGCAAGCACGCTGCGTCGTGTGGACTCCATGGGTTCGTCTTCAGCACCTTTGAGAGTGATTGACGCTGTCTGACACGCAACGGTTTCGCGCTTCGAGTTCACCGATTGTCCGATTGGCGTTCCGGTCGAGATTATACCGAAACCGTTCGCTCTGACCTCGTTACGATCCCGCAAACCGTTAGCGCCGAAAATTCCAGTTGGTTCCGCAGGTTGTTCTTATCAGGGAACCACGGACCGCAGCGGACGATCACGGGACCTTCGCCACCCTTCTGCGTGAACTAGACCACGGTTATTTGTTTGCGCAGACCGGCCGCGAAAAGGCTCTTGGGAATCATGGCGTGGACGCCGCGCACGATGTCAACCACCTGAGTTACTCGAAAGCTCGCGGCGATACTGCACAAGGCATAGGCATCGAGCTTGGTTAGACTGGCGCGCGTGGCCAGGAAGTTGATGGCATTCTGCGCCGCCAGGGTCATCGCCACGTTCAGGTCTTTGTCCAAGCCCAACGTGATCCAGTGCGTTGGAGTCTCAGCGATGGGCCACGCGAAGTTCTTCTGTTTGTGGAGAACCACCTGGATTCGCAGCTCCTGCATACGCGTCTCGAGAGCGGTGATAGTTATTTCGCCGTCGCCTTGCACTGCGTGTGAGTCGCCGGTGAAGATCAGCGCCCCAGGCTTCCAAACGGGAATGAACATCGTCGTGCCTTCGGCCATTTCGCTCAAATCCGTATTGCCCGCATGCGGCCCCGGGGGAACGGAGCTGGTCACTCCCGGACTCAACGCAGGGAAGTAGCCGTCGGGCGGGGCCACCCCAAGCGTCCCCTGGAACGGCTTGAGCGGAACATGAATGTCCCGAGCAAACTCCGCTGTCATTTTCGGAAGGTCGAGGTCCAGATATTTTATCTGAGCTTCGGAAAAATCCTGCGGCAGCAAGCCGGTTCCCAGCGAGCCGGGGTTATTGAACACCGCTCCCCAATTGAAGGGAAGAATGCGCTTGTAACGGACTTCCAGCACGTCGCCGGGTTCCGCATTGTTCACATAGATTGGCCCGATGATCGAGTGCGGTCCTTTTCCCGGATTGCTCACGCGAGTCTTCACCAGGGCTGCGATGGGGACTCCGGGCTGCATCTGGTTCAGGAAGTGTGACCACGTGTTGGGAAAGCTGAGCGTGTCGCCAGAATCGATCTTGAGGATTGGCGGGAGCGTCGTGTCATAGACCCCCAGGCGTACCGTCTGATCGTTGGACTCGACCACGTGGACGCGGCCTTCGTCCTCTTTGTTCTGCGCCGCAGCATTACTGTGTGGCGCGTCGGGGTTCGTTTCCGGCGTTTCCGTTGCGCGCACGAGTTTCGTGAACCACGGCCCGATAGCCGCCAGTGCTCCCATAAAGCTGCTCGCGCGCAACAGCCGGCGGCGCGAACGGCCGCGGGCGCAGAGGTATTCGTCGAACTGCGCTTGGTTGATCTCATCCAGGCGCAGAATATGGTCAGCGGCCCGATTTGTGAAGGCGGAATCTTTGATGTCTTCTCGGAGGACGCCCGTGCCCTTTTCGTCTCCGCATCCGAACAGGCTGCCGCATGAATGCTGATGGGGTTGGGGCTGGCTTTCTTCCGGGTCTTGATCGTGTGGCGCCATCTTTTCCTCGACGGATCCTAAGATCCAAAATCTTTCGAGCCGCAGGACGCGGCCGAGATCGAATTGCGCGGATTATCCGGGATTTCCATTTTGGCCGACAGGATGCCCGACTTATACACCCCGGAGTTTGCCGAGTGAAGCAAATTGTTTCTTGGGTCTCATCTTCCAGCTCGGGGATCTTGGCAATCGCGGGCGTGATGGCGATGGCAGTGCGGTTCATCAATTCCTATGGCGTGATTTCTTACACCATGTCACAACGCAGGCGTGAAATTGGAATTCGTTTGGCGCTCGAGCCACAGGATGGAAACGTGCTGCAAATGCTCAGAAGGCAAAGCGCAAAGATGACGTTAGTGGGCGTGGCAATTGAGGTAGCGGCTGCATTGGGATTGACGGACTTGATGACGGGCCTGCAGTTTGGAGTGTCGCCGCACGATCCGCTTACGTCTGCCGCCGTGGCTGGCGTGCTGATAGTTGTTGCGCTCTTGGCATCCTACATTCCCGCGCGCCGTTGCTCTGGACGCAGCGCTCGCCACCGGCCAATTCCACCTGCCAGCTCAACCGGTCGGTGCAACACCTTCTAGTCGGTTGATAAGACCGCGCTTCAACCGGGGATCCGATCGGTCAGGCGGTAGTCAATTAGAACTAGCCAGGGTAGTGTTCTGTTTGAATCCGCAGTCGCGAACCACTTTAGCGTTTGAGACTGCCTCACGCAGGCGTTGAGCCAGTTTTGCGTCGTCCCCTTGAGACCGTCTTTAACATTCTTCGTGATCGCCGCCTCTCATCCCCGGCGGCTTACGGTTTGCGCGGCTCGTGATCCAGCCGCGTAACAAAGACGCTAAGGGCGAGGCATCCCAAAAAACCAAGTCCGGAGAAAATCGTGGCGGGGAGAACTGCTCCTGGGTGACCTGCGAGGAAAGTTTCCAAGGTTGCGCCCAGCAGCCAGATTTGGAAAATTAAGAGAATGATAATGAATGTGATTGCACCATTGATGGCCACAAGTCCGCGCCGCTGCTTGGAGCGTTCGAGATTGGACATATCAGCTTTCCTTTACGCCCAACGCAAGGAGTCTTGCACCATTTCTTTCGAGAGTGATCTGCGGGAGTCGACGCGGTGGAGGACCTTGCAACACCGAGCCATCTCTTACCGAGAAGAATCCTTGGTGGCAGGGACATTCGAGCCGGTCGTCTTTTGCCGAAAAGTACACGGCGCATGAAAGATGTGTGCACTTCTGGCTGTATGCCACGTATTCGTCTTCGCCGCTGCGGATCAGGATGCAATGATCCTTTGGAGTCGGGTAGGTGAAGAGTTTCACGCCACGAACCGGGATTTCACCCACCTTGCCAACCTCGACAGAAGGAAACGAGGGAGTCCTGGCAAAATACGCCTTCGCCAGAACCCAAAGATTGCCGACGAACATACCGAGGCTCGCGAGCGTAAGAAACTTGGCGAACTGGCGGCGTGTCACGTGACGCTCGTCGCTAGCGAACACGGAGAATTCCTCTCTCCAGAGCGGCTCCTTACTGGTGCTGGGCAAAAGCGACATCAGAGCCCTCCCACACGTAGTCCAATGCATCGAGAGAAACTGAATCCGTCCCCGCAGGAACCATCATGTGCACGCGCGTGACGACCTTCTGGTTTCCGAACTGAAACACGTTGTTTGGTTTTTCACGCCGTCCGGCAATTTCCTCGGGGCGAACATAGGCGAGCGCTTGGCTGGGGCAAACCGTTGCGCACATCGGCCGCTTATCTGCGGATGTGCGGTCGTAGCACATATCGCATTTCATCATCTGCTCGTATTCGGGAAAGATCTTGGGAATGCCGAAGGGACAGGCGAAGACGCAGTTCGAGCAGCCGATGCAACGCGACTGTAACGATGACTGCACGATTCCGTCATCGCCTTTCTTGATCGCATCCGTGGGACACGCCATGGCACACGTCGGCTCTTCGCAATGCCAGCAGACATAAGCCGCGCTCGCTGTCGTTCCACCTCGATCAATGAAATCAAAGTTGACCATGGATGTGCCGCGATGGGTGTCGCATTCCTCGCAGGCTTTAACGCACGACTGGCAGCCGATGCAGCGAGCAGGATCGACGTAGAATTCGTAGCCGTGCATCAGGATTTACCGTTTTTTGACTCGGATGGATGCTCCAGCGACGAGAGCGCCCAGTCGGGGGGTCCGTCCGCACGTCGCAGCTGGCACGCGGATACTTTGAACTCGGGAATCTTGCTGCGTGGGTCGAGCGTGCGATGCGTCAGCCGGTTCGCGCTTCGCCCGCCGGGCCAATGGTAGGGGATGAACACCGTATCCGGGCGAATCGTCTTCACCACCATGGCTTGCAAGGTGAGCTCGTTTCGGCGCGTGGTCACGGTGACCCAGTCTCCGTCATTTATCTTGTATTGCGCGGCGAGCCGCGGATGCATTTCCAGCCGTGGATTTGGATACTGCTCGACGAGACTGCCGATACGGCGCGTCTGCGTGCCGGAGAGATACTGACTCACGACGCGCCCACTGGTGAGATAAATTGGAAACTCAGGCGCCACCGGATCTCCGCTATCGCGCCATTCGGTGACGACGAAGTGGTGTTTGCCATCCGGATGAAACGAGCGTCCATCTTCGAACAACCGGGGCGTCCCGGGATGATCGAGCGAAGGGCACGGCCAGAAAATACCCATGTTCTTGTCGATCTTTTCGTAGGTGATGCCGAAATAGTCCGCAGCCCCACCGCGAGAAGCTTCGCGCAGCTCATCGTAAATGTCTCTCGTCGAA
>Ga0209006_10000225_pt1 | contig 58728 bp, 61 predicted proteins | sample JacPin_JW_Ref_O2_FD_188567 | JGI IMG/M metagenome (GOLD analysis project Ga0209006, IMG submission 188567) | Forest soil microbial communities from Algoma, Ontario, Canada - Jack Pine, Ontario site 1_JW_Ref_O2 (SPAdes) (version 2) | ecosystem: Environmental > Terrestrial > Soil > Boreal...
AGACGCAATCTCCGACGTCAGCGCTCCGCCCGGCGCTGCCGACACCACGATTTTCTCCTGCACGGCGCTGAGGTTTAATCTCAGATCCTTCATCAGTTTCTCGTCCGGACGCAATTCGATGTCGCCGGTTACTTCGTTGAAGCCTGGTGACGCTCCGACGATCTCGTACGTACCGGCGCGCAGCTCGTCAAACCGGTATTGTCCTTGTGCATTGGTTTCTCTGGTTTCGAGTGCCGCCATCGCGTACAACAGCGTAATTTGAGCCCCAACGATCGCCCGTCCATCCGGATCGAAAACAGTTCCGGAAATCGATCCCGTATGCTGGTCGTTCGCAGGACCGGGCATTGTTGTTGATGTATTTGGGTTTTGTCCGTATGCGGGGAAGGTCGAAATCAGAAGCAGCGAAGCAAAAAGCAAAACGATCGATCGTGGTTTCATTTTTTCCTCCTCTCCCTCTCGCGCGGGAGTTGAAGGTTGTCCGGACACGCATTCGCTTTTCGAGCGATTGCGCGTTCAGATTGAAACTCCGCCGGTCTCCTGGCTTGGCGGCTCGCCTCGCATTCACCGAAGTGTCTTCGACGAATTCGAAGCGTCGGCGCGGCCTTCCCATCCGGGCTGCGGATCGCCTCGCGATCCCTCGCCAAAGAAAGTGGCCAGCGTCGAAAACTTTCCCGCCTTACAGTCGCGCGTCGGCGACGGCTTTTCACCGTCTTCCCATGCGCGGAGTCTCGTGTGATTGTTTACGGCGTTGCGAGGTCTCTCGTCCGCGCCGCTTTTAGAAGAGGCCGCCTACTACCACGGCGTCTCTAACAACTTTGCTCAAAATCTTTGGTCAAATATTGTTAGTGATTTCCGCCCAGAATCACTCGCGGCCGCCCGCTTTCCCGCACTTCCACTTCGAGCGGAGCTTCGAACACCTGTTGCAATACGTCTCGTTCGTAGACTTCCACCGGGCTTCCCATGCGCAAGCACTTGCCGTTGTGCATCAGCGCGATGCGATCTGAAAATTCCGCCGCCAGATTCAATTCGTGGGTCACCACCACCACCGTATAACGATGCTCGTCGGCGAGTTTTCGCAGTCGTCGCAGCAATTCTACTTTTCCGCCGATATCCAGATGCTGGGTGGGCTCATCCAGGAGCAACAATGACGGTTGCTGGGCCAGCGCGCGAGCTAGAATCACTCGTTGTTTTTCGCCACCCGATAGCTGGTCCATCCAGCGGTCCCGCAAGGTGTCAGCGCCCACTTGCGCCAGCGCGTTCCCAGCCAGCAGGCAATCTTCATCGGACTCAAATCGCAATCGTTTTCCGTAGGGATAGCGCCCCTGCAAAACGTATTCCCACACGCGCAGCGGAAACAGTAATGCGCTTTCCTGCGCCACCAGCGCGATGCGCTGCGCCCGCGTTCGCGTCTCCAGGCCGCTCACTTCTTCGCCGTCCACTTCCACCCGCCCCGCAAGAGGCTTTAACACTCCGGCCAGCAGTTTCAGCAGCGTTGATTTGCCGCTGGCATTCGGTCCAAGGATCGCGATTAGTTCGCGTTCCCGCGCTTCAAAACTTACCGGCCCCAAGGTAAATTTCGGCGCCGAACGATCCGTCGCGGAATATGCATAACTAACCTGTTCCGCTCGCACGCGTACTCCGTCAGCGGATCGCGGCGGCATCGCCCGCGCTGCCAGTGCCGAATTGCTGCCCGCGGCCGAGCTCATCGCATTCTCCTGCGCATCAAATAGATAAATACTGGCGCTCCGGCCAGGGCGGTCATCGCGCCAACAGGTAACTCCGTGGGCGCTACGATGGTGCGCGCTAGCGTATCCGCCAGCACGATGGCGATAGCTCCGCCGATGGCCGACGTGGGAATCAGCAACCTGTAATCCGTGCCAAAAAGCATGCGCATCGCGTGCGGCACCAGCAATCCCACGTACCCGATCGCCCCGCTCACCGACACCGCCAACCCGGTCAGCACCGACGCCGCGATATAAACCACCAGCTTCACCCGATTTACGTTTACGCCCAGATGCCGCGCTTCCTGCTCGCCGGTCAAAATCAAATTCAGATCGGACGACGTCGTAAAAATGCAGCCGACGGCCACAATCAGCAGGAAATACAGCCAGCGCAGATCCACGCTCGGTGCCGATTGCAAATCCCCCATCAGCCAGAAGGCCATGCCGCGCAGATCGCGTCCGCTCAGCGTCGTCATCAGAAACATGATCACCGCCGACAAAAATGACGCCGCCACGATTCCGGCCAGCAGCAAAGTTGGGCTGTCGAGCTGTCCGCCGCGCCGCCCCAGAAAATAAACAATCGCTACCGTCCCCGCCGCTCCGGCAAACGCCGCAGCCTGTATCGCCCCCGGTGTATGCGGCGCCAGAATCAAGCTAATAATCGCCCCCAGCGCCGCGCCGCTCGAAACGCCCAGCACGTACGGATCGGCCAACGGATTTCGCAGCAATGCCTGAAAACTTGCGCCCGCCGTTGATAACGCCGCACCCACCAGAATTCCCAGCGCGATTCGTGGCAAACGAAGCTTGAACACGATCAACAGAAATTCCGAAGGAATTACGTCCCACTGCCCCAGCGCGCCGTGATACAGCGTGGCCACAATATCCCGCACGCCAATGGGATACGCGCCCATCCGCAGCGAAATCACGCCTTCGACAAAAAGAATTCCCAGCAGCGCCGCGCAAATTCCCACAATTTTCTGCGGTGTCAGAGGGCGCATAAAACTCCAGCATCATGCGCCTCAACCAACTGCAACCCCGGCTCTATCTTGCCGTTTTTTGAATTTCCTCCGGCGTTGCCGAATACTTCCGGATGCAAATTGTGCGCCAGCGTTACGATGGCTTCCACCAGACCCGGCGCAGGCCGCGTCATCTCGTCGCTCGCCACGACTATGCGCCCAAGTTTCACCGCTTCCAGTTGATCCCACGTCGGACGGTGCCGCAAGTCGTTGCTCTTCGTGGGATCGCTCGCCGCCAGATGATCACCAGCCAGAACAATATATTCCGGCGCCAAACGCACCACTTCCTCCATGCTGATGTGTGGCCAGTCCTGATCGGAAATCAGCACCGACTCGGCGCCCGCCCATCGCAATGCATCCGCGATAAAAGTATTTTGCCCAATCGTGATCGGCGGATCGTCCCACACCAGAAACAAAACATGCACCAGCGGCCTTTCGCGCAAACGCGCTTGCAAGTCATCGAGCGTACTCTGCAGCTTCGCCACTAAAGCGGTCGCTTGTTCGTGCGCTCCCATCAAATCCCCAAGCAGCATGATCGATTCCAGCGTCTCTCGCACGGTGTGCGGATCCAGGGTGTACACCGCAATTCCCAGTTTCTCCAGCGCCGCTACCGTCTCCCAGCGATTAATCGCTGTCGCCAACACCAAATCCGGATGCAGCGCCACGATGGCTTCGAGGCTGGGATTCGTAGTTCCGCCCACGTGCGGTTTGTCCTTAGCCGCCGCCGGCACGTCGCAATACGTAGTGTCGCCCGCCAATTTATCTTCCAGGCCCAACGCGTAAATTGTCTCGGTCAAGTTGGGCGCGAGTGAGACCACGCGCCGAACGTTAATCGGCACCGCCACGCGCCGCCCCGTTTCATCAACCACTATTTTCGTGGCAGGTTTGTTCGTAGCTTTGTCGGCGTCCTGCGCTTGACCAGCCGCGGGATGTGGCTGCTGAGTCTGACTCGCGCCAAACGCGCACGGTTGCAGCGCGGCGCAAGCCGCCAGCACTCCGCCAACCGTCCACAGTATTTTCAATTTCAACCGGCGTTCCAGAAAATCTCTCCCCCACAATAAAAAAGCCTCGCGAACAAAACGAGGCATTGCGCCACACTCTTTCTCGCGAAGAGTGTCAGCTTCGACTGTTCGGGTAGGTTTCCTGACTTTCGGCCGCATGTGCAGCCGATTACAGTGGCGGGACCGTGGCCGATTTTCGCGGCCTTCCCCAAAAACTAAAATCGCACCAAACCAATTTTAGTTTTTGCTCTGCAGATGCGTTTCGCGTATCTCAGAGCTACCTCGAGCCAGCTAAGTTGTCCTCGCGAGTGTAAGCGTCCGGCTTTTCACTGTCAATCATGTGGCCTGTGCTTCCGATTTCTTCGTTGCTGTCAGCGTCGGCTCGCCAACAAAAATTAAAATCCCGTTTGGATCTTCAATGTGGAATTCAGTCATCCCGTATTCGCGATCGAACAAATCTCGAATTTTATAGCGCAACCGGAATCCCTTCACCTTCGTCCAGATCTCTTGAATCCCACGCACCTCAACATAAATTTCCACGTGGCCGCGCAGGCGATTCATCACGTCCGCCGATGCCGCTTTCATGAAGTGGATGATCTGCCCGTCGCGCGCCACGATCGAATATTCCGCCGACTTCATCGTCGGAACGAATCCCAGCACGTCCTCATAGAACGCCAGGGTTTTTTCCATGTCCGCGACTGCCAGCATGGGACTAATTCTTTTTATGGTGGAGGGGGAATCCATTTTCGCCGGCTCGTTCAAACCAATGTCAGTTCGGCCAATATCGATGCAAGTGATCGCATCTGGAATTAGTTTATCAGAGCCGCCCGGGGAGATGCACTCGCGGCTAACCAGCGTTCTAGCGGTTCTTCCACTTTGGCGCGCGCTTTTCCACCAGTGCGCGCAACCCTTCCTGCGAATCTTCAAGGTCCGCCAGTTCATTTAAGAAGACTTTCATCGAATTTCGGACTCCGTCGCGCAGCGGCAGGCCGAGGCTGCCGAGAATGGCCTTCTTGGCCATGGTCAGCACCGGACCCGATTGCGCCGTCACCCTGGCCACGATTTCGTCCACTTTCGCCACCAAATCTTCTTCCGGCACCAGCCAATTCACCATCCCGAGTTCTCGCGCGCGCTCCGCGGACATTGCTTCGCCGGTCAGCACCAGTTCCAGCGCCATCTTCGGCCCCAGAATATACGGAAGCACCGCGGCGGCCAGGGGAGGGAACGCGCCCAACTTGATTTCCGGTTGCGCGAACCGCGCATTCGGCGTGGCAATCACCAAATCGCCGAGGGCAGCAAGTTCCGCTCCGCCGCCGTATGCTGGTCCATTCACCACCACCAGAACCGGCTTCGACGTATCCATCATCGCGGCAAATGCCGTATGGAATGCATCCAGTAATTGAAATACACGTCGCTGCGTATACTCGCCCAGCTCAATTCCGCCCGAAAATGTCTTACCCGCGGAATCCAGCAAAATCATTTTTATTTCTCGTTTTTCGCTCACCGAGGAAATGCCGGACGCGATTTCCATCAGCATCCGTTCGTTAAGCAGGTTCTGTGTGGGCCGGTCCAGGCGCAGATGCGCCACTTCGCCTTCAATCTGAAATTTTACAAACTGAAAATCAGCGATCTTCGGAGCGTTCAGCGAAAGCGTTCCCAGTTCCGGGATCTGCACGTCCACCCGGTTCGGCCGCCGTTCTTTTGTCAGTTGCATTGCGTTGGCCCCCGGCCATACCGCGATTTTGACTCAGCTTCGCACCGCGAATCCAAAACCCACAAAAAACCGTTGGGCTATTGCCCGGACTCAGCGCCCACGCGTGCGGCCCGTACGAACGCTCGCGCATGTTCCACCAAAACGATGGCGAATTCGCCACGCAGTACGAATCTCACAAAATTTGCGTAAAACAAAAATCCCATTTGCCTTTTCCCCGTGCTAACCGTTGACAGCTGGATCGAACTGGTTGATGTGCCGCGCCGTGCGGCGTTTTTCATCGCCGCATCTTTACCTAAGCGTAGACCATGTACACAAGCCTGACCATGACGGATGCGCGACCATGCATACAATCTGCCACCGCCCACGGACCTGTACGTCCGTACAGGCAGTTGTGATAGCGTTTCTTCCTATCGCGAATTCCGATTTCAAAGATGAAGCTCTCGAAACCCAACTACGCAACTCCTGGCCAACCCCGAGTCCTTTCTCTTGCGGCTGCCGCTAAATACATCAATGTCCGCGGATTCTGCATGTTGTTCGGAACTAAGAACGTGGCGCTTCCATCCCTCTACCATGCCGTTGCCCGCGGGAAAGCTCATGAAGACTGGGTTTGGGACAAGTATTCTTCGATGATTTGGCGTTGGAAGGATGAGCTGCCTCGCCGCCGTCTGGCCTACTACGGAAAGTATTTTCGAGGTCGCGGTACCCTTATCTCGCTCGAGCAGTTGCCGAATTTTCTCGCCATGCGCGAAGCGGCGGTCGCTCCCGGCGATTTCACTCGCTTTTATCGCGCAGGCCGCGTCCGTGACGACGCTCGAGTCATTTGGCAAACGCTCGAAGATCACGGGCCCCTGGCCACGCTCGAACTTCGCAACGCCTGCCGCATGGATACCAAAGCAGGCAACAAGCGTTTCAAACGTGCCATTCTGGATTTGCAGTGTCTCCTCGTTGCCGTCCATTTTGGTGCCGAACAGGAAACGAAGTCTTGGGCTTCCGGCCGCTACGAATTGACTTATCGCGCGTTCCCGAAACAAAACGAAATCGCCCGAAAAATGTCGGTGGCCGAGGCGCAAAGGAATATCGCTGGCAAACTCTTAGAACAGCAACCCGGCGCGCAACCGCTTCAAATCGCCCGAATCTTCGGTTGGCCAAAGACGGAAGCTGTCGTAGCCTGTCAGGCCGCCGGTCAAACCGGCTTGAAAGAATCCAGCAGCGTTCATCGCATTGCGAGGTCTAAGTGAAACTTATTCTTGCTTCAGCATCGCCGCGCCGCGCCGAAGTTCTTCGCGACGCCGGCTTCGAGTTCGAAATCCAGCCTGCCAACGTGGACGAATCCCGCCTGCCCAATGAAGCCGTCGAAGCCTATGTCCGGCGAGTCGCCACCGCCAAGGCCGATGTCATCGCCCAGGCGAATCTGAGCGATGGCACTCCCGCGATTGTGATCGCAGCCGACACCGTCGTGTTGGCCGGCCAGGAAATTCTTCCCAAGCCCAAAGACGCCGAAGACGCTCGTCGCATGCTGCGCCTTTTGAGCGCCTCCACTCATGAAGTCATCACCGGGCTTTTCGTTATTCGCGCCTACGACGGAATATCCTTCACCCACGTAGAACGTACTCGTGTTGAATTTACGCGTCTTTCCGAAACCGACATCGACTCCTACATCCAAACCAAAGAGCCATTCGACAAAGCGGGCGCTTACGGCATTCAGGGAGTCGGAGGAAGGTTCGTGCGCAGAATTGACGGCTGCTATTTCAACGTAATGGGCTTGCCGCTTTCGCGCCTCTGGGAAATCTTGCGTCAGATGCGCTGGGATGATTTGAACGCCATGCTGAGTGCCGCTGCAAAATAAGAACGGCGGCCAAGAGGCCGCCGTTTAGAAATGTTTCTCCGCAGAAATTTCGTCAGCGTTACTTTTTCTCTTCGGTCGCCGTAGGTGGCGGCGTCACAACCGGTGGTGCCGCTGCCGGGGGATTCATTGGCTGCGTGGTGGTCTGAGCATTCCCGCTCATTCCATCCTTAAAGTGGCGAATCCCTTCGCCCAAGCCTTTCATCACTTCGGGGATTTTCTTCCCGCCGAAGAGCAAAACGATAATCGCCAGAACGATAAGCCAATGAATCGGGCTGAACTCACCCATAAGTCACCTCGATACAGCTTCTCTCAATCTCAAGTTTCCCGCGAAATCGCTCATTTCGCCAGCCATCAGGCGCTAATCCTCGCTAAATTATAACACGCTGGTCGCCCACCCTGCGCGTCACCCGTTCCCGGTCCAGGTGTTCCAGTAAAGGTATCGCGTATTTCCGCGAAACGCCCGTAAGTTCCTTGAATGCCGCAATTGGCAACTGGTCGCCGCATTCCTTTCGATACTTGGTCAGAAGCCCGCGCAATCGAACGAGCGCCGCCCGGTGAAAAATTAGGTCAGCAGCCACCTTAATCAACACTTTTTCCCGTAGCAGAATCTGCAGCAGCTTCTCGGCTCGTTTCGAATCTACCGGCAACTTGCCCAAAATTTCCGCGAATCCGGGCACCGCTAGCCCGGCGTTCTCAAATTCTTGTTCGATCAGCGCCTTGGCCTTCGCTTCTTCTGCCGTCAGCACTATTCCGCGGCCCGCACTCTGCACAATATCGCCGGAAATCACCACGGTTTTTGCTCGCACCAAGTCATCGAGCGCAGTTTCCATAATCTCCGGGCGCGAATGTTTCACGCGCCCGAAGAGATCCTGTTTTGGAATTCCCGGCAGCAATGGATTGGCCCGGTGAAAACTCTCGATTACTTTTCGCAGTGCCGTCGAGCATTGTGCCAGCATTTCCGCTGACGCAATTGTGGGGGGCTGCTGGGCCACGGTCCTCACTCGTCCCGAAGCCAGGAGCTTGGCCACAACCCCTTGAATCTGGTTTTCAGTCCATCCCGTCCGCGCCAGTAATTCGCTCGTCGTCAACCCGCGGGCGCCTCGTTCCAGCATCGCGGTTAAAATCGTTTCGTGATTTCCACGTTCAAGAACCTCCAGAAACGGCGCCACCGTGATGTCTTTCGTTTTGTGTCGCCCGGCTTGAACATCCAACACTGTTCCGCCGCCTATCGTTTCGACCGGCGAAAATTGCCGTAATATAAATCGGTCGCCAGGCAGCAGAAAAACCTTCTCGGCGAGCTTCAGCTGCGCCAGCGCCGAATCGCCCGGCCCTATCGCATTTTTCGCTCCAATCAAATTCACTTCCGCGATTACCTCCGCGGCGCCCTGATGAAAATGTACGCGTGCCCGGTGCTTCAACGACTTGGCGGACGCCAGCACGGTGATTCGCGCATCAATCCGCTTGGCGGGCTCAAAAATTCCAACGGGGGCAACAACCATCCCGCGTTTGATTTCTCCATGCTCAACGCCCGCAAGATTCACGGCCGTGCGTTGTCCCGCCGAAGCTCGTTCGATCTGCTTTCCGCCCGAATGCAACCCACGCACCCGCAGCCGCCTGCCTCTGGGATAGACCTCTACTTCATCCTCAACCTTGATCGTTCCTGAAATCAGCGTTCCGGTCACCACCGTCCCAAAACCTTTCATCGCGAAGGAACGATCCACCGGCAGCCGGAAATGTTGTTTCAAATTCTTGGGCGGAACATTTTCCGCCGCGCGTCGCAGATTGTCGCGCAACGCATCCATTCCGGCGCCGCTCCGTGAGCTGACCGCGACGATGGGTGCGCCATCGAGAAACGAACCACGCAAAAAATCCTCAATTTCGAGTCGCGCCAGTTCTAATACGTCGGCATCCACCAAGTCGGATTTCGTGATCACCACAATTCCGCGCGGAATCCCCAGCAACCGGCAAATATCGAAATGCTCGCGGGTCTGCGGTTTGATCCCTTCGTCCGCGGCAATGATCAGCAGCACCAGATCGATGCCGCCCACGCCGGCCAGCATGTTGCGCACGAACCGCTCGTGCCCCGGGACATCCACAAATCCGATTCGAACCTCGCCGAGGTCGAGAAACGCGAATCCCAGATCAATCGTGATTCCTCTTCGCTTTTCTTCTTCGAGCCGGTCCGGATCGGTTCCCGTCAACGCCTTGATCAGCGACGATTTGCCGTGGTCAATGTGTCCCGCGGTTCCGACGATAATGTGTTTAGGGTCCGGCATGAAAGGGAATTAGCGCTGAATGATGCTAGCGAAGGGGCTCGGTGCGGTCAAATGTTCGGCGCAGAGGGCGAAGTTCGCAATCGCTCTCTGCGCCGGAACTCTGAGTGGAAAATCTATCGAAGCTGAATCTGCTGCTGCAACGCCGGCGCCGTCGTGGACCCCTGGAACATCGGCCTGCCCAGTTTCACGATCCAAATCCCGGAGTTGATGTCGTTGAAAAAAATCAATCCGTTCGCAGGTTGCGCTCCCCACGCAAACGGAAGATTCACGCGGTAGCCATTGGGATCACCGGTCCAGAAGGTCGCAATCTCGCGCCCCTGCTGGTACAAATTTCCTCGCAACTCGCCGGAGATGTCCAGTACGCGCCCGCCACCCGCGTAGTCGCCCGCGTACAGAATATCGTTGTCTGCCCAAACATTGTGAATCCCGCCTTCCGGCACTTCGTACACCGCCACTTCGCGTGGATGCTCGATATCGCTCACATCCATCACGTGCAGGACTCCCCGCACCGGAATGCGTTCCTTGCTGCCGATGTCGAAATTCCCAGGAAACACCTCATCGCCAACAAATACATAATTCTTGTACCGGAATGTCGTATGCGTTCCGGCCAACCAGCCGTTTCCGTAAAGTTCGTAGTGATTGTATTTATACTGCGCCACCAGCTTCGGATTTTCCGGGCTGCCGCCTTTGATCCCGTTGCCCACGTCCAGAATTACCAGTCCGTCGCGCCAGTAGGCCAGATAGGCGAGCCCATCCTTTACTTGCAGATCGTGTAAATAGCGTCCGACGCTGATCATTCCTTCGCCCTCCGGCGAAGCAATCGTCTGCGCCTGTGCCTTTTCAGTCTGCCAGCGCGCCACTTCCTTTGGGTTTTTCGGATCGGCGAAATCAATAATCCTCAATGATCCTGTGGCATCGTCTGTGATGTAGGCGTAATGCCCGTTGATGTACGCGCTGTGAACGCCGCCGGTCACTGTTTCGGTGTATTCGGAAATCACTTTCAAATGTGCCGGATCGCTGGGATCAAAAAACACAATTCCATTTTTGCGATTCGAAGCGCCTTCTCGCGTGAACACGCCAACCTTCTCATCCGGAGTCGTGCTCAGATCATTAATCAGCCGCGCATCCGCCTTCAAACTATCGAGCGCCTTCGGATGCGCCGGATCGGAAATATCGTAGGAAAAAATCCTGTCGGCCAGCGTCGCATAATACAAATGATTGCCGACCACCCATTCTTCCGTGGTCTGAATCACCGCGCCGTCAGTACCCTTCGTCGGAATATGTGACACGATATCCACTTCGCGTTCCACATTGCGCCGCGTCACCACCACCGAACCCGTCGCCGTGTGCCGTCCCACCGTCGCGGTTACTTCGTAGGTCCCGGGTGTCTCCGCGACGAAACCTCCGTCCGGATAAATCGTTGCCCCGCGCCCGTTCACCGCCCAATTCACCAGCAGATCTTTCGTGCCCGCTGTTTTGTTTCCGTCCGCTTTCACTTCAAATCGAACCACATCACCGGTCTTTGCAGCGGTCGTCGCCGGCGCAACGCTTAGTTTTTGAATCGTGTCAGCGATCACTTGAATCGTCACTTCGCCGCTGGCCGGCCCGCTGCTCGCCACCAGGGTCGCCTTACCCGGCGCCACGCCAGTCACCAAACCAGCGTCATCCACTTTCGCAATCGTCGGAGTTTTCGAAGTCCAGCGAATCGTTGCGTCCGTGCGCGGGTCTCCATTTTCCGAACGCGCCGTCGCGCTCAGTACGTTTGATCCGCCTACCACCATCGCTTGCGTCACCGGAGCAGCCTCAACCTTCGCCGGAGGCGGCACCAGCACGGTGACCTCCCCGAATCCCGGCTTGCCCGCCACCACCGCGCCAACCGTAACCACTCCCGGCGCACGAAATATTACCGTCCCATCCGCGTCGGCTCCCGCGATGTCCGGCGGCACCGCAAACCAGATCATCGGTTTCACATCCAGCACTTTCCCCGACGCATCTTTCGCCACTACCGAAAATTTCACTTTCTCGCCGACGTGCGCCTCACTCTTCGCCGGACTAATCTCCACCGTCGCCGCCTTCGGCGGTGTCGCGGGCGCACCGACTTCTTGCGCGCGAATAGCGGGCAGATACGCTGCCCCGGTTGCCATCAGCAGGACCGCCAAAATTCTCAGACCTCTGCGCATCAATGAACTCCCCTCGAAAGTGATTTGTGGAAATAAAACTTGAACCGCGAGCGGCGTTTTGTCAATAGCAACCGCACTTAGCGCAGCCCACCGCAACAATCTAGACTCAGCGCGCCGCCGCTTCGATTTCCGCCGCAATTTGCAGCGCCGCTTCTCGCGGATTCTTCGCCGCCGTGATTGGCCGCCCCACCACCAAATAATCCGCACCCGCCCGCACCGCATCCCCAGGTGTCGCAACTCGCGATTGATCGTTCGTTGCAGCCGTCGCCGGACGCACCCCGGGAACCAGTATCTTGAATTGCGGACCAAGCTCCCGCCGAACTGCAGGAGCTTCCAGTGCCGAGCAGACCACTCCGTCCAGCCCCGCCTTTTGAGCAAGCCGGGCCAACGCTACCACTCGCGATTCCAGCGAGCCTTCTATCCCAATTTCTCGCAGCGCCGTCTCGTCGAAGCTGGTTAGCACGGTCACCGCCAGCAGCGCCGGGCGGTTTTTCTTGCTGCCCGCCGCTTCCCGTGCCGCCTTCATCATCGCCAGTCCGCCGGCTGCATGCAGAGTCATCAGCCGCACGCGCGGCAGCCTCCCCGCGGCCGCAACCGCATGCGCCACAGTATTCGGAATGTCGTGGAATTTCAGATCCAGGAAGATGTCGAACCCGAGGCCCGCGATCTTCGTGACCGCCCGCAGGCCCTCAGAGGTGAAAAGCTGGCTCCCGACCTTGAACATCCCCGCCGCCCCGCGAAGCTTCCGGGCCAACGCAGTTGCTGTTCCAATATGGTCGAGGTCTAACGCAACAATCAGTTTTCGTGATGGACGTATTCGGGGCGTGTAGGCACCTTTAGGAGTTCGAGCCGGACTTTCGCAAGTCCGTGCTGATCGAATCCTAGCTTACGTGCCACTTCGTAGGAAACATCTAATTCGCGACCCTCGACATAAGGTCCGCGATCGTTGATTCGCACCACTTGGCTGCGATGGTTGCGCATATTGACCACGCGCACGATGGATCCCAGCGGCAGCGTCGGGTGCGCAGCCGTATCCGCGTACATATCGTAAGTTTCACCGTTGGCGGTTTCGCGACCGTCGAAATCATCGCCGTACCAGCTGGTCGTGCATTCCCACACGGCTAGGGGCTTGGCCGCGCTGATTCCAGGTTTTGTCTTATTTGTTGATGCGTTGTCGCGGGGTAAGTCAGCTGGAAGAGGGCTGCCCGGCCGTCCCGTAGCGGTTGGATTCGCCGTTGGGATAAACACGAGCATACCCATTCCTAAAAACACAGTTTGCAGCATCACGAATAACTTCGTTCTCATAGTCTCCTAGCCTTTAGCGAACCAGCTCAATTTTAACCGTCTTGGCACCATCGCCGCAATCGGTTTATCGCTGTAGCTGTCCTCGTAAAGTGCTGATTCTATGCGTATTATCTGCCGTGCACCAGCTTTCCAGACCCTCTACGATCAGCTCGGACGCCCCGGGGTCTATAAAGTGAGCCGTCCCGACTTCCACTGCCGAAGCTCCGGCCAGCAGGTATTCCACCGCATCTGCCGCCTTTTCAATCCCGCCTAGTCCCACCACCGGAATCTGGACTGCCTTACAGGCTTCGTAAACCAGCCTCATGGTTATAGGTTTTATCGCCGCGCCCGACAACCCTCCCGTCGTACTACCTATCCGGGACTTCCGGGTGTGTGCGTCTATACACAGCGCCGGGTAGGTGTTGGCCACCACCAAAGCGTCCGCGCCCTCGCTCTCTGCTATCTTTGCCGTAACTCCAATGGCATTAACATTTGGCGACAATTTGACCCACAGCGGTCGCTTCGCCGCCTGCCGCGCCGCCCTCACCACAGCCGCCAGCAGGTCGGGGTCAGTACTATATTCCTGGCCGCCCCTCTCGACGTTTGGGCAGGAAACGTTCAATTCGTACCCCGCCAAGCCCTCGGCGTTCTCCAGAACCTGTATCACTTCCACATAGTCCGCTATCGCATACCCAAAGACGTTAGCGAAAATGGCGGTCCTAAACCTCCTCAAGGCCGGAAGCTTCTCGGCCACGAACGCACGCACTCCCATGTTCTGCAGGCCAATCGAATTGACCATTCCGCTGGCCGTCTCGCAGATCCGTGGCGCCGGGTTCCCCTCGATCGGCTGCCGCGAAAGACCCTTCACCACGATCCCACCCAGAGCATCGAGATTCACCAGCTGCGCAAACTCCACCCCATAACCGAATGTGCCGCTCGCCGCGATTACTGGATTTTGAAGAGAGACACTACCGACGCTGACGCGAAGGTCAACTGAGGCGGGCCGTTGAGGGCTGCTTGCCGGCGCCGACGAACTCACGGCCAAAGCTTACCATGCTTTGCCCGCCGTAATCGTAGCTTTGACCTCGTCCCTAGGGTTTGCGCCGTGCTGTCGACCAGGACAGCTTCGGACTCTCGGCCGCCTGTGTTAGGATGTGCGCCGATGCGCGTCGTCGAAAAAAGACAATTGCTCTCCGCCGAAGAGATTGGCCGCACCCTGCAACGGCTTGCTCACGAGATCGTCGAAAAAAGTGGCGGTACCCAGGATCTCGCCTTCGTCGGAGTTCGCCGCCGAGGCGTGCCCCTATCGCAGCGTCTAGCGAAAACGATTCTCGATTTTTCCAAGGTCCAGATTCCGGTTGGCACCATTGATATCACCCTCTATCGCGATGATCTCTCCACCGTCGGCCCTCAGCCGGTCGTCCATTCCAACGAAATTGAGTTCTCCGTGGATAACCGCGACCTGGTCATCGTGGACGACGTTCTGTACACCGGACGGACCATCCGCGCGGCTATGAATGGTCTCTTCGACCTCGGCCGCCCGAAGCGCATCCGCCTGTGCGTCTTGATTGACCGCGGCCATCGCGAATTGCCCGTCGAAGCGTCCTTTATCGGCAGCAAAGTGCAAACCACCGACACCGAAATCGTCGAAGTGCATCTGAAGGAAATTGACGGCGACGAACGCGTCATGCTCGTCGATCGCGTTGACTAACCAGGGCAATCCTGGCGGAGACCCTGCTATACTGGCTTAAAGGGAAAAAGTGCTGCAGCGTTTGGAACACCTGCTCGGAACCGAAGACCTCACCCGCGAACAAATTTCATTTATTTTGGACCAGGCTGCGCCCTTCCAGGAATTCCAGAAACACCCGCTAAAAAAATTAGCCACTCTGCGCGGCAAGACCGTCGCGCTGGCGTTCTTCGAAAATTCCACCCGCACGCGTATCAGTTTCGCCACCGCCGCCGCTCGCCTTGGCGCCGACACCATGAACCTGCAGGCCGAATCCTCGAGCGTAAAAAAGGGCGAATCGCTGCTCGATACCATCCGCACCCTCGAAGCCATGCGTCCCGACGGCCTGGTCATCCGCCACAGTTCGTCCGGCGCCCCTCAATTGATCGCCGACCGGCTCGGCATGCCGGTCGTGAATGCGGGCGATGGCACCCACGAGCATCCCACCCAGGCTCTTCTTGACGCGCTGACGATTCGTGACCGCAAGGGAAAGCTCGATGGCCTCAACCTCACCATCCTAGGCGATATTCTTCATAGCCGAGTGGCCCGCTCCAATATTTTCCTGCTCGGCAAATTCGGCGCGAAAATCACCTTATGTGGTCCGTCTATGTGGGTGCCCCGCGAACTCGAATCCCTCGCTCCCAACGTTCGTCGCGTCTCGCGAATCGAAGACGCCCTCGCCGGCGCGGACGCCATCATCGTCTTGCGCGTGCAAACCGAACGGCTTCATGAACCCGCTATCGCCGCCGAAGAATATATTCTCGGTTACCAACTCACACCGGAGAGGCTGAAGCTCGCAAATCGGGAAGCCCTCGTTTTGCATCCCGGACCCATGATTCGCGGCCTTGAAATTGATCCGGCCGTCGCCGACGGGCCCCAATCCTGCGTGCTCGATCAGGTCACCAACGGCCTTGCGATTCGCATGGCCCTTTTGTATCACCTCGTCGGCGGCGCGGCCGTTGAAGCTCCCGCACCCAAAGACCAAAAGAAAGATTCGCCCAAGGATTGAACGAATGTTGCTCATAAAAAATGGCCGCGTGCTCGATCCTGCTGCGGGTAGTGATTCAACGCAGGACGTGCTCCTCAGTGGCGATCGCATCGAGAAAATCGCCGCCAACATCTCCGCTCCTGACGCTGAAGTTTTCGACGCCAAGGGCCTGATCGTTACTCCCGGATTTATTGACCTGCATTGCCATCTTCGCGAACCCGGTCAGGAAATGTCCGAAACCATTGAAACCGGAACGCGCTCCGCCGCTCGTGGAGGCTTTACCGCCGTCTGTTGTATGCCGAACACCCAGCCCGTGAACGACAACGCATCCATCACCCGCGGCATCGTTGAACGTGCTCTCAAAGTGGGCGGCGTTCGTGTTTGGCCCATTGGCGCAGCCTCGGTGGGCAGCAAGGGCGAAGCCCTGGCCGAAATTGCGGCGATGAAAGATGCCGGAATTGTCGCGGTCAGCGATGACGGCAAGCCCGTAGCCACCGCTCGTCTGATGCGCCAGGTGATGGACTACTGCTCGACGCTCGATCTCCCCGTGATTGACCATTGCGAAGACCCTTCGCTTTTCGCCGGCGGTGTCATGCGCGAAGGCCCACGCTCCATCCGGCTTGGGCTGAAAGGAATTCCCGCGCAATCCGAATCCATTTGCGCCGGTCGCGATGTGGAGCTCGCCGGCCTCACGCGCGCGCGCCTGCACATCGCGCATATGTCTACCACCGGCGCTCTCGAATACGTGCGTTACGCCAAGAAGAATGGACTGAAGGTCACCTGCGAAGTTACGCCCCACCACTTCACGCTGACTGACGAAGACGTAAAGTACGACACGAATTACAAAATGAATCCGCCGCTCGCTTCACGTGAAGATCGCGACGCGTTAATCGCCGGGCTGGTGGACGGCACCGTGGACGCGATTGCCACCGACCACGCCCCGCATCATCCCGCCAGCAAAGACGTGGAATTCGATCGCGCACCTTTCGGCATCACCGGATTCGAAACTGCCCTCGCGCTGGGCCTAGCCGAACTGGTCCATACCGGAAACATGAAACTCATGCGCTTGGTGGAGTTATTTACAATCGGGCCAGCCCGCGTCCTCGGAATGGACCGAAAAATCGCAGCGGGTCAAGTCGCCGACATCACGATCTTCTCGACGGATCAACCATGGACCTACCACGTCGCCGACTCCCCAAGCAAATCGCGCAACAGTCCGTTCGACGGCCGCACCTTCCGCGGCGGCCCCGCAGCCACAATCGTCAGCGGACGCATAATCTGGAAGCATTAATGCAGAATTGCCAGCGCCACCCCGTCGCGTGCCAGCAATGTCATCCAGACCGAAGAAACATCTCTCTTCGATTTCTGCCAGGGCGGCAACCTTCTGGTCCTCGCCAGGAAAAATCATTACAGACTTCTGCGTGAGGAATTCTTGCAGTGAAAAATGAGGAAAGCGAATTACGGCTTCGAGGGTCGTCCTCTAATATCCATCGCTTCGCTGCTACCCGGCATCCACTGGATTCTTACGTTGTCACCGGATTGGTATCCGCCATTTTCCAGAATCTGATCCATCTTGCCCTGCGCTCTCTCCGAATATGTGAACGTGTGAATCATCATTGCGTTGTCGCGCTCTCTCACGATGATGCTGTGCTTGTCCGCATGCACCACTTCGGCCTTCATCCACACCGGCTTCGCCGGCTTTTCCTTTACGACGATCGGCGCATTCGTATTCGCGCTGGTCTGCGCGTGCGCGGGACAAGCCACAAAACTAGCCGCGATCGCGGCACACATCGCCAGGCCGCCAAAAATTCTAAACTTCATCATCAAACGATACCTTTAGCGACTTCAGGAATTTCACGTCCTGCGGTGTGATTTCCACTCGCGGCTCGATCGTTTCTTCCTGCATCGCCTCATCGTCCACGCGGATGTGCAGCGATTCCAGGAACCGCCGGTCCTGCGTGGTCATCTTGCCCTCACCGGCAGCGCGCCGGGCCAGGCCGATCGTGGCGTCGAGCTTCAGCACGATGTCGAATCCCGCCGAACGCACCCCTGAAATTGCCTCCGAAATCCGGTCCGAATCCGAGACCGTATCGTTAATGGCGTGTCCCAATTCTCGCAGCAGTTGTTTCATGCGGTCGTCGAGTTGCAACGGCACACCTCTCAGCCTTCGGTAATTTCTTGCTGCTTCTACCTACACCAATTCTAGGTCCGCCGCAATCGCGAAACAAGTCCCAGCTCCACTGACGAATCGCGCTGGTTACTGCCCCTCCCGGGCTTTTCCACCACGCGTGCTTCCACGTCTTGTTCTGCAGTCGCGATTTCCAATCCACGAGCACCATATCCCCGCGATTCTGCGTTGAAGCAATAGTCGTTATACTAGGCCCATGAAAATGGCAGCCTTTCCCATGTCCATCACCGATTGGTCGCAAGTCGAGTCTTCGAAACATCCGGGCGAAACCGGGTTTGCGCTCTGGAAGACTTTAAACTTTGGCGATCTCCGCGTCAGAATGGTCGAATACTCGCCCGGTTACGCCGCCGATCACTGGTGCGCGAAAGGCCATGTAATTTTCTGTCTTAGCGGCGGGCTGGATATTCAGTTGGCGGACGGGAAGCAACTCGTGCTCAAGGAAGGGCAAAGCTATCACGTCGGTGACGGTGATCCGCCACACCGCAGCGCCACTGCGTCGGGCGCGAAGCTGTTCATCGTAGACTGAAGCGCGATTCCGGCGACTAACGCGCGGGAGCAAGCTCGTCAAAAGATTCGTGTCACTTATGACCGAAATTCTACACTTTCCATCGCCAGCCGCATTTCGCAAATGGCTTGCGAAAAATCATCGCCAGCCCGATGGCATCTGGCTGCGCATCTGCAAAAAAGATTCGGAGGAACGGTCCGTCACTTACGCCGAAGCTCTCGACGAAGCCCTCTGCTTCGGCTGGATCGACGGCCAGAAACAACGCCACGATGATTCCTCCTGGCTGCAGAAATTCACGCCCAGGCGTCGCCAGAGCGCCTGGTCTAAAATCAATACGCAACACGCCGAGCGGCTAATTCAAGCCAAGCGCATGAAGCCCGCGGGTCACGCTCAAATAGCTGCCGCGAAAGAAGACGGCCGCTGGGCTGTCGCCTACGATTCCCCCAGCAAATCCACAATTCCCGAAGATTTTCTGGCAGCTCTGCGCAAAAACAAGAAAGCCTATGCCTTCTTCGAATCCCTGAACAAAGTGAACCGCTACGCCATCGCCTACCGCCTGCAAACCGCCAAGAAACTCGAAACCAGGCAAAAGCGCATGAACACCATCCTGGCCATGATGGCCAATGGCGAAACATTTCATTGAGCGCGCCCGAAGCCGCGCCCGCCCAGAATCAACGGAATCACTCATTCCCTCAATCTGTACTAAAATCCTTGAGTGGCCACCGGCTTCTACCAGGTTCTGTGGAACTCCATTAAAGTCACACTGCGGGCCGTCTGGCGCGCCACCCGCCAATTCTTTCATGAAGCCACCGGCGCGCTTTTCGGCATGTTCGCGGTGTATGGAGCAGTCGCCGCCTGGCGCGAATGGCACAGCCGACCAACTGCCTGGTTGCTCGGCTTCACTCTAATCTACGCAGTCGCCATGCTGATTTTTGCTTTCACTTCTTTCCGGCGGTCGCGCCGCATCCGATGAAAAAAGCACCCAACGTCTCAGCCAAGCAGGCCGCGTCACCCTCCGGCCTTCCCATCGAGGCCGTCGTCACACCCGACGACCTGCGCGATTTCGATCCCGAACGCGATCTCAGCTTCCCCGGCGAATTTCCTTTTACCCGCGGCGTTTACCCCACCATGTATCGTGGCCGCCTCTGGACCACTCGCCAGTACGCCGGATTCGGCAGCGCCGCCGAATCCAACGAACGTTACCGCTATCTTCTCGCTCAGGGTGTGAAGGGTCTTTCTGTCGCCTTCGATCTCCCCACCCAAATCGGTCTCGACTCCGATCATCAACTCGCGCTCGGCGAAGTCGGCAAAGTCGGCGTGGCCATCGATTCCCTAGAAGACATGCAAACACTCTTCAGCGGCATCCCGCTCGAAACCGTCTCCACTTCGATGACCATCAATTCCACCGCCGCGATTCTTCTCGCGCTCTACGTCGCGGTCGCTAAACAGCAAGGCGCGAATCTGCAGCGCCTGGCCGGCACTGTGCAGAACGATATCCTCAAGGAATATATCGCGCGCGGAACTTACATTTATCCGCTGCGTCCGGCGATGCGCATCGTCACCGACATTTTTGCCTGGTGCCGCGCCGAAGTTCCCAACTGGAACGCCATTTCGATTTCCGGTTATCACATTCGCGAAGCCGGATCGACCGACGTGCAGGAAGTTGCCTTCACCCTCGCTAACGGCATCGCCTACGTCGAGGCCGCGATCAGCGCCGGCCTGGGCGTGGACGAATTCGCGCCGCAGCTTTCTTTTTTCTTCAACTCCCACAATGAATTTCTAATGCAGATCGCGAAGTTCCGGGCCGCCCGCCGCCTGTGGGCGCGCACCATGCGCGACCGCTTTCATGCCCGCGACCCGCGCTCGTTGATGCTGCGCTTTCACGCCCAAACCGCCGGCTCGTCGCTCACCGCCCAGCAACCGGAAAATAATCTGGTGCGCGTCGCGCTGCAAAGCCTGGCTGCGGTTCTCGGCGGCTGCCAGTCCTTACATGCCAATGCGCTGGACGAAGCGCTCGCGCTGCCCACCGAAAATTCCGCGCTCCTCGCGCTGCGCACCCAGCAAATCATCGCCAATGAAACCGGCGTGGTGAATACCATCGACCCCGTGGCTGGCTCGTACGCCATCGAAAAACTCACCAACGAAATCGAAGCCGGCGCCCGCGAATATATTTCCAAAATTGACGCTTTCGGTGGAGTGCTGCGCAGCATCGAAACCGGCTACATCCAGCAGGAAATTCAAAAATCCGCGTTTGAATATCAGCAGGCCGTGGATGCAGGCGAACAAGTCGTGGTCGGCGTCAATCGCTATGAAACCACCGACGAAAAACCAATCCCCACACTACGCATAGACCCCGAAATCGAACGCACCCAGGTCGCGCGGCTCCAAGCACTCCGCGCCCGTCGCAATTCCGAAAAGGCAACCGCCGCTATCGCCGAAATCGAGCGCCGCGCCCGCACCACTGAAAATCTAATGCCCGCCATCCTCGACGCCGTCGAATCCTACGCCACGGTTGGCGAAATTTCCGACGCCCTCCGCCGCGCCTTCGGCGAATACCAGGAATCCGTGGTGATCTAACGACGCGATGAAGCATCTCTGTTCGATTTCATCTTCTTGCCAAAACCACAAATCACCGCGTAGGGTGCCCCATCTTCGCTTCTCGGAAGTGTGGGAGGTTTTGTAGATGCTCTCGATCTAATCCATACTGCATTTAGATTCCGTTTGGTCTCGAACATCACGCCGAGTCCATCATTTCCCGAATCCTGCCGTAGAATACCCACGCATGCTTTCGCCCGAACAGCTCGCCAACCTTCGCATCGTTCTCGTTGATACGCGCAATCCTCTCAACATCGGCGCCGCTGCCCGCGCCATCAGCAATTTGGGATTCACGCAGCTTCGTCTCGTGCATCCCTACGATGTTGCGTTTCAAAACGCGCGTTCTGCCGTCGGGGCAGCGAAAATTCTCGAATTGGCCGAGGTCTATGAAACTCTCACCGAAGCCATCGCCGATTGCACCTTGGCGGTCGGCACCACGGCGGTCGGCCATCGTGAATTACATCTTCCCCTGCGCCGCCTCGAAGCCGGCGCGCGAATCATCCAAAAACACCTCGCGCAGAAACTTGCCAAGCAAGCGCGAGGGCGGAAGAAACAAAAGGCAGCGGTGGATCAGCATTCAAATCGTGTTGCGCTGCTCTTCGGCTCGGAAAAATTTGGCTTGTCCAACAAGGATCTCAGCCACTGCCACTGGCTGATGCGGATTCCCACGCGCGAAGAGCACATCTCCATGAATCTCGGCCAGGCCGTCGCCATCTGCCTCTACGAACTGATCCGCGACGCCAAGACCACGGCGAAATTCGAGCGCCTACCCGAAAAAGCAATCCCAGCGAACGCCGGCGAAGTGGAACGCTTCACCGAGGTTCTGACGCAGGCCCTCAGCCTCAGCGGCTTCCTCGACCGCCGCACGGTTGCCGACGCCGACGACCGAATCCGCCGCTTGGTCCGCCGCTTGAAACTTCCGCAGCGCGACGCCGACATGTGGACCGGCATCCTGCGCCAAATCGTCTGGAAGCTGAATCATCCGGATGCCACAAAAAACAAGTAACAAAGCCCGCGAGCAATCTGGCGTTGACCCTCCCGGTTTTTGAATCCCCAATAGCCCGCACCCGTGGCCGTTTACCGCCGCTTCCTGATACTCTGCGTTGGTAATGAACGTCTGCGTAACGGGAGCTACTGGCTTTTTAGGCGGCGCACTGGTTCGCCGGCTGCTCGCACAGGGAATCTCGGTGCGTGCACTTGCTCGGCCTTCCGCGCGCGCCGATGAACTTGCCGCCCGCGGCGCTGAAATCGTCCGCGGCGACCTCGGCGATTCCGCCGCGATCGCCCGCGCCCTCACCGGCGTCGAGGTTGTCTACCACGTCGCCGCCATGGTCGAAGCTCCCGGCGATCTCGCCGATTTTCTCGACGCCAATCGCGGCGGCACCGAGCGTGTCTTTCGCGCCGCGCTGGAACAGAATGTCCGCAGCATCGTCTACTCCAGCTCTATCGCGGTCTATGGCCTTGCGCGCGACGGTCAAACAATCGACGAGAATACGCCCTACGATGATCAACCTGATCTGCGCGACTCCTACTCTCAATCCAAAATTCAAGCCGACGCGTTCGCCGTGGCCTTCGCCCAAAAAAGTTCGCGCCCCGGAAAATTGTCCGTCACCATTCTTCGTCCCGGAGTGATCTATGGTCCCGGCAAACCGCTGCCCTTCGGCCTCCTCGGTTTCCGCGCCGGAAACACCAACGTAATCTTCGGGAATCCCGGTAACCGCATCCCGCTGAACTACGTCGAAAATCTCGTTGATGCCCTGCTGCTTGCCGCCGAGCCGTCCGCCGAATCGCTTCGTCAGTACCTCGTTCTCGACGATGACGAACTGACCCTGGCGCAGTATCATCAGGCGAGAAAGGAAGTTGCCGGCACCCGCGCCCTTTTTTTTCGTGGCGCGCCGGTTCTCGCTGCAGCCCGCGTCGCCGAGGCTACGGGTCTCGTCAAACCCGGCTCAGGAGATTTCACCGTGCGCCAGGTTTCTCGCGCCCTTCAAAACCGGCATTACGTCACGCAGCGTATCCGCCGCGAATTGGGCTGGAGTCCCCGCGTCCCGCTCCGCGAAGCCCTGCGGCTCTCTTTGAAGTCGCAGCATTCCGTGTCAACTGGGCACGGCGCGTGACACCGCATCCGTCACCGGTTCGATTTCCACATCCAAAACGTCGCAGGAAGGCCTGAAAACGAGAAATCATGTAAAATTATTCGACTAGCCTTATCCGTTGCAGTGCATCGCCCAGGTTCAGTTAAGGTGCTGGAAATTTGACCGTAGCCATCAACATTATTCTGCTCGTTGCCGCCATTCCTTTCGTGTACTACCTGCTTTCCCTTTACAGCGCCGCACGCTATTTTTCCGTCGCCCGAAAAGAAAATCCTCCCAATACCGATTTTTTCCCTCCCATCAGTTGCTTGAAACCCATCAAAGGCCTCGACGAAGACGCTTACGAAAATTACGCCAGCTTCTGCCGCCAGGATTATCCGGAATACGAGATTCTTTTCTGCGTGGATCCAGACGATCCCGCGGTTCCGGTCCTCAAACAACTCATCCGCGATTTTCCCAATCGCAATATCCGCCTGATATTCGGCTCCGGCCGCAACGCCATCAACGACAAAGTCGGCCGCCTGGTGCGTCTCGTTGACGAAGCGAAATACGATCTCTTCGTCATCACCGATGGCGATATCCGCGTCACGCCCGAGTATCTCCGCACCGTCGCGCATCCCTTTCGCGATCCAAAAGTCGGCGGCGCCACCTGCCTCTATGCTTCCACCGATGAAAAGAAATTCATCGAAGAGCTGCAAACCATCGGCATGGTTTCCGACTTCTTCGCCGGCATCCTGGTCGCCTGGCAACTCGATGGAGTGAAATTCATGTTCGGCCAGACTATCGTCATGACCCGCCAGGCCAACGCCGCCTTCGGCACCTACCGCGTCAACGAAAACAAACCCGCCGACGATCTCCTCGCCGGCCGCATGGTCGCCGAACAAGGTTACGAAGTAAAACTTCTGCCCTACGTCGTGAAGACCGTCGCCGATTTCAATTCCATGCGCGATCTGCTCTACAAACGCACGCGCTGGATGACCGTCATGCGCCTGATGCGGCCCTGGGGCCACTTCGGATTGATTCTCACTTGGGGCTTGCCTGCTTCGCTGCTGGCGATTGCCCTGCGCCCCACGTTGCCCGTCGCGGCAGGCTTCCTCGGCACCTATGCTGTGCTACGCATCGCCATGGCCGGGCTCATCGGCGTCTATGTCATGAAGCAAAAAGGAATCTGGCGCAAAATTCCGCTGATACCCATCTGGGACGCGGTTGCCTTCGGCATCTGGCTGGCCAGTTTCACCCGCACCACCATCCGCTGGCGCGGCGTGGACTACACCATTCGCGACGGCATGCTGGTTCTTCCCCAGCAGCGCAAAACGCAAAATGCCATCGGCGACTAAGCTTGGCCCTTTTCCGGCGTTCGGACTCGTTGCACTGTTGTTTCCTACTCTTCTAAATAGCAAAAAAACTTGTCATCCCGAGCGGAGCGAGGGACCTGCTTCTTCTCGGATCGCTGAGAGGGCGTCCATCGTGCGATCTCATCCAGCCGGAGTCTCACATGACCTCCGCTAAAATCGCCGTCTGCGGCGCGGGAATTTACGGCGCCACCATCGCCATCCGGCTCGCCGAACGCGGCCATCGCGTCGAACTTTTCGACCCGCTCGGCATTTTGCGCGCCGCTTCCGCCATCAATCAGTTTCGCATCCACTCCGGCTACCACTACCCCCGCAGCCCGGAAACCATTCAGGAGACGCTCGAAGCGCGCGCCGAATTCACCGCCGCTTTCGCGCCCGCCATCGTTCGCACCAGCCAGCATTTTTACGCCATTCCCAGGGAAGGCTCGCAAACCGCGCCCGATCTTTTCGAGCAGGTGATGGCTCGCTACGAGTTATTCTGCAAGCCCTGCCGCCCAGCGTGGATGAATTTCGATTTCATCGCTCGCTGTTACGCCGTGGACGAACAGCTCTACGACCCGCAAATTCTGCGCGACACCATCGCCGCGAGCATCGCCGCGCTGCAAATTGCTTTCACGCAGAGTGCCTTCCCCGAAAACCGACGCGACGAATACGATTTCATCGTCCGCGCGTGCTACGGACTCGGCCCCAGCCTCGGCCAGTTCAAAATCGCTAAATATCAAGTCGCCGAAAAAATCCTCATCGAACTTCCCGCCGAGCTGCAGAAAATTTCGCTGGTGGTCATTGACGGCCCCTTCACCGCCTTCGACCCCTACGGCAGTTCCGGAAAATCACAGTTCGGCTCGGCGAAACATACCAATCACTGGACCACCACCGATCCCGCCGCGCCGATTCCCCAGCCCTACGCCCCGCTGATGAACGCTCTCGAATTCGCGCCCTTCCCCGGCACCCACTTCGAAGCCATGCGCCGCGATTCCGCGCTCGCCGTCCCCGCCTCTAAAGACGCCCGCTATCTCGGTTCGCGCTTCACCATGCGCGTGGTGGAAAATAATCCCGCCGAAGATCGCCGCACCCTGCTGATCCAGGAATCCGCCTCCAACGAACTCCACGTCTTCTCCGGCAAAGTAGTCAGCGCCGTAAAAGCCGCCAGCCAAATCTGCACCCGCATCGAAAGCCACACCTAGATCCGCGATCGTGAGCGCCGTAGGTGCGGCACGCCTTCATTTCATGTAATACGAAAACAAATCCGTGTTCGGTGGCTGCTTCCCTAACATGCGCAACATCCCCACGACCTGGCCGCGATGCAGCGTCGAATGATTCACCGCATGCATCACGATTTTCCAGCGCGACACGCCGAACTCGCTGCCATCCGGCAGGCGCGAACCGAGCAACCCGTCCAAATGCGCTTCCGGCAGATTTTGGAGCCAATCATGACCTGCCCTCCACACTTCGGGCCAGTCGCGCTTCAGCTCGGCGAGTCCCGGTTCCGGCGGCGGATCATTGAACAGCTTCTGGTCGCCGACTTCGCGCATCGGCGGCATCGCGTTCTCGCGCAGCCGCCGCACCCACACTCGTTCCGTGTAATAAATGTGCCGCAGTGTTTCAAGCACGCTGCGGTGTGATGCGCCCAGGTCGCGCCCCAGTTCTTCCGCCGTCAGCGAAGAACACGCCTCGAGCAGCACCTGATTCGCCCACGCCGAATAGTCCAGGTCCATAAGCAGCATTTCTTTCGCGGTCGTCATCGCGCCAGTATAAATCACACCCAGTCTGAAATCGGATGCTCGCGGTGCAGTTCCCGCGAGCCTTTGACTTCGTACTTGAGTTTCGACTTTCGCGTTTCGAATTTCACCCTTTTGCCTCGTTCTTTCCCGGCTGGCCGCTTTTCACCTCACGCAACTTTCATGTATTCTGCTTGGCCTATGCTCGATCTTGGTTATGTACGCGACCACCTCGATGCCATCGAAAAAATGGCGCGCGACCGCGGAGTTGCGCTCGACCTCGCGCCCTTTCGCGAAATTGATACTGAGCGCCGCCAGCTTATTTTTTCCACCGAAAAACTGAAGGCCGAACGCAACAAGGCCAGCGAAGAAATTCCGCGCATGAAAAAAGCCGGCGAAGACGCCACCGCCCTGCTCGCGCACATGAAAGAAGTGTCCGACACCATCAAAAACAACGACACGCGGATCACCGAACTCGATGAGCGCCTGAAGAATTTCCTACTGATGGTTCCAAATATTCCGCACTCGAGCGTGCCGGTCGGTAAATCCGCTGCCGATAATATCGAAGTGCGCCGCTGGGGCGCGCCGCCGCAATTCGGTTTTGCGCCGAAGCCCCACTACGAAATCGGCGAAGCCGCGGGCATTCTCGATTTCGAATCCGCCATAAAAATTGCCGGCTCGCGTTTCGCGGTGTACGTCGGTCTCGGCGCGCGTCTCGAACGCGCTCTCGCCAATTTCTTTTTGGATCTGCACACGCGCGAGCACGGCTACACCGAGATCCTTCCGCCGTTTCTGGTCAACACCACTTCGCTAACCGGCGTCGGCCAGTTGCCGAAATTCGCTGCTGACATGTTTCATCTGGAGGGCACGGATCTGTGGCTCACGCCCACATCCGAAGTCGAATTGACCAGCCTGCATCGTGACGAAACCATTGAAGAATCCAAGCTGCCTATAAAGGTCTGCGCCTGGACGGCCTGTTTTCGTTCCGAAGCCGGCGCCGCCGGACGCGATACCCGCGGCCTGAAACGCCAGCACCAATTCCAGAAAGTCGAGATGTTTAAGTTCACGCGCCCGGAAACCAGCTATGACGAACTGGAAGCCCTGGTGAAAAACGCGGAAGCGGTTTTACAGCGCCTGGGCCTGCACTACCGCGTGATGCAACTTTGCACTGCGGACATGGGATTCGCCGCGGCGAAGACCTACGACCTCGAAGTGTGGCTGCCCTCGGCGAACGAGTTCATGGAAATTTCTTCCTGCTCCAACACCGAAGCGTTTCAGGCACGGCGCTCCGGCATTCGTTTCAAACCAAAAACAGGCAAGAGCGATTTCGTGCACACGCTGAACGGTTCCGGCCTGGCGGTTGGACGCACCTGGATCGCCCTGGTCGAAAATTTCCAACAAGCTGACGGCTCAGTCCTGATCCCCGAAGCCCTGCGTCCTTACATGGGCGTAGACCGCATCTCAGCGCCGCCGAAAAAATGAAGCAAAGAAGTTTCGTTCCGTGACAGTTGAATTTGTTTTGATTTTGATACTGATTTTGAATGCTTGCTTTTAGTTGTCTTCCCGACCGGAGCGAGGCATCTCTCTTCGATTGACCCGCCGCGCTAAACGTTCCGGCTACGGCTTACGAAACCGGCCCGACCAGAATCATTGGTCCGGTGGGCGCAGGCATGCCGCCGGCGGGCTCGAGCGTCACCGCAAAGGCCTTCGCCGCGGTTCCAGGCGGAACTTTTGCCATGATTGAATTCATTTCGCCCTTTGCTGGATTGAAAACGCCCGCGCTGATCGGCGCGCCGCTCATCGGCACCAGCCACAGCTGGTAACTCATGCCCGAGGGCGTTGGCGCCAGGTGGCCGTCGTACACCAGCATCCCGTGCTGCGCATTGTAAAGAACGCGCGCGGTTCCCTCTGGCTGATTCTTTTGCATTGCCAGCGACACCACCACTGTGTCGCGCGCGGTCATCAGTTCCGCGATTTCGTGCGCCTGCGCGATTTGCTTCTGCTGCTGATCTACCGTGATGCGCAGCTCGGCAATCTGCCGATTGAGTTGTTCGTTGTGCAGCCACAACAAGACCGATGCCAGTGCAAACGCTCCTGCCACGGGAAGCAGCAATCCCCACCACCGCGCGAAGATCCCTTCTTTTTCCGGCGCCACACCCGCCGCAGTTTCTATTGGGCCACGTCCCGTCGCCAGCACCTGCCGCATCAATCGCTCTTTCACTCCTGGCGATGGAGATGCCGGCGGCGCGGCAAGCGCGAGCATGGCCATCCGGCCCGTCGCCTCCGCAAGTTTCATCTTGCAGCTGGCGCAGGACGCTAGGTGAGCTTCGAACGCCGCCTTCTCGTCGCCATCAAGCGCGCCAAGCGCGTACAGATCGAAATCTTCTTCCCGGGTTGGGTGCGTGCCACTCATGTCTTAAGGTTTCGTTTCAACGTCTCCACCGCGGAACGAAGCCGCGTCTTTACAGTCCCCAGCGGGTCTCCCGTTCGTTCCGCAATTTCGCTGTGAGTCAACCCTTCAAAGTACGCCAGCTCGACGGCGGCGCGCTGTTCTTTCGGCAAACTATCCAGCGCGCCTTTTACTTTGCCGACCAGTTGCTGCTGGGCGATCGTGCTTTCCAGATTCGTCGGCAGCACCACGGTATTTTCCAGCAGCTCTTCGCCGCTTGCCGGGTTATGCCGCCGGAGACGCGAGATGGCCCGGTTCCTGCCGATGACCAGCAGCCAACCCGGCAATGATCCACGCGAAGCATCAAACTGAGTCGCGCTGCGCCAAAGTTGATAGAAAATGTCCTGCAGTATCTCTTCTGCGGCCTGCGAGTCGCGCAGAATGCGATTCAAGACCGGCGACAACATTCCCGAATAGCGGTCGTAGAGCGCCGCCAGCGCCGACTCATCTCGCTGAACGATGCGAGCGACGAGTGCCGCGTCGGATGCTCTCGACTCCGTTACCGTCATCTCCCCAGTCACGAAGTAGTGCGGCTCCTGATTAGGTACGCTCGCGGCCCGTCTACGGATTGTTTTGGGAGGTGGGTCGCGAGGCTGCGTGGGACTGTCATGGTATCAAATCAATTATGAGCAGGAAGCGTAGCGTGGCAGTGGCGGGCGGGTCAACGAGGTTTACAAAGCTTTATTCGTTGCGCGTGTTCGAATGGCCGCTCGCGGCTGTCTGCTCATCTGCTACGATGGTAAGGCGTTTATTTTCATGATTATACAATTGATCGTCCGCTTGAATTTGACTAAGTCTTCGTAATTCGTATTGACGGGATGTCGCGCCTTATCAGGGGTTTATATTGACTTCCAGTACAGCTTGACTAAACTTCGATTCGCCACGCACCCGAAAACGGCAAATGGGGCCGCACGGCTGACGGTTGGTCCGATTTAGCCGAGCCCGAAAAGGACTATTGAATGGCCATCGTTGCGAAGCCAGCAAACAACCAGCCGATTCCGCGCATCGCACCGCGCGAGGACCTGAATCCATATCGCATTTCGCAAATCCAGTTCGATATCGCGGCCGAATATTTGAAACTCGATCAGGGACTACGGCAGATTTTGCGCGCCCCGAAACGCGTGCTGGAAGTTTCCGTGCCCACCAAGATGGACAACGGGCAAATCAAAGTTTTCACGGGGTTTCGCGTGCAGCACAACGTAGCCCGCGGCCCGGCGAAAGGCGGAATTCGCTACCATCCCGGCGTGACTCTGGACGAAGTGAAAGCGCTGGCAATGTGGATGACCTGGAAAACCGCTACCGTAAATATTCCGTACGGCGGCGGCAAGGGCGGAGTGATTTGCGATCCGAAACGGATGAGCAAATCGGAACTGGAACGAATGACGCGCCGATTTGCTTCGGAAATTCTTCCGATCATCGGCCCGGAACAGGATATTCCCGCGCCGGACGTCTACACCGATTCGCAAACGATGGCCTGGATCATGGACACCTATTCCATGACCAAAGGATATTCGTCGCTTGGAGTGGTGACCGGAAAACCGATTTCGATCGGAGGGTCGGAAGGACGCAACGAAGCGACGGCGCGCGGATGCCTGATTGCCGTGGAAGAAGCCTGCAAGCTGAAAAAAATTCCGCTGCGCGGCGCGAGCGTGGCCATTCAGGGATTTGGAAATGCGGGATCGATTGCGGCGAAACTTTTTTCTGAGAAAAAAGCGCGGGTGGTTGCGATCAGCGATTCACGCGGCGGAGTTTTTAATTCACGAGGAATCGATCCGCTGAAAGCGATGCGCTACAAGGAGCGTTCCGGCACGGTTGTGGGCATGCCGGGAACTTCGCGTATTTCGAATGACGATTTACTGGCGATGAAATGCGACATTCTAATTCCCGCCGCGCTGGAAAACGTGATCACCCTGAACAACGCGGATCAGATCAAAGCCAAAATTATCGCCGAAGCAGCGAACGGCCCGACCACCCCGCACGCGGACGAAGTCCTGGCCCGCAAGAACATCATGGTGATCCCGGATATCCTGGCGAATTCCGGCGGAGTTACGGTCAGCTATTTCGAGTGGGTGCAGGACTTGCAGAGCTTCTTCTGGTCCGAAGCGGAAGTGAACGCGAAGCTCGAAATCGTGATTCGACGCGCGTTCCATGAAGTTCACGAATCGGCGCGCAAACATCGCACGCATCTGCGCACCGGCGCGTATGCTCTGGCGGTAGGACGCGTGGCGGATGCAACGTTGGTTCGCGGACTTTTTCCATGATCGTTACCACCGCGAATTGGAATCCGTTCTTTTTCGCGTTCGGATTGGTTCGTTTAAGACCGCTCCTCCAAAATTAGCCTTGCGCCCGCAGTAACAATCCGCGTACATTTTTATTTGCCGGAGCGCTGGAGCAATTTCCAGACGCCGAGGCATATTTTTATTTTCGGGCCCTGCGCGGAGGCAATAAAAATTGAGTAATCCAACCAGCAGCACGCCGCCGATCCTGCTGACTATCGCGGGTTTCGATCCTTCCTGCGGCGCGGGCGTAGCCGCGGACCTGAAGACTTTTGCCGCGCACAATTGCTACGGAGTGGCGGCCGTCACGGCGCTTACGGTCCAGTCCACGCAGGGCGTCGTTTCGGTGCATGCCACGCCTGCCGCGACGCTTCGTGCCCAGATTGATACGTTGATGGAAGACGTCACGCTGGCCGGCGTAAAAATCGGAATGCTCGCAAATCGCGGAAATGCTTCGGTCGTCACGGAATTCCTGGATAAAAATAAATTTAATCATGTGGTGCTCGATCCCATTTTTCGCCCGACGGCCGGAAATGCGGAATTGCTCGATACTTCGGGCCTGAAATTCGTGAAGGACGAATTGCTGCGGCGTGCCAGCGTAATCACTCCCAACATTCCGGAGGCGGAATTTCTGACCGGAATGGAAGTGAAGGATGTGGCTTCGATGAAGGCCGCCGGATTGAGACTGGTGGAAATGGGTGCCCGGGCGGTGGTCGTGACCGGCGGGCATCTTGATAAGCCGATCGACGTGCTGTGCATCGGCACCGAAGTGGAGACGTTCGGGGGCGACCACGTCAAGAGTCCGAACACACACGGTTCGGGTTGCACATTTTCCTCGGCGATTGTCGCGCATCTGGCTTCCGGTCAACAATTGCGCCAGGCCGTGATTTTGGCGAAGGCGTACGTGACGAAAGCGATTGAGAAATCGTATGCAATTGGAAAGGGTGCGGGACCGCTGAATCAGTTCTATCGTTTTTACCAGGAACAGCCTTTGCGCGGAGTGCACGAAGTTCCGCAACACGGAATGCATCCGGCTTCGGAACCCACCGCACATTAATTCATTTTCTGAGTTCCGGCCGCCGCAGGGCGTGTCGCACCTTCGGCACCCGGTCTTTTTCTTTCGGACCTTCCCGGCCCTCACGGGGCGGGCTAACCTGTGCCGCGCCTACGGCGACTGGTTAGAGATGGCGCATCGCGCAGATCCCTCATACATCACTAGTTCACGTTTAGAGTGAAGGTGGTGGTGTGGGTGATGGCCGTGGTTGTGGCTGTCGCAGCGCTGGTGGCCGTCACGGTGATGATTTGATTTTGCACCATCGGCGTGCCGGGGTTTGGCGGTGGAGTCGTGACGTGGCTACTGCCTCCTCCGCAGGCGCCAAGGCCGATGAGGATCGCGAGCATTACGACTCTGCCGCCGACAAGGTTCAAACGCCGCCGCCGCAGCTGAACGCTCAGCAGGAGCAAACCCACGCAGAAGATGACCGCGCGAAGAGAATTGCCCGTCGTGCGCCAGTTCTTGAAATCATCACTGGAGGGAACGACCGAGCTTGGCGCGGTGGTGGTGACGGTGAGCATCGTGGTGCCACTGCCCGTTACGGTGGGCATGCTGAAGACGCACGCGCTTTCGGACGGGAGCCCACTGCAGGCAAAACTGGTAACTCCGCTGAAACCATTGGAGCCGGCGATGGTCAGTGTGGTCGAAGCGGATTGGCCTGGGCTGGCTACGCTAATGGGAGACGGTGAGGCCGAAATGGCGAAATCCGGCTGAGCAGTCACGTTGACGGTAATCGCCGGAGAAGTCCCCCCGGTGAAATTCGAGTCGCCCGTATACTGCACGGTAATGCTGTCTGTTCCGGTGGGCAGCCCGCTCGTGACCAGCAATGCCGAGCCGTCCTGAAATCCGCCTTGAATCAATCCGCCCACCACCATCGTGGCGAGCGTGGTGCCGCCCGAAAGAAACGTCACATTGCCGGTGGGAAAGCCTGCTTGCGAGGTCGTGGCGATGATCGCGGTCAGGCTGACCAGGGTGCCCGGAGCTGCGGTACTCAGGTTCGATTGCACCGTCACGGTGGGCGAAGCTTTGGTGACCGTGAAATTGATCGCCGCTGCCGTCGCGCTGGGTTGAAAACTGGCGTCACCCAGATAGTTGGCCGTGAGCGAGTAGGTTCCGACCTGCGGGAACGCGCCGCCGCTGATCGAAAGCTTTCCAGTAAGGTCGAGCGATCCGATGCCTTGTGGCACCCCATTGTTGCTTAAACTTACGCCACCGGTTGGAGTGCCGAAGCCCGACTGTCCGGCGACGACTATGTTCTGTAACACCGAGGTTCCAAAGACTCCTCCGGTGTAGGGGGTCCCGTTGGGATTCAGTACGGCGTAGGTGGTAATGCTGGGTTCGGGCGAGACATTTACAGAGACAGGCGCGGAATCACTGGAACCCAGCGTGCCGTTGCCGGGATAGTGAGCGGTTAGAGTTGTAGACCCGCCGGGGATGTTGTTTGCGGTTCCCGACGCCGTGCCGGTCGAACTGAGCAACGGGTCATCTATGTCCGCTCCGGTGCTTGAGAGAAGGGAAGCGAGTTCGTTGTTGAAAGAGGGTGTGCCGGTCTGGGGAGCCACGGTGATGTTGAAGGTAGCCGCGGCGCCGTGGGTGAAGCTAGTGGGCGTCACCGTGAGAGTGGTAACGCTGGGCGCGAAGGTCGCGGTACTCCACTGATTGACGAGATTGGTGATGTTGACCGAGCCGAGGCCGGTAGCGCGGTCGTAGCCGACGGTGGTTGGGTAATCGCCGTTGGTGATGCCGGGCACGGCGTTGTTGCCGACGGTAGTGTCATAGAAAATGCAATTCGTAGACGGAACCGGTGTGGCTTTCGAGCCGTTGCAATTCGCCAGGGTTTCAGTGGCGGCGAGTTTATAGAAAACGTAATCAGCCTGCCCTACACGTGCGCCGATTTTTTGCCGCACGAGCGCCATGATTCCGCCAAACGCTTGCACGCTGGCCGAGGTGCCGGCTACACCCTCGAATTCGCTCTGCTCACAGGATCCTTCGAGACAAATCAGATAAGCATCGTGTCCAGCAGAAGTGAGTGAAACGTCCGGCAAATTGCGATCGCCAGTAGATGGGATTCCGGCGACGCCCGATTGCCAGGAAGGCTTGGGGAAAAGAGTGCTGACGCCGCCACTGCCGGCAGCGAGATTCGCGTTACCGCCGCAAGAGGCAGCGCTGCAGCTCTCGTTCCACACATTTTCAGGAATGTAGCTTTTCGCGGACGCAAGGGAAGCCGTGTTGGTTGTGTTCCAGTAGGTCGCGGCATTGGCGCCTTCATTGAACATGGTGCCGCCGACGCCGACGGTGTAGGGAGTCGAGGCCAGAATATTGACCGAAACGCCATGGGTGGCTACGGGCGAACTGGGATCGTCGCAGCCCGCTGAACCATTATCTCCGGTGGATACGAGATAGGTGATTCCCTGCGCGGCGGCTTGTTCAGCGAGATTTGAAATTCCGGCGGCTTCGGCCGCGGTAGCACCTTCTTCGCAGCCACCAAAACTTTCGGTCATTACGTCACCGAGGTTTTGGTCAATGATGAACATCTCGGAGAGATCCACGCCGTCCGCGGTGTTGGTGCTGGCCGAGACCACGAACTTTACGGTGGACTGCGGCGCCAGCGCGCCGGAATAGCTGATGTCGAGGACCGCTTCGACTTCTTCGCCGCCGCCAAGATCGCCGGGGTCCGGACCGTTCAGGACAATCTGAGGAACGGGCCCAAAAATGCCGAAGTTATTCCGGAAGTCGATGAGGTCTTGCATGATGACGTTGGAGCGCGCGACGACGGCATTCGTCGAACCAGTTCCGTTGATGGCCGGAGAAGCCGCGTACAGCGGATTCGCGTTGTAAATCGTGGCGAGATCGCCGGGCGTGACGGCGTGGACCGGCTGGTTGTTTCCGTTCACTCCGGTGAACTCCGGCGCCCTGCCCGGTTTACGGGTGAAGGGAAATTTTTGGGTGGACACAATGTGTTGCGGAGCTTTCAGAAAGTTGTGAAGAGTGGCGACTCCGACGACCACCGAAGCAAGAGCAGTGGGAATCTGCGGATCAGCGGCATTGGCCCAGTGCTCTTCGTTTCCTGTGGTGGTGGGCACGGAATATTTGTGGATGGCGGTGTGGAAAGCCTGCTGCACCTGGCCGGCGGTGCCTGAAAATTCGATGACGTTGCGGCCGTTGGCCACGTGATTCACCTGAAAGCCCTGCGCTTGCAGCCAGGAGGTGATGGTCTGAATATCCTGTTCCGAAGCGCCGAATTGCTGACCGAACTGCAGGGGAGTCAGCCACTTGTGATAATTGGGCGAGGATTGATCCTGCTGTTCATCGAGCAACGTGGCCAGCGCGGCGGCTTGTTCGGGGCTGGGTCGCAGGACGAGAGTCATCCGTTCCATGGGCAGACTGGGCGGCGCCACGCCGCGATCGAACTCGGGGCGCGCGAGCGCATACACGTTGCCCTTCAGAAGCGTGAGGTTCGCGTTATCCACTGCCTGAGTGATACGGGACTGCGGCGCGGGATTCTGAGCGAAGGCTCCCGAAGCTGCCAGTAAAAGAAAAGCGAAGAAAACAGAAAAACGCAGAACGGCAGACGGCTGGGTTGGCATGGTCTGTCCTCTTTAAGTTACACGCAAATCATGGCAGCGAAGGGCGGCGGAGAGAATAGACTGGTGTTAGAGAAGAGTCAAGTTGTACAAAAGGACAGCCCTAGGGCTTTTTCAGTGCGAGGAGCGGATGCGGGTGGCGAGGGCGCGGGCCCGTTGGCGGGCGATGTCTATGAATTTATCGTCCCCGGCAAGCTGGTCGAGCGCGGGAAGCAAGCGTTCAGGTTCGGGGATCAGTTTGTGATCGTAATCGGCTTCAATGGTTTGCAGCACATCGTTAACGCCCAGGCGGTCGTAACGCATGGTACGCACCAGATCGGAGAGATCGGTACTCTGGCGGGCCAGCCCTTCAAAAATATTGACGAGCTGCGAAGCTGAATCGTCCAGCGTGTAGTTGAATTTTGTTTCGTGAGTTTCGCCGCCCGATTCGTAGGTCAGGGTTTTTTCGCCGAGATTGGCGAGGCGCCGGTGGACCTCCAGGTCTACCCCCTGAAAATTATGGAGTTTCGCGGCTAGCGCGAAGATTTTCTGCGCGAGCGGCGCTCCGATTTCGAAGGGCTGCGGGTTGGGATCTTCGTCAAGCTGGCGAAGGTCGGATGTTCCCACACCTTGCGCGTTCAATTTGATTTCGACAAATTCCGGGAAGCTGGTTTTGAAGATCTTGCGGTAAGTAATGGTGGCGCTAGCGCTGGCGGGCGCGGATTCCGGATTTGACGCGGGTTTAGTTTCCGCGGTTGAAGCGGCAGCAAAGAAAGCCAGCAGAATGACGAACGCGGTGCTCTGGAAAAGCCAGCGCGGGCGCGAACGAAAATGGGCTTGGGGGCGCACAGCTAAGAGATGCGCGCGGAGCGCGCGCGGTTGCGAAGAGGGGAAGCCGAAATAGGCGGCCCAGTGCGCCGGGTCGGGGATGGGTGATTGTTGCCGAGCGCGACATCCATACGTTGTTGCGAGCGCGCGGCGTGGGCGTGACATAGGGCGATGGCCAAGGCGTCGGCGGCGTCTTCGGGTTCGGGATATTCGCTGAGGCCGAGCGCGGTGCGAACCATTTGCTGCATTTGCTGTTTGGAAGCTGCGCCGTAGCCGGCAATGCTGGCTTTTACTTCACGCGGCGAATAACTGTGCGCCGGGATCGAAGCCTGCGCCGCCGCGAGAAGGACGACGCCGCGAACCTCCGCAAGCCGCAAAGTGGTGCCGACATTCAAGGCGGTAAACACGGATTCGACCGCGATGGCGTCGGGGGAAAACTCGACGACCAGCGCGGTGATCAGCTCATGGATTTCACGGAGCCGCGCGCCGAATTCGGTGCGCGTGCGCATTTTCAATGCTCCGTACCGCAACATGCGCGGTGACGCGCCGGTGAATTCCACCACGCCGTAACCGGTAGCGCCCGCGGAGGAGGGATCCACGCCCAAAACGCAAAGACGGGTTGGACTTCCTTTGGGGCGCGAATTCAGGGGCGGGTTAAAGGCCATGGTGATGGCAAAGAGTGTAGTGCGCGGGGGAACGGGAGTGTAGTGTTTTTTGCGGCCCGGTTCATCACGCGACAATGCAGGAGGCGTCGCGGTGGCTTCGCGGTCTTCCATCGGCGCACACGGTGACACCAGCCTTAAATCTAAGCCAAGTTCAGGGCCGTCGGATGTTTCGGCTGATACAGGTGAATCTCGCCTCCTGAGGGAAGTCCGATCTTGGCGATCGAGCCCCAGCGCGCGTCCTGAACTGCGGAGCACCGAACGCCTTTTTTCGCCAGCGCAGCCAGCTCGGCCGTCAGGTTATCGCACATGAAATACAACTCGTGATCATCGCCGGCTTGCCCGGAGGGGTGGAATGCAGCTTCCGCCGGAGGGAGCGCGAAGATCAGCCAGCCACGGCCCGCGTCCACGGATTTGAAGCCGAGAATATCGCGGAAAAACGCGCGGTCGGCCTCGGGGTCCTTGCTGTAGATAATTACGTGCGCTCCTGAAATCATTTGAGCCTCCTACGGAGGATCTGAGAAGTGGGTCGCGAGGGAGACAGCGCAAGAGCGGCGGCACCCTTCATTCTGGCCGCCGCACTCCAAAAAGGCCGTCGCCAGCTAGCTGGCGACGGCTTGCATTTCTTTTTCGTCGATGTCGAAGTTGGCGTAGACGTGCTGGACGTCGTCGTGGTCTTCGAGGGTTTCCATCATGCGGACCATCTGCGCGGCCTGTGCGCCCACCAGCTTCACGTAATTCTGCGGCACGAATGCCACCTCGGCGCTGGCGGGGGTGATGCCGGCGGCGATGAGCGCTTCGCGAACTTTCTCGAATGCTTCGGGGGGAGTGACGACTTCCCACGCCGCGCCATCGTCACGCATGTCTTCGGCGCCGGCGTCGAGCACGATGCCCAGCATTTTGTCTTCATCGGCGACTTCTTTCGCTACTATGATGTCGCCCTTGCGATGGAACATCCAGCCGACCGCGCCATTTTCCGCCATGTTGCCGCCATTCTTGGAGAACATGTGGCGGATTTCGCTGACGATACGGTTGCGATTGTTGGTGACGACCTGGACCAGGACGCCAACGCCGCCGGGACCGTAGCCTTCGAAGGTCACTTCGTCGAGGGTTTCGCCTTCGAGGGTGCCGGTGCCGCGCTGGATCGCGCGCTCGATATTGTCGTTGGGCATGTTTTCGCCCTTGGCGGAAAGAATCGCGGTGCGCAGGCGCGGATTGGTCACCGGGTCGGCGCCGCCGGTGCGCGCAGCAATTGTTAACTCGCGAATAATTTTGGTGAAAATTTTGCCGCGTTTTGCGTCGGTGGCGGCCTTTTTATGCTTGATTGTGGCCCACTTAGAATGTCCGGACATAGGTAAACCTTCTTCCAGGAAGTATGGCAGGAGCAACTTTCCAGCTCTTGCCGCGACAGTGTAGCAGCAGGGCTAAGTGCATGGCAAGAGAAGGGGAACCGACCGGCTGGGTCGAATTCTGACGATTCGTCAGGCTGAAGCTACTTTGGAACTGTGGTTATGCGAATGGCGCGGACCATGCGAACCCAGCGGGCTGGGCGCTTATCGAATGGCGCGACGATGCGCAGCGGGCCGAGTTTGTCATCGAGAGGATGGCCCTCGAGTTTGTCGGCGAGAAGAATGTTCGAATCCTGGATGCCGGGATCCAATTCCGCGATGGAGAAAACTACGCGGTAGCCGTCCGCCGCTTCGACGACGACATAGGTTGCCATGGCCGCGCCCCGAAGCTGGTCGCCGCTGGGCGCGCCCGCAAGCTTCAACAGGTCCGCCAGCAGTACGCCTTCGTAGGTTTCGTCTTGATGGTCGTGGGGATTCGTGACTTTCAAGGTTTTGTGCGGCATGGCGCTCAAGTCAGCGAGCGACAACGACAGAGGCTTGGCGCCGTCTCCACTAACGGTGAGCGCAGGCGGATGCGGATTGGTCTGGGCGGCGAGCGAGCCGACGAATATCAGGATTACGGCTGGAAGAAGGTGGGAGAGGCGGCGCAAGATTATTCTCCGATGGTCGTCCCGAGTGACGACGATGATGCGTCACATCATACCCCAGCCATTCGAGAGGATGGCACGCCAGGGAACTTGTAAAGGTGGATGCCAAGGACGCGGCGATTAATGATATTTTCTTTAGCGCACCTGCTGCTGACGACTGATGCCGACCACGATTAAGACCGTGCTGGAATTTGCGCTGTTGGCGCTGACTTCCATATTTTTTCTGGTGGATCCCTTTGCGGTGATCCCGCTGTTTTTGGCGGTCACCGCCGGTACCGAACGGGCCGAGCGGAACGCGATTGCGCGCAAGTCCGCGCTGACCTGCGCGATTGTGCTGACGGCGTTCGCGATTGCGGGCAGCTTGATATTCAAGATGTTCGGCATAACCCTGCCGGCGTTCAAAATTGCGGGCGGTATCATCCTGCTGCAGATCGGTCTGGACATGCTGCAGGGCAAACAATCGCCGCAAAAGTCTTCGGCTGAGGAACAACAAGAGGGCGCGGAAAAATCCGACGCCAGCATTATCCCGCTGGGGATGCCGATGCTCGCGGGCCCCGGGGCGATTTCGACCGTCATGGTGCTGGTCGGCGAATCGCACTCGGTGTGGCAGCACGGCGTGATTTACGCGACGATCCTTTTCACCGCGCTCATTTCCTATTTGGTCTTGGCCGGCGCGGATCGCGTGCGCGGATATCTGGGCGAAACCGGAATTCGCATTTTGATGCGGCTGATGGGTTTGCTGCTGGTGGCTCTGGCGGTACAGTTTGTGGCCAATGGGCTGACGGATTTTGGATTGTTGAAACCGTTGATCACGCCGTATTGAATCGTCACGCGCCGCATGTTGAGTTGCGCCGCGATGTTTAGTTGGTCGAGCTTCTACAAAACCTCCCACCCTTCTGATAAACGAAGGATGGGGCACCCCGCGCATGATTTGTGGATGCGGCAAGAAGAGGCAATCGAAGGCCCACGTCGAATTTACTGCGCAGCGGTGAAGGTGTTGCAAGAATTTATGTTGCCGCTGGTCAGGCCTTGCTTGAACCATTGCACGCGCTGGGCGGAGGTGCCGTGGGTGAATTTTTCGGGCATGACTTCGCCTTGGGTCATTTTCTGGATGTGATCGTCACCGACGGCCGCGGCCGCGTTTAATCCTGATTCCACGTCGCCTTGCTCGAGGATGTTGCGCTGCTCGGTGGAGTGGCCCCAGACTCCCGCGTAACAATCGGCCTGCAATTCCATCTTCACGGAGAGTTCATTGCGAAGTTGGGGATTTTGTTGCTGCAGCGCGCGAACTTTTCCCTCGGTGCCGAGAATTTTCTGCACGTGATGGCCCAGCTCGTGCGCGATTACGTAGGCTTGCGCGAATTCCCCGGAAGCGCCGAAGCGATTTTTCAGTTCGTTGAAGAAGGACAGGTCGAGATAAACCTTTTCATCGCCGGGGCAGTAAAAGGGCCCCGTGGCGGTTTGGGCCAGACCACAGGCGGAATTGACGTCGTCGCGGAACAGCACCATTTTTGCATGACGGTACTGCGGAAGGATTTGGGTCCAGGTATTTTGCGCGTCGTCGAGCACGAAAGAAACGAATTGAACTTCTTTCTGTTCGGCAGCGTCACGCGCCGGGTCGGGTGGACGCGAAGCGGGCGCCGAACTCCCAGGACCCACAGCGCCACCGTTCAAGAACGGCGTGATCAGGTCACGTTTAAAGACAAAACTCAGAACCAGCAAAATGAGCAGGCCGCCAATTCCGATATGAATGCCGCCGAATCCGCCACCGCCCGCGCCGCTGGAATTCCGATCGTCTTCAATGTCGCCGCTGGTGCCGCCAGGTGTCCATCGCATGTGTGCACCTCTTGTCGTTTATCGTTGCGCTTACGATGAGGGATGAGGCCCGATGCCGCAAGGATACCATTCTTGGTTAGATTGGAAACCCTTGGGCAACAGGTTAGGCTCGGCGAAAGCGCTGCGAATTTAGCTACCCGTTAGTATTCGTCGTCTTCGGTTCGCTTCAGGCGAGTCATTTTGAAGGCCACGCGGAAATCGCGGGTGCGCGCGTCGGAGAGGATTGCGCGGCGCGTTTCGAGCGGCAGCTCGGAAGGGCCGAAGACGCCGGCCATGTCGCGCGGAAAATGTTTGATGAAAATTGCGGCGAGGTGCGCGGTGGCGTAAGCAATCGGGGTGGAAATCAAACCGCGCCGGCGAATTTGCGAAAGAGTGGGGAAGCTGGCGTCGTAACGCAAGAGCAGCGGCTGGTCATCTTTAGTACCGCGCACCAGAACGGCCGCCGCAAAGCGCGCATTTTCCAGAACGCCGCGACGAATCAGTCCGGCGACCCCCTTGGGCGTCAGAGTTTTGGGAAAGCGCTTGCGCACAATTCCCTGCGACCGATTCAGCCGCCCCTGGCGATACCAGCGGAACAGGCGGTCGAAATCGTTGCCGCCAATTTTCGCGTCCATATCCTGCATCGGGACGACGTAGGGCAGCATGCAAACTTCGTCCTGCGCGGCGAGATACACGGTGGCCTGGCCGATCGGGGCCGGGAAACGGAATTTTTCGCGTCCGGTAAAACGCTTGGCGAGGGAGAAACGGCCGTGCTGGTACACGCGCGGGCTGGAAATCGCTTCGTCGTACATCACTTCCGGTGACCAGGTGGAGACCGGGTCTTTGCTTTCGGTGCTTTCGTAGAGGCGAATCTGCACGGACTCGACCACGTCGAGAAGTTCGGAGCCGCGCTTGGCGAGCAGGTTGGTGAGGCCGGGCGCCGCGCCGGTGCAAATCAGCGCCGCACGATTCTTAGCGGCGAAGCGCTTCTGAAACCGAAACTGCTCGGGCCGGAAGGGATTTCGATTGAGATGCGAATTCAAGTCGAGGTAGTGAACACCCAGACGCAGCGCCGCGCGCAGAATGATTTCGTTGAAGACGGCGGGAGAAGCATTGACCAGCAGATTGCAGCCACGAGCGGCGCGCACGATGGACCAGATATTGCGAGCGTTCGCTTCGACCACTTCGATGGCGCTTTTTCTGCCCAGAAATTTACGCGCGCGGTCCGGGTCGCGATCGCCGCACCACACGGTGTGTCCCTGGCGCACGAGCAATTGAGCAAGCAGGGAGCCCGCGCCGCCTACTCCGAGGACGAATATGCGCATCGGTTCGCCACTTTATCATATTCGCCACGCGAGGTAGCCCGAACAGATGGGCCGTTTCGGCCCAGTCCGCAATAGGGTGAACGCAAGAATCGAACAACGAGGCGGGGTCGTGGCGACCGATTGCTCGCGGGTGGCCTGAGGCGTAGTATGGGGTTGAACTCCTATCCCCGACATCTACCGGAGAGACATCCCATGACGACGGGGACGATGCTTCTGCGCATGATTGTCACCTAGGAGTTAGCAGAAGATAAGGGAACCGGCGGAAACGCTTGTTCCTCCCGGTGACGGCTGCTCGCGGCCGGCCACGGTTTGGAAAGGAGGAAATCCAGCGGCGCGATTTTGCAGCGCGACCTGATGCTGGCATCCTTGCCCAAACCGGAGTCGGTTTGGGCCTTTTCATTTTTGGCGACATCTAAAAATAGTGCGCACAAACGAGTCAGAGCAAAAATGCCATTGATTGACAAATTCGGAAGGCAAATTTACGACCTGCGTGTTTCGGTGACCGACCGCTGCAATTTTCGTTGTGTCTACTGCCGTTCGGCGAATCCTGAGAACAATATGGCGGAGCACGCGCTGCTCGAATGGGACGAATACGAGCGGCTGGTGCGGATTCTAGTAGGCATGGGGATTCGCAAGGTGCGTGTCACCGGCGGCGAGCCGCTGGTGCGTCCCGGAGTGGAAGATTTTATTGCGCGGCTGAAACGGCTCGGCGTCCAGGATCTTTCGATGACCACCAACGGACATCTGCTCGCGGATCGCCTCGACGCGCTGGTAGCCGCCGGGCTCGATCGAATTAACATCAGTCTCGATTCGCTGAACAAGGAAAAATTCGAACAGGTAACACGCACCAAAACTTTCGATCAAGTCATTGCCGGAATTGAAGCGGCGCAGGCTTCTCCGTTGCGTCCGGTGAAAGTGAATGCAGTGCTGGTTCGCGGGTTGAACGACGATGAGGTGGAAGCGTTCGCGGAATTCGCGCGCGAAAAAGACGTGGTGATGCGTTTCATCGAATTCATGCCGCTGGATGCGGACCGCGCCTGGACCCGCGATTTGATGGTACCGGCTGCCGAGGTCCACAAGCGGATTTCGGCGAGGTGGCCATTGATTCCGGTGGTGCACGAACGCAGCGAGACCGCGCGAAAATACCGGTTCGCGGACGGCCGCGGCGAAATCGGATTGATCGCCCCAGTGACGCAGCCTTTCTGCGGGCATTGCTCGCGCATACGATTGACCGCGGATGGGAAGTTGCGGACCTGCTTGTTCAGCAAGGACGATCACGATTTGAAGGGTTTGCTGCGAAATGGCGCGACCGACCGCGAGATTGGCGATGCGATTCACGCGATTGTGGATCAGAAGGAAAAAGGGCATCGTATTAACGAGCCGGATTTTGTCGCGCCGGCGCGGACCATGGTTTTTATCGGCGGGTAGATTGCCGCGGCGGCCATAGAGAAAAGCGATGGCGGACGAAGAAGAATCCAAATACTTTTCGCTGACCGAAGCGGAGCGGCTGCGCGTGCAGCTCGAACCGATTCTGATCGAGGCGATGGAGTCGCGCCGGAAAATGTCTGACGTGGACGACAAGATCAACGCGCTCGCTCAAAAAATCTCGCGCTCGGGCGGGCTCGCAGTTTCGTACGAAAAGGCGGCGCGGCAGCGCCTGGAGCGCAACCAACTGGAGCAGGGAATTCAGTCGGCGTTGGAGCGGATCATCGAAACCGGCTGCGTGGTAAAGGATCTCGACGTGGGCCTGCTGGACTTTCCGGCGCGCATTGACGACGAGGATGTTTACCTATGCTGGAAACTGGGCGAGGACCGCATTCGTTTTTATCACCGTCAGGATGAAGGATTTTCTGGACGCAAGCCCATCGATCCGCGCGATCGCGGGCATAACAATCCTATCCAGTGATTCGCTATCTAGATTAGATCAGCGTGCCGCCGTTTGCATGGGGCGCACGTCGCGCTCGATTTCTGCCAGTCGTTCGTCTTCCGCAACCTCCAGATCATGCTTGGTTTGAAGATTGAGCCAGAACTGCGGGCTCGTTTTGAAGTAGCGAGCCAAGCGCAGTGCAGTGTCGGGGGAAATTCCACGCCGTTCGGCGATAATATCGGCAATTCGCGTGACCGGCACGCGCAGGTCAAGGGCGAGTCTGTTCATGCTGAGGCCGTAGGGCTTCATGAAGTCCTCACTGAGAATTTCTCCGGGATGAACCGGCTTCAGTTTCTTGGTCATCGCATTTTTCCTAGTGATAGTCGACGATTTCGACGCTGTAAGCGTCGCCTTCCCGCCAGATAAAACAAATTCGCCACTGATCGTTGATTCGAATGCTGTGTTGCCCTTTGCGTTGATCACGCAGAGCTTCCAGATGATTGCTTGGAGGCGAAGCCAGATCGCTGAGCCTCACAGCCGTCTCCAGCTGCCGGAGCTTTCGAAGCGCCACTCGTTCGAAATTCTTGAAGCGTCTCACGGATTCGCGACCATGCAGGCGCTCGGTCTCCTGCGACCGGAAAGACTTGATCACTTCGATAGAGTATACCGTTAATCGTTAGATGTATAGCGTGTAATGCTCTAAGGTTCTGCGGGGACTGTGATAGGGTTAAAGAAATCAGGAGAAAATCTTGAGCAACAGTTCGGAAAATCGCTTGAAAGATTCGGCCAGCCCGTATTTGCGGTCGGCGGCGCACCAGCCGATTGACTGGCACGAATGGGGGCCGGAAGCGTTTGCCCGCGCGCGCGAGGAAAACAAGCCGATCCTGCTCGATATTGGCGCGGTGTGGTGCCACTGGTGCCACGTGATTGACCGCGAGAGTTACGAGAATCCTGAGATCGCCGGGATGATCAACAAATTTTACGTGGCGGTGAAGGTGGATCGCGACGAACGCCCCGATGTGGACGCGCGCTACCAGTCCGCGATCAGCGCGATTTCGGGGCAGGGCGGCTGGCCGCTTACGGCGTTCCTCACTCCGGAAGGCAAACCATTTTTCGGCGGAACGTATTTTCCGCCGGAAGACGCGATGGGGCGGCCGGGATTCAAACGCATCTTGATGGGCGTGGCGGAATCGTTCAAGACGCGACGAAAGGAAGTGGATACATCGGCGCAGGCCCTGGAAGAAGCCGTGGCCAAGGCGGAAGTTTTCAAGACGGCGCGCGGCGAGTTCGATGCGGGAGTAGTGGATTCGGTGATCGAATCCGCACTCAGCATGTTCGATGCGAAGCATGGCGGATTCGGCCAGGCGCCGAAATTTCCGCATGCCAGCGCGCCCGACCTGCTACTCGAACGTTATCAGTCTAGCGGCGACAAGAATCTGTTGCGTGTGGCCGAAAAAACGCTGACGGGCATGGCCCAGGGCGGGGTTTACGATCAGATTGCCGGCGGATTTCACCGTTACTCGGTGGACGAGCGCTGGTGCGTGCCGCACTTCGAAAAAATGACTTACGACAATTCGGAGCTGCTGAAGAATTTTCTGCACGGGTATCAGGTGACCGGGAATTCGCTGTTTCGGGAAACGGCGGAAGGAATCATTGTCTGGGTGGACGAAGTGCTTTCGGATCGCGAACGCGGCGGATTCTACGGCAGCCAGGACGCGGATCAAACGCTCGATGACGATGGCGATTATTTTACGTGGACGCTGCCGGAGGTAACCGCCGTAGTTACCGCCGAAGAATTACGCGTGGTGGAGCTGTACTACGACGTGAAGCCACACGGAGAGATGCATCACAATCCGCAGAAAAACGTACTGTGGGTCTCGAACGATCTGGAAACGATTTCGCGAGAATTGAAAATCACCAAGGCCGCTACAGAGAAACTGCTGGCCAGCGCAAAATTGAAAATGCTGGCGGCTCGCCGACGGCGAACTCCGGTGCCGGCGATTGATACGACGATTTATGTAGCATGGAACGCGATGTTCGTTTCGGCTTACCTGGAAGCAGCGCGCGTTTTAAGACGTGACGACTGCCGCGCGTTTGCGCTGAAGACGCTCGATAGAATTCTTGCGGAGGCTTGGGAAGAATCGAAAGGATTTCTACATCGCGTGGGCGGCCCGCGCTTGGAAGGCTCGCTCGATGACCAGATTTTCGGCATAGCCACGTTGCTCGATGCCTATGAGGCTACGCTCGACCGCCGGTATTTCGACAGTGCGGAGCGCACCATGCGGCTGGCCGTAGAACGTTACGGCGATCCGGACGGCGGCGGTTTTTTCGATCGCGCGAAAGACGCCGCGCCCATGGGCGGCATGGAAATTCGCCGGAAGCCGCTGCAGGATTCGCCGACGCCCGGAGCGAATTCAGTCGCGGTGATCGTGCTGGATCGTTTGTACGGGCTCACCGGCGAAAAACTGTATCGCGCATGGGCCGAAAAGACGTTGGAAGCATTCGTGGGCCTGGTGCCGCAGTACGGACTTTTCGCGGCGACGTACGGTCTTGCGGCGCTGCTGCATGAGCGACATTCGATGCAAGTCGTGGTGCTGGGAGCGGCAGGCGATCCGCACGCAGCGGCGATTGAGAAGGCCGCGAACGGAATTTATCGCTTCGGCAAATCCGTCCTGCGGGTGACGCCGGAAACCTTGGCGAATGCTTCGCTGGCTCCGGCCTTGCGCGAAACTTTGCCGCATTTGGACGCGGCGAAAGCGCAGGCACTGGTCTGTGTTGAAACGACGTGTTACCCGCCCGTGGCGGACGCCGAAAAGCTGAAGGCACTACTTACTGGGCTGGCTGCAGGAGCCGCCGGAAAGTAGATCGCCGGGGAGGGTTGAGGCATTTGGTACAAAAAGCCTTCCCCTATGTCTCATCGCAGCAATACCTTGCCACTACTTCGAAACCGGTGACTGATCCGCAACGTCAACCACATAGGTACCATTTACGGATGCGGACGGCCGCATTAGCTTAGAAATTGAACGACGAATAGCGGCTGGGCTCAGAAGCGCGCGGCAGGAGAAACGCGATGAGGACACCTCTCATGCTGGTCGCAGTCGCGATGCTGGCCGTGCCCGCGTTCGGGCAGGAAAAAGTTGCGGCCGAGCCATCCCATTCGATCACTGAAAGTCGGCCTCCGATTTCAACCCCGCGGTCGCGCAACCAGATCATCGCTTCCGTGCGCGTTTCAGCAATTCGTGTTGCTTCGATATCAACTCCGCTCCCGCGTCAGACGATGCGGTGATTCCGTTTGCGTCGGTGGAAATCGTGCACGCGCAGGGAGGGCCGGACTGGCAGGCGTCGAATTTCATGATGTTCCAACAGGCGGTGCGTCTAGGCCAACAGCAAGCAGCGCTTGCGCCCCAAGGATCAAATCCCGCGATGGTGCAGCAAATGTTGGAACTGATTCAACAGGTGCGGGCGGTGAAAGACCAAAACAGACTTAATGGGAACACGGAATCCGTGAAGTGGGCCGATCTGAAGGGCACATTGGATACTGCGGATTTCCGGCGGCCTCCGAGCACGTTCATGGATTATTCGCAGGCGCTTGCTCTCGGAGAACAGGCCGACGCGCAGCCACCGGGAACGCAACAGCCCGTTTCACTCGGTGACGCGGCGCGAGAAGTGAATGAATCGAAACCCACCGGCGAAAAGGCCAAAGTCGCCATCAAGCAAGATGACAAGGGCAATCCAGTGATTGTGGAGAAAAAACCGTAAGAGATTTCCGGCGCTCGAAGCTTCCACTTCAATCCCGCCATTCACACCGCAGTCTCTCATAGGTCCGTCAGATTCCCAGCAATCCTCTAGAGCTGCAAGGAAAGCCTCCGGTGCTCTCCGCGATTGCCGCCTGCATAGTGCGGTGCGATAATGTTGACGTTCGCGGGATCAAATTAGCGCGAACTTGTTGGCGGTACAGGGGGCTTTATGGCGATGCGAGATGCCTGGATTGAAAATCGTGCAGCGGCGATGAACGGAGGCACGCGCAATTTTTCGCAGATGCATTACGCGCGCAAAGGGGCGATCACCGAGGAAATGCAGTACGTAGCCCAGCGCGAAAAACTGACGCCGGAACTGGTGCGCGACGAAGTGGCGCGCGGACGGGCAATTATTCCCGCGAACATCAATCACCGCAATCTCGAGCCGATGGGCATCGGGTCGGCCTTCTTCTGCAAAATTAACGCGAACATCGGAAATTCGGCGACGACTTCCGACGTGGACGCGGAACTGGAAAAACTGCACCGCGCGGTGCATTACGGTTCGGACACGGTGATGGACCTTTCGACCGGCGGCGATATTGCGATGATTCGCAAGGCCATCATCAACGCTTCGCCGGTGCCGATTGGCACCGTGCCGATTTACGAAGCGCTTTCGCGCGTGCGGCGTCCCGAGGATTTGACGATTCAGATCTTGCTGGAAGTGATCGAAGAGCAGGCCGAGCAGGGCGTGGACTACATGACCATCCATGCGGGCGTACTGCGGGAATTCGTGCCGCTGACGCGGAATCGGATCACCGGAATCGTCAGTCGGGGCGGGGCATTGCTGGCGCAATGGATGAGTTTTCACAAGAAGCAAAATTTTCTGTACGAAAATTACGACGCGATTTGCAAAATTTTCCAGAAACATGACGTCAGTTTTTCGCTGGGTGACGGTTTGCGGCCGGGATGTCTGCACGACGCGAGCGACGAGGCCCAATTCGCCGAACTAAAAGTTCTGGGCGAACTCACCAAAAAGGCCTGGGAATACGATGTGCAGGTGATGATCGAAGGTCCGGGCCACATCCCCATGGACCAGATCGAGCTGCAAGTGAAAAAAGAAAACGAAATGTGCCACGAGGCGCCGTTCTACACCCTGGGCCCGCTGGTGACGGACATCGCGCCGGGATACGACCACATTACCAGCGCGATTGGCGCGGCGATGATCGGTTGGCATGGAGCTTCGATGCTGTGCTACGTCACGCCGAAGGAGCATCTCGGCCTGCCCAACGCGGACGACGTGCGCCAGGGCGTGATCGCCTACAAGATTGCGGCGCACGCCGCCGATATTGCGCGGCACCGGCCGGGCGCGCGCGATCGCGACGACGCCCTCAGCTACGCGCGTTTTCTTTTCGACTGGAACAAGCAGTTTGAGCTGTCGCTCGATCCGGAAACCGCGCGCAAGATGCACGACGAGACTTTGCCGGATGAGTCGTACAAGGAAGCGAAATTCTGCTCGATGTGCGGGCCGAAATTCTGCTCGATGAACACCACGCAGATCGCTGATGGATATAACGGGCTCGACCAGAAGGAACGCGAAGTGAAATTCGCCCAATTGCTGGCGAAAGTGGAAAAGGCCAGGGAACCGCAAGAGCCGCTGATTCGTATCCTATAGTGAGTGGTTCTGGGATTCGGGCGATATCCGCGATAAAGATGGACGCCCATCCGCCCAGAGGTGCGGAATATGACTCTGATGTTCTTGATGGTGGTTCTGTATTTTCTCCCGGCGATCATCGCGCACAACAAGCGTGATTCGTCGAAAATTCTGCTGGTCAACCTGCTGTTTGGTTGGACGGTCGTCGGTTGGTGTATCGCGTTCGTGTGGGCCTGCGCCGCGGAGCCGCAAACGCGAGCAGTGCTGGTTCCGGCCGGAATGGTTGTGGCGGCGCGATGCGGCTGCGGCGCAATTGAACCTGCGGGAGCGCATTTCTGCTGGGCGTGTGGCCGCCGGCTATAAGCACCAGCCTGATCACGAACATGAATCCGACTCAATCTAACGAACAACTCCGCGAAGAATTCGATCGTTGGGCCGCCGATGGCAAGGGCGAGTCCATGGAGCACGATCACTGGCCCATCGCCAAGCCCACGCTTGGGCTGATGCAGATCGGGGAAACGGACAGTATCCTCGACGTCGGGTGCGGGGCCGGGTGGCTTTCGCGAATTATGGCGAAGCGCGTGCCGCGCGGACGCGTGGTCGGCATGGATATATCGGACGAAATGATCCAACATGCGCGAACCGCAAGCGCGGGCATGGATAATTTATCGTTTGTCGTGGGTTCGGTGGACGAAATCCCGCAGGGACCGAATCTTTACGACCGCATCATCACCGTGGAGTCCTCATACTACTGGCCTGATCCGCCGAAAGGCGTGCGCGAACTGTATCGAGTGGCAGCGGCGGGCGGTTCGGCGTGGACGCTGATCAACTATTATCGCGACAATCCTTACTGCCACCAGTGGGGCGCGAAGCTCGCGGTTCCCACGCACCTGCTTTCCGCAGAGGAATGGAAGAAGCTGTTCCGCGATGCGGGATTCAAGGAAGTGGCGCACCGGCAAATTCCCGATCCTACGCCGACGCCGGAAGTCTACACAGGGCGTTGGTTCCGAGACGCGAGGGAGCTGGCGGCATTCCGCGCGGTGGGGGCTTTGCTGGTGTACGGGACCAAGAACGAATCCTCCTAACGGCGGGCATGGCAGGCTAGTCCGGTTTGGAATTCCAAGGAGCTTCGATGCCGTTTCTGCGCGCAGCCGGGAAAAATGAAATTTTGCCGGGGGCCATTCGCGAAGTTCAAGTCGATGGTAAGAGCGTCGCTCTAGCCAACGTCGAAGGCAAGTTCTTTGCTGTCAATAATGTGTGCCTGCATCGAGGAGGGCCACTAGGTGAGGGCGAGCTGGACCGTCAAGTTGTCACTTGCCCGTGGCATGGGTGGCAGTTCGACGTGACTAATGGTCAATTGTTGACCAATGCAGCAGTAAGTTTGACTTGCTATCCCGTTGAGGTTCGCGGCGACGATATCTTCGTAGATGTAAGTTAGCGCTGGCTTTAGCCCGACGCTCCCGTAGCCAAATTGGCCGCATGTTTGACCTTTGGGATTGCCCAGCACAAAAATCGCAATTTTCTGTCACTTTTTGACCACTTCAATGTATAGTTCGCCCGGCAGATTCCTGGCGAATGACGCAAACACCCACCAAACCAAGACGTTGGCTCCTGGCCGTCGACCCGAGGGTATATCACTGGGATACCCTGTTCGTTAAGGGCAAGGAAATGTGGCGGCACGCCGGCCATCGTCCCGATTCGCTGCGCCAGCTCAAGCAAGTCCAGCGGGGTGACCGGGCGCTCGCCTACCACGGCAAGCCGGAGCACGCCATTTACGCCCTGGCTGAGGTCAGCCGCGATCCTTACCCCGATCCTCACGAGAGCGATTCGAAGAAAATGGTGATGGACCTGCGGGCCATCGAGCGCCTGCCGCGGCAGGTGACCCTGACTGAATTGCGCGAAAACAAACTGCTGCGCAAAATCAAATTCTTGAAGAACACCCGCATGACGATTTGCCCACTGACCGAAGAAGAATATTCCGAAATTCTGCGCATGGCCGGAATCGTCGCTTCTCCAGGCATTCCGCTGCCGTAGACTCGGAGAATTGAAACGAGCCATCCTCCTCTTTACTCTTGGAACGAAATTTGACTTAAGTTTGAACCTGGGTTTAAGCTTAGGTCATGAGCGTCGTTCAGAACATCATACCGATCACCGATCTTCAGCAGAAGACCAAAAAATATGTCAATCGAGTGCGCGCGACAGGCCGGCCACTCGTAATCACTCAGCGAGGCAGAGCGGCGGCCATTTTGTTGTCGGCTGAAGACTTTGAAAGTTATCTGATCCCAATCGACGAGAAGTCCTACCCTGATTGGCGGGCAAAACTTTCCCGGGGACTTAGACAGCTTGACGCGGGCGAGGGAGTCGAATTGGAAAGCTTTTTGAAGAAACAGAAGAAACGCAAGAGTCGTGGCTAGAGCACGCAAATTATTTCTCTCGCCGGAAGCCTGCACCGATTTGCAGTCAATCGCTGAGCCTCTTCGAACGGTTGTCGTCCAGCGGCTTCGTTTGTTACGGCAATTTCCAGAAGTTGGCATGCGTATTGGCGGTGAGTTCGAGGGTTTGCGGGCGGTAACCGTCGAAATGTTCCGTGTCTTCTATCGAATCACTTTGCGGGGCGTGGAAATCGTGTACGTTCGCCACTGCAAAAGAAAACTCTTTGCCCGGAACGATTAGCAACGTCCGGGGCGATTTCGTTATTGGACTTTAGGTGCCCGATGCCGGAACTACCCGAAGTCGAGACTGTGGCGCGCGGATTGCGCGAAGCTCTGCCCGGCCGCCGCATTCTTTCCGTGCGTCTGGAGAAGACGGACTTCATTGATGATCCTGCGGCGCTCGAACTGGGTCTGCCCGGCGCCACGGTGGTGCAGATTCGCCGCCTCGGCAAAAATCTGCTCGTCGACCTTGCCGCTCGCGACGACCAAGCTAGAAAACTGTCGCTCCTGATTCATCTCGGCATGACCGGTCAGATCGCCATCATTTCTCCGGACGCGCCGGTTCCCAAACACACCCACGTTTTTCTGGCGCTCGACGATGGCCGCGAATTGCGTTACACCGACGTACGCCGTTTCGGCCGCATGGCGGTCTTATCGGATCTTGAGCAGGAAAGCGCGCTCGGTGGACTCGGCCTCGAGCCGCTCGAGATTTCCGAAAAAGAGTTCCGCGCGAGAATCCAGGCCCGCGATTCCCACATTAAGGCGCTGCTGCTCAATCAAAGCGTGGTCCGCGGGATGGGTAACATCTACACCGACGAAGCGCTGTGGCGTGCGAAGATCCATCCGCGGAAATCGGGCCGCAGGCTCACCGATGCGGAAGTGCGCCGCCTGTATCGCGCGATGCAGGAAATTCTGAAGGACGCCATCCGGCTGAAGGGCTCATCGATTTCCGACTATCAGGGCACCGACGGTAGCAAAGGGAAATTCCAGTTGCGTCATCGCGTTTATGGACGCGATGGAGAGAAATGCTTTCGCTGCAAGAGCGTGATCCGGCACGCGACGGTCGCCGGCCGCAGCACTCATTTCTGCGCGCGGTGCCAGCCAGCCCCACGAGCGCGCGCTCGCGCGAAAAAATCCCGCCGCAAACGCCGCTAGGTCGCGCCCGCAGGCGCGTCGGCTTTGCCGGTGTAGAAGTAAATCAAAACTGCGCCGAGAAACGCGAAAGCAGCGGCATAAATGAATCCCGCGTTCGCGCTGACCTTCGACCACAACACCCCGACCACCACGCTCGAAATCAAATCTCCGATGCCATTCACCGCCGCCAGCACTCCAAAGCCAGAGCCGCGCACGGCCTTCGGCAGTATTTCTGCCGCGAGCGATTTTTCCACGGCTTGTTGCGTCGCGTCGTGAATCCCGGCCACGCCAAACAAGAGCGCGAGCATCGGAATCGTCGGTGGCTCGAAAATAAAACCCGCAAAAGCCACGACCGCCAGCAGGTAGCCTACCGCCAGCACGGTGCGTTTGCCCACCCGGTCAGCCAGCGCACCCGCTGGGTAAGACGCCGCGGCATTTATCACGTTGAAAAAAGTGTAAAGCGCCACCGCAATGGCTGATGCCCGGCCGAATCCGAAACGCGGCGTCAGAATTTGGCCCGCGCGCAGGATCAGCAAAGTCGGCGCGAAATCGCCAATTCCGTGGGCGAAAACTCCGGTCAGATAGTGCCAGTACGTTTTCGGCAGCTGGCTGAAGCTCGAGACAAAACTCGGCGCCCTGCGCGCTTGGTCCGTTCTTCCCGGTGGCACCAAAATAGCAAAGACGATGGCGGCGATCAGGCAGGGAAGAAGCGTCCACCGAAAAATCGCGCGCAGGCCCAGCACGCTCAGCAGAATGGTGGCACAGAGCGGCCCGAGCACCGCGCCAATCGTATCCAGCGCTCGCTCGAACCCAAACGCGCGGCCCTGTTGTGCCGGTGCGACCGAGTCCGCCAGCAGGGCGCTGCGCGAAGGGCTGCTGGCCCGGCCCACCCAGCCGAGCGCCCGCGTAACCAGGATCGCTGGCCAGGAATTCGCCAGCGCATAAGCAAAAGTCGAAATTCCAATGATGACGTAGCCGGCCACTGCCGAAGGTTTGCGCAGCCTGGGTCGGTCCGCAATCCATCCTCCGGCCAACTTGGCGAAGCTAGCGATTCCGTCGGACACTCCCTCGATGATTCCGAGTGCCACTGGCGGCGCGCCAATGCTCGCCAGAAACGCTGGCAGAATCGCCGTCGCCGTTTCGTGGCCCCAATCCGAGAACAAACTTCCCAAACCCAAACCAAGCACACCGCGTGTGAGCCAGCGTTTCGGAATCTCCGGTGATGGGGCGGTTATATTGGCCATCGCAAGTATAGGAACTCAGCGAGCAGGGTGAGACATCGAATCGGAATTTGCCTTTGCGAGCAAGGGCGTCACGGCAGCGACAATGCGGTTTGCCCATTGGTCGCGTTCATCGGCCTTCAGCCACAATACCGGCGCACGCAACTGATCGAACGGCGCGGACGAAAGCAATTCGATCAGCAGTTCGTGAATTCGTTGTTGAAAGGCGCGATCTTCAGAACGAAATCCGTCGGCGGGAATCTCCGCGGCCGCCGGAGGAACGCCAACCAGCGCGTCGTACGTGTTCATCCACCAAGCAAGCCAAGGTTCAAGCTGCGGCTGCCGTCCAAATTTGTTGACCAGGTAACAATAGTTGTCGAGCACCGATCGGTCGGCGATGACCTGCGGCGCGCGACGAGACGCGTCCAACTCAGCGGCGATCTGCGCGTGCAGAATCCACAGTTGGCCTTCGAGAGTGGTGGCGGCGTTCACGGGGAACGGCGACTGGCGCGCGACTTCAGTGACCAGCTCGACGTTGTGATGCGACTTTTTGAGCAGTGAACAGAGTTCGTAAGCGAGTGTCGTCTTGCCGACGCCGTGCGTGCCGATAAGCGCAAGTTTCAAAATATGCTCCGGTTCGAAGTCAGTTCGTTTCTAACACAGTTTCAGCAGATTCGAGAACGCCGTAGGCTCGCACTGCATGTCAGGGTTGTGTTCGACCTATTCGGCGAATAGAATCGAGCGTAATCCGAGGTTGATCTTGGGGCGCCGCATAAAACCATGAGAGCCGTGATCCAAAGAGCGTCGCGCGGACGCGTGACCGTTGATGGGGCGACCATTGGCGAAACTGCTCATGGGCTGGTGGTGCTAGTAGCGGTGGGCCGCGAGGATACCGCGGACACCGCCATGGAAATGGCCGAGAAGATTTTCAACCTGCGGATTTTCAACGACGAGGCCGGAAAAATGAACCGTTCGCTCGCGGATACGGGCGGCGAAGTCCTGGCCGTTTCGCAATTCACTTTGTATGGAGACGCGCGCGGGCAGCGGCGGCCGAGTTTTATAGACGCCGCGCCGGCCGAATTGGGAAAAGAACTGTACGGAAAATTCGTGAAAGCGTTGCGCGAACTGGGAGTTCGCGTCGAGACCGGAATGTTCCAGACGCATATGTCGGTGGAAATTGTGAACGATGGGCCGGTGACGATTTTGCTGGATTCGCAGAAATTATTCTAACCGGACGTAATGGGAGGAAATTCATGAGCGAATCCAGCCGGATCGAAGTAAGCCGCATCATTGACCAGATGGATCGCGCGATGAATGGCGAGGCGTGGCATGGCCCTCACCTGGAAGAACTGCTCGGCAATGTTTCGGCGCAGCAGGCCGCGGCGCACCCCGTCGCCGGTGCCCATTCAATTTGGGAACTGGTGAATCACATCGGTTCGTGGAACGCGATTTTGGCACAGCGCGCTTCGGGGAAGGCCGTCGCGGTCACCGCGGAGCAGGATTGGCCGCCGGTAAAGGACACGAGTGCGGAAAGCTGGAAGCGCGCGCTGGACCAGATGCGAGCGTCGCGAGCGCATCTACGCACCGCCGTAGAAAAATTGAGCGACGCCAAGCTTGACGACATCGTGCCCGGCAAGGACCATTCCATTTACGTGATGTTGCATGGCGGGGTGCAGCACGATCTGTATCACGCGGGACAAATCGCAGTCTTGAAAAAAGGCGCGGCAATAAAGGCGCGAAGCGGATCGTAAACTCGAATCAGGCGAATTCGAATGAACCAATCTTCAGCTCCTTCGGCCGCTGCTCTTGGGCGAAATTTCGCGGGATTGATCCGCCCACCGCGACCTCACGATTATGCGCGGCTTGCGGACCTCGCCGGCCAGCTTTCCTATCCATCCACGGTGGAAGAAATCGCGCAGCGGCTGGCGGTGATGGCCGGCTCCCAGGACCACGCCGTGTTTGTCGCGGAGACGCAGGCCGGCGAAATCGCCGGATGGATCGCGGTGTTCATCAGCCGCAGCCTCGAAGTAAACCCGCGCGGGGAAATCAGCGGCCTGATTGTGGACGAACGATTCCGTTCGCAGTCAGTTGGAAAGCTGTTGCTCCAGCGTGCTGAAGAATGGACGCGCGAGCAGGGCTGCGACATCGTGGGCCTGCGGTCCAACGTGATTCGCGATCGCGCCCATGCTTTTTATCTTCGTGAAGGCTACGAACACACGAAATCGCAGAAAACTTTTCGCAAGAAGCTCTCGCCAAAGACGTAGATCACGACCGAAAGCAAAGCTCAAACACAGAGGACACTGAGAAAAAATGAGGGCGCCGAGACCTCACGATTGCCCAGGATCATTCTAGAACCCACCACCACCACCGCCGCCGAATCCGCCACCTGAAAAGCCGCCGCCTCCGAAACCTGAGCTTCCCGAAGAACTGCGCGGAGCCGAAGTCATCACCGAGCCGACATGCGAGGACATGAAATTCAAGTCGTTCACCAGAAACATCGCCTGAAAACCGGAACCGTACGGCGCCTGGAACCATTGCGGAGGCTGCAGCGCGATTCCGGAGAAAGCCTGCACCCATTTTTTCTCCACGTGCAAAGCCATCGCATAGGGCAGGAATTTTTCAAATAGCTCCGGCCTGGTTTCGAGGCGCGCGATCTGATCCTTTTCCACGCGGCCTAGAAATTCCTCGAAGCCCAGAACTTTTTCGAGCGCGCGTTCGCCCGCCGTGGTGCGCGAAGACATGAACCAGCCGAATGCGCAAATGATGAAGCCCGAGAGAACCCCGGCAACGGTCCAGGTGGGTGAAGTAATTCCAGTGATTTTCTGCAGGATGGACGAGCCAAAAAAGAAGAGGAGGCCGACCGCGACGCCTGCGCCGATATAGCCGGCTTTCATGGTGTCGGGCCGGTGAAAATAGTAGCCGTCACCCATCAACGCGCTGAAGATGCGTTCGCGAATTGCCGGCAGGTGCGTATAGAAATGATTTTGCAGATCCGCCAGGCGCACATCGGCGGTCGCTCCGCCATCGAATAGCGCGTTCAGCATTTCCTGTTCGTGAGGACGGGCCACGGTCCATTCCGCTGCCGGCTTTTTCAGGTGGAACGTGTATTCCTTGTTGTGCGACAAGCCGAGCATGTGCGTTTCTTCTTTTTGCTCGATGGTCAGGTAGCCCTTGACCGCCAGATCCACCAGCGTCGCGGTGATGTCGCTCATCGCGGCTTCGTTGTCCACCAGCGTGCCGCATTCGCCGGGCGAGAGATCATCCGGCGGATCGTATTGCACGGCGATGGCGTTGCGCTGCGGACCGCGGCCATGCGTCCACCACCACCAGAACATTGCGAAAAATACGAATGCCGGCAGCAGCAGCGGGAAATTGCTGCGCAGAAACCGCAGGAACAGCGTGAACGACGACGTCGGCTGCACCAGGCCCTTGTCGAAGCCAATCACGGCGGTCAGACCTTCGTGAAATGACAGAGGCCGCGTGCTCTCGACATCAATCGTGTCACCATTGATTGTGATTTTCGCGTCGTGCGCGTTGGCTCCATACGCTCCGGTGTAAGCGACCGCGCGCACGCCCGCAGCTCCGATGGGTAGCGCAATGTGCGCGGTGGCCAGATCAATCGGCGCGTCCCAGTCGTTGCCGGTAACGTTCCAGTACAGTTCGTCGTGATCTTCCTGAAAGCGCAGTGCGTTCAGAATCTGATAGTGAAAAAATACGGTTCGCGTGGTGTCTTCGGCGTCCGGAACGTAAATCTTGAATTTTGTGATGCGGCCTTGGCTGCTGCGTTCGTACTTGAGTTTTTGGCCTGAATCGTCAGTGATGCTGACGGGATCGAGGAATAGTGTGTAGTTAAATCCCGCCGGGTCGGAATATTGAACCGGGATGGTGCGGTAGATTCCGTGCCAGGCGCCGGTGAATTGCACTTCGATCGTTTCGGTGACATCAATCGTGCCATTTTTGTGGACTTCGATTTGCGCGTCAAAATGCTTAACGCGAAGTTGGCGCGCCGATGCGGGAAACGTCGTCGCGAAGCAACCCAATAGGCAAACGATAACTACGCGAATTGCGTTTCGCATGGCCCCGGACGGAATTATGATGCGCCGCCGAAACTAACCTTGGGCGCTTCGCGTTCCGCGGGTGCGGAGACCTCGAAGAATTGGCGTGGCGTGATGTTAAACATTCCGGCGATCACGCTGGACGGGAACTGCACGATTTTCGTGTTCAGGTCGCGGACCACGGCGTTGTAGTAGCGGCGAGCGTTCTGGATGGTGTCTTCCACCTGGTTCAAGGTGTTCTGGAGCTGCGTGAAACTTTCCACCGCGCGAAGTTGCGGATACGCTTCGGCCAGTGCGAAAACCTGACGCAGCGCGGAAGTCAGCACATTTTCCGCGTCGGCTTTGGCCGCGGGTCCCTGCGTGTTCATGGCTTGATTGCGCGCGGCGACCACGCCTTCCAGCGTGCCTTTTTCGTGGCCAGCGTAGCCCTTCACGGTCTCGACCAGATTGGGAATCAAGTC
>Ga0209006_10000226_pt1 | contig 58574 bp, 46 predicted proteins | sample JacPin_JW_Ref_O2_FD_188567 | JGI IMG/M metagenome (GOLD analysis project Ga0209006, IMG submission 188567) | Forest soil microbial communities from Algoma, Ontario, Canada - Jack Pine, Ontario site 1_JW_Ref_O2 (SPAdes) (version 2) | ecosystem: Environmental > Terrestrial > Soil > Boreal...
CCAAAGCTCTCGTTGGGCCAGACTCGGCTGCGCAATTGCTCACGGGTGACGACTTCACCCGGGTGTTCCAGCAGGATCTCCAGCAGTTTCAGCGGCTGCCGCTGCACTCTGATTCTCAAACCCGCTTTCCGCACTTCCCCGGACTGGAGACAAACCTCGTAAGTTCCGAATCGCACGACCGAGTTGGGGGGCGGGGATTCCATTAGCACACCTGGGCTTCGCACGGAAGTCTAGCACTTCGCCCGCCGAGACTCCCGAACTCAGGATACAGGCGGAGCTAAGTGATTGCCTACCAATCATTTAACGGGTTATGGGCTGGATATGTGGAAAAAGTCTTCAGTTAATTGACGCCGGAAGATTAACCGGTCAAAGTGGGCTGCGACAGGGGTTGGAGCTGATTCAGGAGAAGGCAAATGAGTGGTGTTGGACTCGGCTCAGTAGGGGTGGCCCGGTTTGGGGCCTCGTCCTCCCATGACGATCAGCCCTTGGCAGGGTTCGAAGAGTTAGCCATGCCCCTGTTCGATCCTCTCTACAACTTCGCGCGCTGGCTGGTGCGCAATTCAAACGATGCCGAAGATCTCGTACAAGAGACCTATCTCAAGGCTTTGCGCAGTTTCGCCTCGTTTCAGCCTGGCACCAATTTCCGGGCGTGGATGTTTCGAATCCTGAAAAACACGTTTCTGAGTTCGCGTTCAACACTGGAGCGGCGCATGAACGATGCGACGGTTTCAGAGGAGGACGGCCAGGAACTGGCGGTTGAGACGGAAACTCCCGAAACGATTCTAATGAATCGCTCCAATTCCGAATTGGTGCAGCGCGCCATTCGCGATCTGCCCATGCATTACCGGGAGGCCCTCCTTCTTTGTGAAGTGGAGGAAATGTCGTACCAGGAGATCGCGGAAGTATTGTCGATCCCGATAGGAACTGTTATGTCGCGGCTGGCCAGAGCCCGGAAGTCAGTTCGCGAGTCGCTTCTTAGCGCTTCCGCGTGTGGCGTACCACGTTAGGTATTTTGAGAGGAAAAGAGACGTTGATGGGATTGTTTACGAACCTTTACGAAGTCTTCATGCCCTCATTATGTGTTCGGCCATATGCTGTCATGCGGCCGGCACAGCGGCAGTGGTGTCAATCAAGCGGCGATCCCAAAGAAAGAGGAAAAGCGTATGGCAGCGACCACGTTGGCAGCAACCCTGACCGCTCCAATGTCCGAACTTCGACCACCGGCCCCTATGGAGCGGATTTTGGTCATCGAGCACGATGTTGCGCTCCGGAAGATTCTGCGGCGGCTCCTTTCCTCGGAAGGATATGACGTCGAAGTGGTCCCCAATGGCGTTGCTGGCCTGGAGTCGCTTCTCCAAAGAGTGCCAGCCGCAGTGGTTCTCGACCTACCGCGCCCAGGATCTTCAGGGGGTGATCTCTGCAAGAAAATTGTGGATCTGATTCATGGTCTGCCTCTGGTGATTCTTAGCGCAAGTTCGAGCGTTGCGGACAAGGTTCTTCTCCTGGAAATGGGCGCCGACGATTACTTGACCGTACCGTTCAGCCCAAGGGAACTGGTCGCGCGTCTGCACGCGCTAATGAGACGTGCATCGCGAGTCAGTCCGGAAGAGGTTTATGCTTTCGAAGATGTGGTGGTGGATTTTTCCAAGGCCGAGATCACTCGTGGCGGCGCGAAGATCACGGTCACGGCAAAGGAATTCAAGATACTGGATTTCTTTACAAAGAACGCAGAACGTGCGATCTCGCGGGATGAACTTCTCGATAAGGTCTGGGGATACGAGAACTACCCCTGCACGCGGACGGTGGACAACCACATCCTGAAGTTGCGACAGAAACTCGAAAGCGACCCTTCACGCCCGCTACACTTTCTCACAGTATACGGCTGGGGCTATAAGTTTTTACCTTAAGTTACCTGAGTGGGACCCGAGCGGGCGCCCCCGCTGCAATTCCGATAGCCATGTTACCGAGGCTCATCAGCACTTCGTCCCTGGTCGGAGCCGTGATCGTGGCTCTGGGAATGGTTGTCACCGCACTCTCCAACCCGGAACGTTCCGATCTATGACGCGGCTTTAAACAATTTCGCAAGACTATCGATGTTCGCAGCACTAGCATCGCCGATCACGAAATAGCGAAGCCCGCCTTGAGTCCATGTTTCTATGTTGAACGTCAGTTGATTCGGCGAGACAGGATCTTTGTCCAACCTGGCTGGCAACGACCGTTCCTGGAATACGAACACGGAAATATGGTGTTTCCCCACGTCATAAATAAGATGCGCTCCCGGCGTTTGGTCAAGATAGGTCATCCGGCCGCCCAGCAGAGAGAACCCTGTGTTCTGAAGTTCCGGCAAATTGAACGCGAAGGGGATTTTTCCCTGGAACCAGGGCTTCACCGTGTGCCGATCGGTGGAGATCACATCTACCGGAGATGAACTGGCCAGCATCGCCACGTGCAAGTCTGCAATTTCACTGAAAGCCTGATTTCTGCCGGATCGAGTTCCCACATAGACTGAAGTCAACGTGCCGACGACGATAACGGCGGCGGCTGTCGCAGTAAACATCCAACCCCAGGCAAGACTGCGCTGCGGTTTTGCAGCAATCTTCTGTTGCATCCGCTTCCGAAACTCAGCACTGGGAGTGTAACGTTTTCCAGCGACTTGAATCGCGCGCTTCATCTGGACGCGCGTAAGGGCATCCGCCGAGCAAGAGGGGCAGTTGCGCACATGAGCGTCGAAGGTGCGCATCTCTTCGTCTGGAACCTCGCCGTCAAGGTAAGTGTCGAGTTTTGCCCGCCAGGACTCACAAACCATGGGTCACCATTCTTAATTTATCCTTTTTGAAGCTGCAGTCGCAGGCCTTCGCCTAACGTTTTTCTGGCACGGGACAAGCGAGACATCACCGTGCCCATCGGAATGGCGAGAGCATCAGAGATTTCCCGATACGACATTTCTTCGACTTCGCACAGTAATAAGATCTCGCGATAGGCGAGCGGAAGCTGCTCCAGGGCCAGCTGCACGCGTTCTCCATCCGAACGCCGCAACAGGATGCTCTCTGGCGTTTCCTCGACCGCGGGCAAGATTTCCTCTTCGTCCTCAAGATCGAGAGGCACCATAGCGGTCTGCTTCAGCCCGGTACGGGAGGACAGAAATGCATTGCGCAGGATCTTATAGATCCAGGCCCGAAAATTCGTGCCCGGCCGGAACGACGCAAACCCCTTAAGCGCCTTGGCATACGTCTCCTGCACCAGATCCTCGGCTTCTTCCCGGTCATGCGTCAGCCAGCAGGCAAAGTTGTAAAGCCGCTCGAAGTGAGGCATGGCTAGCTGCTCGAACGACTCCGATGGCAGGCCTTCTCCGACATCCACACAATGGTAAACCCGCGGAGGACCGTTTTATTCCCTCAGCCCCCAAGAAAATATTTCGGAATAAAGACCGAGGGCGGTCAGTTCTGAACAACGAGTCAGGGAGCGAAATGGAGTCACCGAGGAAATGCTGGTGCAGAAAAACCGAGCGCTCTTTAGCTGTATCAGGAGGAACAAAATGAAAAGCAATCTGATCATCTCTTGCTTGGCTTTGTGCGGGCTGCCGATGTACCTGCACGCCGGAACGGGACAGGATCCGAAAACGTATCAACCCGCAGTCCAAGGTCGGAACGCACTACCTGCGGATCGGATTCCGGCGGGCACCATTGTTCCGGTCAGCTTGAATTCCGGCCTGCGCTCGGACAAGAGCCCAAACGGAGCACCGCTCACAGCAACGGTGATGCAGGATGTGCCTCTGGGCAAGGCAGAGAGGCTCCCCAAAGGAACCAAGCTGACGGGCCATGTGATCGAAGCCATCACTCCCGGACCAGGGGCTGACGAATCCAAGATCTCATTTCAATTCGACCAGGTCCGACTGGGCAGCCTGACCATCCCGATTACCACCACCCTGCGCGCGGTGGCGTCAAGGACTGCAGTACTTGCTGCCACACCCGAGCTAACGTCGAGCGAGTATGCCGACAACCAGATCGAAATCGGAGGCGACCAGATTTCTTATGGCGAAGGCGGGCCGGTAATGGTGGGCTCGCAGGTCGTGGGGAGATATACCAGCCAGGGCGTGCTGGCCAATGTGGACCAGGATTCGGGCACCCCACGCGGGGCCACGATCGGTGACGATGCCCGTCCGCAGGCATTTTGGCTCTTCTCAGTGAATGCCCGCGGCGCATACGGATTTGGAGACCTCACAATCCTCCAATCCGGACGCACCGAACCGCTTGGTGAAGTCACTTTGGCCTCCCACCGCAAAACGGTGAAAGTCGACAAGGGCAGCGCGATGCTTTTGCGCGTGGATGGCAACGGGCCCGAGGAGGCACAGGCGCATACGACCCTTTCGCGAGGGACGGGGCAATAACAGGCTCGGGTTGCGGCGGGGTTGGCGTCGTCAAGCCAGGTCCGTCGCAACCAGCAATTCATTCCAGCTCAAGGGATACGGCAATGATAAATCCTTTCGACCCCAAGACAGTGTTCTTGGCCAAGCACGCGCAACATGTCGTGCTGATCCATTTTCCCATCGCGCTGTTCATCACGGCGGTGGCGTTCGACCTGGTCGCGCAGTGTACGAAACGGCGTGGCCTGGCGGACGCAGCCTACTACAACCTGCTGATGGCGGCGATTTCGACTATTCCGGTTCTCGCTACTGGGCTACTCGCGTGGCAGTTCCAACTCGAGGGACAGAAGCTGAAGGGCATCCTATTGCTGCACCTCGTTCTGGCGTGTATTTCGACGGCGATGATCTGGCTGGTGTGGTGGGTGCATTTCCGCGCTCGACGGAGAACCGTATTACTACCTGGCTATCGCTTCGCCGTGGAGTTTCTGGCAGTCGGTCTGGTTGCGCTGACCGGCCATCTGGGCGGCTTTCTAAGCGGCGTAAACGGACCCGGTTAGTGCTCACGTATGGATTTCTGGCTGCAATTTAATTTTGCCAGGAATAAAAGCGGCGCGAGCCAGTTATCAATTCAGAACGTTGCAAATTACGGAGGGCAGATGCCAGACAAGAAGCAAGATTTTATCGATCAGAATTTGCAAGACCTCAACAACGACGGAGTCGATCGTCGCGGGTTCCTGAAGTGCATGGCGTGGGCCGGCACAGGCCTGGTCTGGACTTTGAGCGGCGGTATCCCGGTGTCTCGGGCCTTCGCAAAAGGTCACGGCAAAGATGCGGATAAAGGCGGGGACTTCAGCTTTGTCCAGATCAGCGACAGCCACATCGGTTTCAGCAAGCCGGCCAACCCGGACGTCACCGCGACTCTGCAGACGGCGATCGACAAGATCAATGCCATGCCCCACAGGCCGGATTTCATTATTCACACCGGTGATCTCAGTCAACTCTCGAAGCCGAGTGAGTTCGACACTTTGGACCAGGCATTAAAAGGCGCCTCCGCAAAGCAGATTTATTTCGTACCGGGTGAGCACGACATGCTGACCGACAACGGCGAGCAATATCTCCAGCGCTATGGGAAGGGCACAAAAGGCACCGGATGGTACAGCTTCGATCACAAAGGGGTGCATTTTGTGGGTCTCGTGAATGTCGCCAATTTGAAAGCTGGTGGCATGGGATCGCTCGGTCACGAGCAACTGGAGTGGCTTGAGGACGATGTCAAGGGCCGCTCCGCCAGCACTCCGATTGTGCTTTTCGCACACATTCCGTTATGGACCATCTATCCCGATTGGGGTTGGGGAACCGACGACAGCGAACAAGCTTTGTCTTACGTCAAGCGTTTCGGTTCCGTAACCGTGTTGAACGGCCATATTCACCAGATCATGCAGAAAGTGGAGGGCAAGGTCTCGTTCCACACCGCCATGTCGACCGCTTTCCCTCAACCTGCGCCAGGAACCGCTCCTTCGGCCGGACCCATGAAAGTACCAGCGGACCAATTGCAGCGAGTGTTGGGAGTTACCGATGTGAACTATCTGGTCAGCGGTCGCAGTCTGGCAGTCGTCGACTCGCCGCTTGCAGATTCGGGCTCTCCGGCTGCAGAGAACGCACCCTCGCCCCGGGCGGTAGTTGGCTCGAGCCGCGGCTAGAGATCAACAAGGGTCCGGCCAAAACAAAAATCGAGCAGGAACATCAAACTAGAAAGGAAACGAGAAAATGAAAAGGAACAACGTTTGGGTCGCAAGCTTCACAGCTTCGGTCATGATTGCGATCGTACTGCTGGTCGCGGGATCCCCGAGAGTCACGGCGAATGACCAGCCTACCGCCGCAAACGCAGTGGTGAACATCGACAATTTCGTTTTTGGTCCGCAGACGGTCACCGTACCCGTCGGAGCGACGGTCACATGGACAAACAAGGATGACATTCCCCATACCTCGGTCAGCACCGATGGTGTGTTCAAGTCCAAGGTGCTGGATACCGATGAAAAGTTCTCCTACACCTTTACAAAGGCGGGAACATATCCCTATTACTGCACGATCCACCCGAAAATGACCGGCAAAGTCGTGGTGCAGTGAGCTCAGATTTCTAGATGGCGTGCAATGGGAACGGCTCTCCGCCCTCGGTGGCATCAGTTGCCGTTGCAACGCGATTGTTCTTCCAAACGCTGTACACGAATATGACCGAAACCTCGACACAATTCGCATCGCTGGAAGTGGCAAGCGACGATCTGGATCTTGTCCACGCCAGCAAAGACGGAGATGTTACGGCCTTCGAGCAACTGGTGAAGCGATACGATCGCAAACTTTACCGAATCGCTCAAAGCATTACGCATAACAGAGAAGATTCCCAAGATGCAGTCCAGGAAGCTCTCTTGAAGGCTTTTCAGAATCTGGGCGAATTCAGAGAGGAGTCCCAATTCTCAACCTGGCTGATTCGCATCACTGTGAACCAGTCGTTGATGAAGCTGCGGAAGCAACGCGCGACAAGAGAGGTATCCCTAAATGAAGATTTTCAGACGGACAGTGACGCCCTTCCAATGGAAATCGCTGATTGGGCGCCCAATCCGGAGCAACTCTACCGGGAGTCTGAATTACGAGCCATCCTAATCAGGACCTTGAAAGAACTGCCCCTGATCCTGCGGGCGGTTTTCGTATTGCGGGATATTGAAGGGCTTTCCATCGATCAGACTGCCCAGGTGCTCAACGTGAGTCACACCGCGGTCAAGGCGAGACTATGGCGAAGTCGCCTGCAGCTTCGCGAACGCCTCAACAAGTACTTCAGCCAACGAACCGACTCTGCGGGAGCAGTCTCGTTTCTTTACAAATACCTGGCACAAGCGGCGCCACTTTCTCGTAATGTAGCTGCTGATCAATCAAGCGCGACATGGTCCAAGAGTGAACGACTTCAACCACAACCACAGTGACGCGCTGCCGCGTATTTGAGAGAGCTCGACGAGTTGCAACCTTAGCGAGCAAAACGTGGCAGCCGAAGGCCGCGCGGAGGCTCACGCTGTTCGATGGCCCGCGGCATTCTTGCGAAATCCGGAGACCGGAACTACCGCCTCAGAGATTTCAGGTCCCTCCCCCAGCACGGACAGGCGTCGGCGATGACAATTTTCGAATGGAATCGCCCCAAGCTGGCGGCCTGTCCGCCTCCCACAACGGTCCCCGGCCCCAGAGAGTGTGTTTGGTTCGCTCGACATCGCAGACACGCCTACTCTTCTCTGCCAGGTGCCGCCGGAGGATTGCCGTCAACGACACGCGCCACCAATTCTTATCGGCCGTAGACCAAAGACGAAGCTAAGAGCGTCGACCGGAGGGCTCGCCTACCGACGCGCTGCCTGTCGGGTTCCGCGGGTCACGACGGTATCGCTCAGGCTTGTTTACTAAACACTGACATATCGTTAACAATCAATTGACATCCCGCCAGAGTCCAACCCCTCACTCGCCGCGTCTAACTCGCATACGTTGTTAAAAACAAGTTGATAAATGGCTGCGACATATTGGTGGAATAACGCTTCAAGAGCGCAGTTATCAATGATGAACAATTTAAAACAGTTTCACTAAGGAGAAATCATGAAAAAGTATTATTTTGGAGCCGTACTAACGTTAGCGTGCGTACTTGGGATTGGCGTAAGTGCCCGCGCACAGGATAGCGACGCAGTAGTTGTAACGGTCCCCTTCCAGTTCGTCGCTGGTGGCGCCACGCTCCCAGCAGGCGACTACAAGGTAAGCCGTATCAGCCCTGGCATAAATCGACAGTTAGCCATCCGCAGTTATGGTAATGGAGGTGCGTTTCTGCTTCCGTTGTCTTTCGACGGAGTCACTTCTGAGCAGCCAATACTGAGCTTCGAGCATGTGGGCGACAAGTACTTTCTGAGCAGCATTAAAACGCTCTCGGGCGTCTATACCTTGGCGCTGCCACGGAAACAGATCGCGCTGGCTCAGACAACTGCTCACGACACTATGCAAATCTCCGGCAGCGGCACTAAGTAAGTCGACGATAGCATCGGAGGTTACACGGTTGCGACAGGGAGTTCAGACACCTGGGAGTGTATCACTCACTGACTAGATTCTCTGTCCAACCGGCAAAATTACGGGGTCGCGGCGGAAAAGCAATTGTTCGGATGTAGAGCTGTACAAATCATAACGCTAGATTATGGAGAACAACGTGAAGAAGGCATTGTTACTATTCGGCCTACTCATGACGGTGGCGATTCCGTCAGGGTTGTGGGCACAGCAGGCCGGCTATTCCCAGACCAACCTGGTTTCCAATACTGCCGGCGTGGCCGCGACGACAGACTCTCAGCTCTTGAACCCTTGGGGGATTTCCGTTCTACCCGGGGAAGATTTCTGGATCTCCGACAATAATGCCGGCGTTTCCACGCTCTATGACCAGAATGGAAACAAAGATACCGGGCTGGTAGTGACCATACCTGGAGCCATGAGCAATCCAAACGGCAACTGCAGCCCTGGCTGCCCGACGGGAACTGTAGCGAACGCAAGTGGTTCCTACTTTGCTGGCGGATCGTTCATTTTTGATACCGAGGATGGACTCATCGTTTACTGGAACGGATCCAGCAACACCGCGATCGTCGGTAAAGACAATTCCGCCAGCGGTGCTGTGTACAAAGGTCTGGCCCTGCTTGGCACGAACCTATTGGCGGCCAACTTCAACAGCGGCAAGATAGACGTCTACGACTCGACCTACAACCTGGGGTCGTTGGGCGGCGCGTTCACTGATCCAAACCTTCCTGCCGGTTTCGCTCCTCACGGCATTCACGTGATCAATAACCAGGTCTATGTCGCCTACGCGATGCAGGATACTCCGAAACACGATGCCGTGCCTGGCGCTGGCGTGGGTCAGGTGGATATATTCGATGGCAACGGTAACTTCGTAAGCACCTTCGTCGCTGCGGGCGCCAGCAACCACCTCAATGCGCCTTGGGGAGTGGTAGCGGCTCCGGCCAGCTTCGGTACGTTCGCGGGCGACATTCTGGTGGGAAACTTCGGCGATGGCACCATTAGCGCGTTCGACACGACCGGGAGTTTTATCGGGCAACTCACCAACTCTGCAGGCAACGTGCTGACAAACCCAGGCTTGTGGGACATGGTGTTCGGGGGCGGGGGCGGTGCCAATAATGTTCCCGGTACTCTGGGCACGCTTTATATCACCGCTGGGGGCAGCGCCGGCCAACCCAATTTTCCGACGGGTGGCAGCGCAACCGCCGTGTTCGCGGGCATTGTCCCCGCGGCTGCAGTTGGCGCACCGGGATTCTCTTTGAACCTCTCGGCTCCGAGCGCAACCGTCATGGCTGGAGGGTCGGCTAATCTTATGGTCAGCGCCGCCGCAGTTGGGGGATTCAATGGTCAAATCGCTCTTTCCTGCTCCGCGCCCGCTGGTCTGACTTGCGCTTTCAACCCTTCAACGATCTCGCCCGGGTCAAGCGCGTCGGCCTCCACATTGACCATCTCAGCGACAGCGACAGCGCCGCCGGGTGGCGGAGGCTACAGCGTGCCCGGGATGGCGGCTCTGCTGCCCGGTCTCGGGCTGTTTGGAACGCTTCTCACGACTCGCAAAAGGAAACCTCTTACCCGCAAGAGCATTTTGGGGATGAGCGTACTGGGCTTGGTGTTGCTCGCCTCCTTGTTCACCCTCGCATGCGGCGGTAGCAAGTCGAACAACCAACCGGCGCCCACATCTCAAGTCACCCTTACAATAACTGGCACTTCTGGTTCCGTGAGCCAATCCGCAGCTGTAACTGTCACCGTTAACTAAGCAAAATTGCCCCCGCAAGGACGCACTCGGTGTGCGTCCTTGTCCGGGAGCGATGTCCGATGCATGTCAGTTCGAGTTGACCACCAACCGACGCCGACGCGATATACGGGAGGGAGGCAAGATGGTGGAGTTAGCGTCTTACGGACTGATAGGGTTGACCGTGGTGCTGGTTGTAGCATTCTTTTTTGCATGCAGTGTTGAGCTTCCATCGATTCGAGAGAAGTCCTCGTACGACTAATCAAACGAGGCATCAATGATCCTTCGATAATCAAGACCAGGGCGAGAAGTCCTCGGTTCCGGTCGGCAGAGCAAGTATCAAGAGCCGGTTCTGTCGATGACAATATTCGTCCGCACTTGGGGAATAAAGCTCGACTAGCTGAGTCCTACATCTGGCGAGAGCACGATCATCAACAGAACGTATTGGAGAGGAATGCGTCTGGTGCCAAGTGTCAACTCGTTCAGATTCAACATCCGAGCACGATTGTGATGGGCATGGCAAAAGAATTGACAATCATATGACATCTTCGTTGTATCCCATCGCGCGCTCGCTGCGTCTACGGCTAGTACTGGTACAAAATCATAAGCCTAGGAATTGGAGCACTAAAATGAAAGATGGCGGTCAGCAGCAATGGTCGGCTGCGTCCTTGTGCGTGCCGATAGCATTATTGGTTGTATTTATGATGACAGGCGTCGCGAGCCTCTTTGCGCAAACTGCAACCACAGGAGACATCGCGGGGGTTGTTACAGATCCAACAGCGGCCGTCGTCACTGGCGTGCCGATCACATTAAAGAACGTTGATACCGGCAGCTCCACTTCCACGACGACCAACGCGCAAGGATCGTACAATTTCTCTCTCCTGCAGCCTGGAAAATATTCGGTGTCAGCGAATGTCGCTGGTTTTCAAAAGATCCTCAAAACCGTAACGGTCACGCTCGGGACCAGCACCACGGTGAACCTGCAATTATCTCTAGGGTCGCAAGCCGAGTCCGTGGAAGTAAGCGATGAGGTGGCAGGCGTACAAACCGAAGATGCCAACCTTCAGACAAACATCAATGCCCAGCAAATCGCCCTCTTGCCGAATCCTGGAAATGACCTGAGTGCTGTTGCCTTGACCGCGCCTGGGGTAGTGATGAACACGACTGGGGGTTCTGTGTTTGGCGGAGGTAACTACGAGTTCTTCGGGTTGCCGTCGAACTCCAATGTGTTCACGTACGACGGAGCCAATGATAACGACCCCTACTTCAACATTAACAACAGCGGTGCTACCAATTTGACGCTCGGGCTGAACGATGTGCAGGAGACCAGCGTAGTGACCAATGGCTACAGCGGCCAATTTGGCGGGTTGGCCGGCGCGAATATCAATTACGTATCGAAGTCCGGCACTAATTCCTACCACGGGAATGCGGAGTACTGGTGGAACGGCCGCGCTCTTAATTCCAATGACTATTTTCTGAACCAATCCAACACCCCGCGACAATTCGTGAACGCGAATCAGTACGCGGCATCCTTTGGCGGACCGATCAAGAAAGATAAATCATTTTTCTTTGTGGACTATGAAGGCATTCGATTGTTGATCCCGTCGCTTTTCGCGGTCAAGTTGCCGACGCAACAGTTTGAAAATGCCGTAATTGCGAATCTGAATACTGTCAGCCCGGCTTCGGTACCGTTTTACAACCAACTGTTCGGCATCTGGAATGCAACTCCGGGTGCGGCTCGGGCTCAGAACGTCATCAGCCTCGGAGGTTGCTCGAACGTCACCAGCTTGGCAGGCGTCGCATTCGGGGCAGCCAACCCCTGTGCCACCCAACTGCAGGGCGGAACCTCGCAAGCAACCAACGATTATCTGCTTGTGGGCCGCTACGATCAGAACATCGGCAACAACGACAAACTGTTCATTCGTGTGCAACACGAGAGCGGTCAGCAGGCAACCTACACCGACCCTCTGACCCCGGCTTTCGATGCTCACAGCGCTCAGCCGGAATGGCAGAGCCAGTTGAGCGAAACCCACACATTCGGAAACAACAAAGTAAACAACTTCATTGCGTCACTGCAATGGTATAGCGCGCTATTCACGATTGTGAATCCGACCGCCGAATTTCAGGCGCTTCCTGAAACCCTTTTTCTTGATGATGGTTCTCTGTTCCCTCTGAACAACGAGGGTGATGCCTTTCCTCAAGGCCGGAATGTAACCCAGTATGGAATCGTCGACGACTTCAGCTGGAATCGGGGAAAACATGGCTTCCGGTTTGGAGTCAACTTCCGCCGCGACGACGTGAGCGACCATAATTTCCAGACCGTGACTCCGTTTGTTCAAGAAGTGAGCCTGAATGACTTCGCGTTTGGAGGAGTGGCGCCCGGGGGGGGAGGGAGCATTTTATCTCAGAACTTCCCCCTCAATACGAATGTACCCATAGCGCTCTACCAACTCGGATGGTACGCCTCAGACGAGTTTAAGGTTACTTCGAACTTGAAATTGACGCTCAGCATGCGTTTTGACCACTTGTCAAATCCAATCTGTCAAACCAATTGCTTCCAAAGCCTGTCGGAGCAATTTCAGAACTTGAACCGGACCGCGCCTGTAAATCAGGCCCTAACTACGGGGTTGCACACCGCATTTCCGTCAGTGACGTCGATTGTGTATCAGCCCAAGGTCGGCTTCGCGTGGTCGCCTTTTGGTGCCAAGAACACGGTCATCCGCGGCGGATTTGGCATCTTCAGTGATGCCATTCCTACCGGTGGGATCGACGACATCCTAACCAATGCTCCCAATGATCCGTCATTCAACCTATTCAATGGCGCCCTCTCCCCGGCGGCGCCGGGAAGCCTGAATGGGCAAGCGACGGCGGCCAATGCCACTTTCCGCACCAGTTTTGCGAACGGTGGCGTTGTGCCGGCCTTCAACTTCTTCAATCCTGGCGCGGTGCAGATTCCGCGTTATGACGAGTGGGACCTGGAAATCCAGCATTCCCTGGGCTGGCACACTACGCTGAGCGCAAAATATGTGGGCAACCATGGCGAACATGAAGAGATCACGAATCCAGCCTTGAATGCTTTCAGTGCTACGGGTGCGCCATTCGGACCTTTGCCGACCACCCAGCCTGACGCGCGATTTGGAGTGGTTGCCCAGACGCAGAACGTGGGCAACTCCAATTACAATGGCGTCACGCTGACTGCCGCGCATTCTATGAATGGCGGTTTCCAGTTCCAGGCTTCCTATACCTATAGTCACGCTCTGGATGAAATCTCCAATAGTTCGCTGAACCCATTCGGCGTGAACACCAACACCAATGTTGATGTCGTCACGCCTCTAAACCCCTTCAACATCCGGCAGCTTAACTACGGCAATGCTGACTACGATGTGCGGCAGTCGTTCGTCATGAACTACGTCTGGAGTGACGCCATCCGTCATCTCACAAGCCACGGTCCGAGTGCCCTGGTGAAAGGCTGGACGTTCTCCGGAACGATCTTCAAGCACACAGGGTTCCCGTATTCGATCTTTAGCAGCAACGAGACCGCTGCTCTACAGCAAGGCTTGTTCGGCAGTGCGTCTCCAGCCACAGCCACGGCTGTGCTCGCCAACGTTGTAGGCTCCCCCAACATCAACTGCGGGGCCTCAGCTGCGCAGTTGATCCCCAATCCGTGCTATAACGCCGCCAATTTCTCTGACCCAACAAATAATTTCGCGACCCAGCGCCGTAATCAATTTCGCGGTCCAGGTTACTTCGATACAGACTTCGACGTTGAGAAGGCGTTCGCCATACCGAAATGGGAGAGCGCAAAGTTTTCCGTGGGCGCAAGGTTTTTCAATCTCTTCAATCACCCGAACTTTGCTTTCCCAAACACCGATGTGGATAGCAACCAGTTTGGACAAATCACTCAAACGGTGAGTCAGCCGACGACCATTTATGGCTCCGGACTGGGTGCAGATGCGTCACCACGGGTCATCGAACTGCAAGCGAAATTTGTTTTCTAATCAGAAGACTAAAAAGAGGCGGCCTCTCCTGGTGGCTGCCTCTTCTTTTTTCTCCTTCCAGCTTCTTCCCTCCGAAATCGATCGCATACCCTAGCTGCCGACAATGAAGAGCGATGTGAGCCGTTGAGCAAGCTTAGGAACGCAAGCCAGGTTCGTCCGAAGAAATTCTGAAGAAATATTGTGGGGAATAGGGAATAACCGGCGAATAGCGGAGTTCCATACAAAGAAGGAAGAAGTCGGATCCAAGGAAGGTGAAGATTTAATAAATCCCCTGCCCGCGTTCAACTCCTTCTCGGTTCTAAAGACTGTCCCTGCATCTGTCACTGGAGCTTTGCAGAATTTGACAATCAAATGACATGCCTCTTGTATCTGGTCGCTGTGCGGCCGCGTCTGACGCATAGTTCGAACAACTTTGTAGTCGAAGGAAGATGAGAATAAATATGAAGGAAAAGCAGCATCTCGCACCTATCGGCAGTTCAGTTGACCGCCGTTCTTTTCTGAAAGGCAGTCTTCTGGCAGGGGGCGCAGCGGTAGCGGGCGCCGGTTTGCTAACCAACGGAACTTTCGCCAGTGCACAGGCCAGTACGCAAGCAAGCGGTTCCCTCAATTCGGGTGATGTCGCCATCCTCCGTTTTCTAGCAGCAGCAGAGCTGATTGAGGCGGACCTTTGGACGCAGTATGCGGAACTCGGCGGTATCGGCGCGAATCTACCCGTTGAAGTTGACCCGACCCAAACGATGAACACCTATCAGGTTGCCTTGTCGAACCTCGACGGGGATGGGCCGCAGTACATAACCAGCAACTGGAAGGATGAACTCACACACGCGGCCTTCCTCAATGCCTATCTCGAGTCCAGAGGAGCCGAACCGGTCAACTTCGACGAGTTTGAAATCTTGCCGGGAAGCACAGCTACCGGATCAACGGGCATTGGGCGCCTCACGAACATCATGAATCTCAATGTCGACACCAGTTGGTACGTTCGCTACCGCAGCGCGACCAATCCGGACCTCGGCGCCACCTTCCCCCAGGCGATCACCCTCAATGGAGTGACCGCTATTCCCAGGACCGATGACGATTTCGGCATCATCGACCCCACTTTCGGTGTTCCCGGAAATGCACACATTCAGGCGATCGCGAATGTAGCGGCCTTTCACTTCGGATACATCGAACAAGGCGGTTCGAGTCTTTATGGATCCTTGATTCAAAAAGCGACGGATCTGGAAGTGATTAGAATCATGTTTGGCATCGGTGGAGATGAGGTCGCGCACTTTCTGGAATGGGTTGATTTTTCCGGCAACGCCGTGCAAGCTCCGGTGGCGCCATTTACGGACTCCATATCCGGCTTGACGTTTCCAAATTTTTTCAGCCCGCTCAACACACAGATTCAGCCCAGCCTCATTTTCCCGGTCCCGACTGAATTCAAGCCAAAGCTTCCCCCGGTCTCGATCATTCGTCCACTGACCGATAAATTTGGGGGCGCTGTGGCGACGATCAAGAGCTTCACCGCGGATGGGCTTTTCATCGGCCAAAGCAAGCAGTTCCTCAACCTACTGCAGAAGATGGCTGCCGAGGCTGATGCCGCCGTGCGCTTAGTGCCGTAACCCGAACCCTAACCTTGACTGTCCGCCTTTTGCGGATGGCTTGTTGTTTCGTGGGGGCGCCGCAGCTGAAACACGGTCGCGGCGCCTGCCTTTTCGCCACCAATTGTTTGCACGTATTCGACGAGAAAACGAGGAGCACATATATGTTTGAAGGCCTGTTTCAACCGATGCATATGTTGATCATTTTCGGAATTGCCCTGCTCGTGTTCGGGCCCAAGAAGCTTCCTGAACTCGGCAAAGGTCTCGGGGAGAGCATCCGTGGCTTCAAGTCAGCCATGAAAGCTGACGAAGAGAAGCCGGCCAGAATAACAACCGCCGTCGCCGAGGAGCAAAGCGTTACTAAGGGGTGAATTGTGGGATTGGGTAGTGAAATCCTGTTCATACTTGTGATCGGACTGCTGGTATTGGGTCCGAAACAGTTGCATACATTGTTGGGGCACGTGGCGCGGGCTAAAGCCCAGTTCGAAGAGGCCAGCCGCAGCTTCAAGTCACAACTCGCAGTGGAACTCGATGCCACGCATCAGGAGGGAGAAGCGAATCCCTCGCGTGAGTCGGTTGCGGACTAGCGAACCATCCTCGGATTCTCGGGATCGGAACGCCACTCCCCCGGACAGGTTGCATACAAATCTTGCTCAGGCAAATATGGGCTGCTCGTAGCGCAACGCCACCATGGGATCGACCTTGGCGGCACGGCGGGCCGGAAGGGAACAGTCGGCGAGCGCGACCATAGTCAGCAGCGCTGCGACTCCGGCAAACCTTGCGGATATAACGTCGATCATCCTGTCCGCCTGAGGATATCTCGTCCAGAAACGAATAGCGACAACCAGCCTTCCCCGGGGCAATAATAATCTGGGAATCGCCCACCGATGACCACGAGTGCCTTTATCGGGCCTCAATCATGAGGGAGCGGTTACGCGTGTTAAGGTTGCCTCCGCTATGGCTGAATGGTCGGGAAGGTTTCGAAACTTCGCCCGACTCGCTGCGTAGCGGCCAGGAAGCTCAGCTGTAATGAACAATATGGAGCGTAGAGAATTTCTGGCTCTGCTAGGGACCGCGGCTTACGCAGGGATGACTCGACGCATCGGTTTGCAAACTGCGCAGGAAGATCCCAAAGCCGACGTGGCCATTCGCATTTCGCCGGTCGAATGGGAAGTTGCCCCTCAGAAAAAGATCAAGACGACAGGTTACAACGGCTCGGCGCCTGGTCCGGTCCTGCGGTTGCATGAAGGCCAACCGGTCACAGTAGACGTATTCAACGATACGAAGACCCCGGAACTGGTTCATTGGCACGGCCTGTTCGTGCCTTCGGAAGTGGATGGTTCCGAGGAGGAAGGGACCCCGATGGTGCCCCCAGGTGGCGTTCGTCGGTATTCGTTCGTCCCGCGTCCGTCGGGGTCCCGCTGGTATCACAGTCACGTTCACGCTGGCCGAGATATGAAACGAGCCACATACACGGGACAATTCGGATTCCTCTACGTTGAACCGAAGGACGAGCCGGGTCAATACGACACCGAGGTCTTTCTCGCGCTGCACGGCTGGGATCCGTATCTGAGCAGCCAGGGCGGGGATGGCGGTCTGGACGCGGTCTATCCGGTGTATTCCATGAACAGCCACGCCCTCGGCTCAGGCGAGCCGGTGCGCGTGAAAGAAGGTCAGAAAGTGCTTTTTCGCATTTTGAACGCCAGCGCAACCCAACAGCACCGCATCGCCTTATCCGGCCACAAGTTCAAAGTGGTCAGCCTGGACGGGAACGCCGTGCCGGTACCGCGCGACGTGGACGTGATCGAGATGGGTCCGGCGGAACGCGTGGACGCTGTGGTCACCATGAACCAGCCTGGCGTGTGGACTCTCGGAGAGGTAGATGATCAAGTGCGGAATGCCGGGCTGGGTATTGTGGTGGAGTATGCGAACCGCAGAGAGACGCCCCGGTGGGCCGCACCGGCGAATTCTCCATGGGATTACACGTCGTTTGGACGAGAGGCGGAGATTCCGGAGCCGGCCGGCGGCGTCGTGCCGCTCGTCTTCCGCAAGAAATTCGCGGGCAACCGCTGGGTGGATCACTGGACCATCAACGGGAAATCCTTTCCCAAAACCGACCCCATCCGAGTGCGTGCCAATTATCGATACCGCCTTCGTTTCGATCATCAAAGTGATGAGGCGCACCCAGTTCACCTGCACCGGCATACGTTCGAGCTCATCAGGTTCGCCGGCAAAGCAACGGCGGGCGTCATGAAGGACGTAGTCGTCGTGCCCGCCAAGAAGCAAGTCGAGGTGGATTTCACGGCAGATAATCCCGGGCCAACGCTTTTTCACTGCCACCAGCAACTACACATGGATTTCGGGTTCATGACGATGGTGCAGTACGCGGGCTGAAAGGTTTCGAGATCGGCGTCTCGCATTTCCGGGCTGTGAACATCACCAACCGGAGTGCGGGCTTGGTGATGGTGCATTCCAAAGTGGACGCCCACTCGGGGCGGCGACATTGGGCCAGGCTACAACGGCCTGCCTCGGTTTCACCATTCCTTCGTGAGACAGATGGGGCGTGTCTTAATTAGGACTCCGCCGTCAGACAACAATTTCTGGATTTGAAAGGAATTCAGGTAGAATACCGGAAAATTTAGAGTCCGACGATTCCTGACCGGATACGGAGATTTTTCCATGCAGACAACTCGCAGAGACTTCTTCAAGGCAGCAACGGTCGGCGCAGTCGGCGCCACCATCTTTGGGTTTGACCTCCAGCCCGCTTACGCACAACTGAAGGAATTAAAGATCGCACGCGCCGCCGAAACGCGGTCGACGTGTCCCTATTGCGCGGTAGGCTGCGGCGTCCTCATCTACACGATCGGCGATCGGGCAAAGAACGTCACGCCCCAGGTGATCCACGTCGAAGGCGACCCTGATCATCCCACCAACCGCGGAACGCTTTGTCCCAAGGGCTCTTCGCTCGAGCAGGACATGCTCAACCCTCGGCGGCTCACGAAGCCGCAGGTCCGGCGCCCGGGTGCGACCGACTGGCAGGACATTTCCTGGGACGACGCACTGAGTGAGATTGCGCAATGGACCAAGAAAACGCGCGATAGCTCGTTTGTGGAAAAGGATGCGCAAGGCCGTACCGTGAATCGCTGTGAAGGCATCTCGTTCATCGGCGGCTGCACGGACACAAATGAATTCAATTTTTTGGCCGTCAAGGCCATGAGGGGGTTGGGCTTGGTTTATTTGGAAAACCAAGCCCGGGTTTGACACGGACCCACGGTCTCAAGTTTGGGACCAACATTTGGACGCGGAGCCATGACGAATGGCTGGATCGACATCAAGAACACAGACATGATGTTGATCATGGGCGGCAATCCCGCTGAAAACCATCCCTGCGGTTTCAAGTGGGCGATGGAGGCCAAGCGCAACCGCAACGCCAAGCTCATTTCCGTTGACCCTCGATTCACGCGCACATCCGCCACCGCCGACCTCTTCGTACAGATTCGCGCCGGCACCGACATTGCGTTCCTCGGCGGCCTGATCCGCTACGCCATCGAGAACAACCGGATCGCCAAGGAATATCTCGTCAACTACACCAACGCGGCCTTCATCGTTAAGGAGGGCTTCAAACTTCCCGAGGACGGCTTGTACTCCGGATTTAACGCCGCGTCGAGTAGCTACGATAAGTCCACGTGGAATTACGAAGAGGGTGGAGACTTCAGCGGCAAAACGGATGCCGCGGCCACATCTGTGCACGCGGCTCCCGCACCGCCAGCATCCGCTGCGGCCGGCAAGGCAAATCATCAGCCCACTCCCACACCTCCGCCTGCGTTGCCCCCGAATGTCGCTTACGATTTGACGCTTCAGCATCCGCGCTGCGTCTTCCAATTGATGAAGCAGCAGTATTCCCGTTACACCCCCGAAGCCGTCGAACGGATCACGGGCATCCCGAAGGACCAGTACCTGAAGGCCGTCGACCTATTTACCTCGGTCCGCAAAGATGGCGACATGAAGAAGGTCGCAACCATCATCTATGCAGTGGGCTGGACGCAGCATACTTTCGGAACGCAGATCATCCGCACCGCCGCCATGATTCAACTGCTTCTCGGCAACGTCGGAAGGGCGGGCGGTGGCGTAAACGCACTTCGCGGTCATTCGAATATTCAGGGCGCGACGGACATGGCGGGGCTGTACGATTCACTTCCCGGCTATCTGAAAGGGCCAGTTCCAGACGACGCGGATTTGGCGACGTATCTGAAGCGCACCACGCCGACGGCATCCAAACCCTCGCCGTGGAATTCGATGAACTATTACTCAAACACGCCGAAATTCGTGGTGTCGTTGTTGAAGTCAATGTATGGAGACGCCGCAACAAAAGAAAACGGATTTGCCTTCGATTATTTGCCCAAGCCCGGACAGGATTGCTCGTGGACCCATATTTGGGACGACATGTACAACGAGAAGATCAAGGGCATGTTGGCCTTCGGAATGAACGGTGTGATGATCGGTCCGGACACGAACAAGAACATTAATGCGCTGAAGAAAGCCGACTGGCTGGTGGTCGGGGAAATTTATGAGGACGAGACCAGCGAGTTCTGGCGAGCGCCGGGCATTACAGCGGAAGAACAAAAGAATATCAAGACCACGGTTTACCGTTTGCCTTGCGCGGGCTTTGCCGAAAAAGATGGCAGCATGACTAACTCCGCCCGCTGGGTCACCTGGAAATATGCCGCGGTCCCACCGCCGGGCCAAGCGCGACTCGACCAGGACATCATCGCGCAGATTTTCCTGAGGGTTCGCGATCTCTACAAGAAAGACGGCGGAAAATTCCCCGACCCCATTCTGAATCTGAATTGGGCGTATGCGGACGCGGAGCATCCTCCCCTTTCCCAAGTAGCTATGGAACTTAACGGCAGAGCTTTAGCCGACTTGAAGGACGATGCGACGGGACAAGTGATCAAGGCCGGCCAGCAATTGCCAGGATTTGCGTGGTTGAAGGACGATGGCACAACCATCTGCGGTAATTGGATCTATTCCGGTATGTGGACCGAGGCCGGATCGCAGATCCAGCGGCGAGGCACGGAGGATCCGTCGGGAATGGGAGTTTTCCCCAACTGGGCGTGGTCGTGGCCGGCCAACCGGCGCGTGCTTTACAATCGCGCCTCTTGCAATCCGGCCGGAAAACCGTGGGACCCGGATCGCAAACAGATCTGGTGGAACGAAGCCGCGGGAAAGTGGGTTGGCAACGACGTGCCGGACTTTAAGCCCGATTCTAATCCCAAAGACCACATGGGGCCCTTCATCATGAACCCCGAAGGCATCGGGCGATTATTCGCTCCGATTGGGGTACTGGCGGACGGCCCGTTCCCCGAACATTACGAACCAATCGAAAGCCCGATCAAGAATCCATTTCATCCCGACCAGTCGAATAATCCGCTGGTGAAAAAGTTCAAGACGCCTTTCGACAAGTTTGGATCGCCGGAGGAGTACAGCATCGTCTGCACCACTTACCGGCTGACTGAGCAATATCACTACTGGACGAAAAATAATCCGATGAACGTCCAGCTTATTCCCGAACCCTTCGTGGAAATTCCGGTAGAGTTGGCGGACGAAAAAGGAATTCGTGGAACGGACAAGATCAAAGTGATCAGCGCGCGCGGAACCTACATCGCAAAAGCCTTTGTCACTCGGCGGCTGAAGCCGATGATGATCGACGGCAAGAAGGTCTATCAGATCGGGTTGCCGATTCACCAGGGCTTCCGCGGTATCGGAGAGGATGAAGGAAGAAATGCGCGGACGCCGGCCAATCTGCTGACGCCTGCAGTCACGGACCCGAATGCCCATACCCCTGAATCCAAGGGCTTCCTAGTGAAAGTCGAGAAGGCGTAGGGAGCGACCATGAGCCAGGCCTCAACCGAGATAGTTCGAATTTCTGGCCACGCCGGGGTTGTCCCGGGCGCGGGTCTGAACCGTGAATTCCAGGTCTGCAAACTGGTGGATACGACCACGTGCATCGGCTGCAAAGCCTGCGAAGTGGCCTGCCTGGAATGGAACGGTTACACGTTCAGCGAAACCACCTTTGATAACAGCTACCAGACGATGCCGGAGACGGCATGGAATTACTGGAACCTGATTAAGTTCAACGAACATGAGCGCGCTGACGGCACCATGATGCTGCTGATGCGCAAAGACCAGTGCATGCACTGCGCCGATCCAGGTTGCCTCGCGGCCTGTCCGGCAGACGCCGCCATCGTTCAGTATGCCAACGGCATCGTCGATTTCCAGGAGGCAAACTGCATCGGTTGCGGCTACTGCATGACCGGTTGCCCGTTCAATATTCCGAAATTCGATCCTCCATCGCGCAAAGTTTTTAAGTGCACGCTGTGCAATGACCGAGTGTCGGTGGGACTCGAACCAGCTTGCATCAAGGCCTGCCCTACGGGCTGCCTGCATTTTGGGACCAAGTCAGAAATGAAGGAATTGGCGGAGACTCGTGCCGAGCAACTTCGCACAAACTCCGGATTCCAGGATGCAGGAGTTTACGATCCGGCCGGAGTGGGTGGAACGCACGTGATCTACGTCCTGCACGATGCGAAGAATCCCGAGTTGTACGGTGGGCTCCCCAAGGATCCACGTATCCCCTGGTCGGTGCGGATGTGGAAAGGGCCGCTGAAATGGATTGGGAACTTTGGCATCATCTTCGGGGTTGTCGGCGTTTTCATTCACTACCTGCGCTTCGGCCCTAAGGTCGTAAAGGAAGACGAGCAGGAGTCTCACGGAGGAAGCCAATGAGCCGCGAACCTTATCTCCTTCCGAATGGACGCGTGCTGCGCTATTCTTTCCAGGAACGGCTCGTGCATTGGTTGGCGGGCCTCTCCTACGTATACCTCCTCCTGACGGGCCTAGCCTTCTGGAGTCCGTGGCTATTTTGGATCGCTGTTATCCTCGGTGGGGCAACGATTTCGCGCGAGTTGCATCCCTGGTTCGGCCTCGTCTTCGTCACCGGGGTCTTGCTGATGTACCGCATGTGGCACCGGCAGATGAAGGAAACACCTGCCGACAAGGCCTGGTGGGCGTCCATCGGACATTACATTCGCAACGAAGACGATCAGATTCCTTCCGCTGACCGCTTCAACCCTGGCCAGAAGTTGCTGTTTTGGGGCTTTTTCTGGAACGGCCTCCTGCTCCTGCTTTCCGGGTTGATCCTCTGGCTCCCCCAGTACATTCCCTGGAACTTGCGTTTCCTTCGTCTCGTCGCCGTGTTCGTACATCCTGTGTGCGCCCTCGCCACCATCGCGCTTTTTATCATCCACGTCTATATGGGCACTGCGATGGAACGGGGTGCTTTTGGTTCCGTAATTCGCGGCGACGTGTCGCGCGCCTGGGCCAACCATCATCACCACACGTGGTATGAGCACCTTCTCCGCGACTCGGCCGAGCGAAAGTGACCGACGCGAAATGGGATCGCCGCATTCGCCGCGCCAACGAACTCGCCTCGTCTTACCCGTTCTCCGCCGAAGGACTGCGTTACTACGCGCGCGTCGCCACATTTCAGAAGGGAGTTTACGGCGAAATCCAGAAGACTCTCGCGGGTTCGCCGAGGATTTCCTCGGATCGCCCCCTGCGAGATGAATTGGATTTTTTTCTCCTTCTCCCAAAGTTTCCGGGATTTCTCTCGCTCATTCAGCAGATTGCGCCAGCCCCGCTTGCCCAGTCCGCCGCCACTTTGGCGATGAAGGGATCCGCGGCGTGGCAGCATGCGATTGAAGACTTCTGGTACAGAGACCCAGACGTAGCTGCGGGCGCTGATGACGCCGAACCAGCGCAGTCCACCGATCGCTTCGCTGCAACTTATTCCGATCGCGTGCTCGCGTGGATTTTCCTCCAGCCGTATGCGGAATATCTAGCCGATCACCGCAAAGTCGCGAATGTGGACGGAACTCCATCGACCTGCCCGCTTTGCGGCGGCAAGCCTGCCGTCGGCGTCTTGCGGAGTGAAGGCGACGGTGCGAAAAAGTCGCTGATTTGCATGCTCTGCGCCCACGAGTGGGCTTTTCGAAGAATTTATTGCCCGGCGTGCGGAGAAGAACGAGAACCGCAGATGGCATATTATTCAGCGCCCGAGATCGCGCACGTCCGCGTGGACGTCTGCGACACATGCCACACCTATCTGAAAAGCATTGATTTGACGAAAACCGGGCTGGCAGTTGCCGTCGTCGATGAGCTGGCAACAACACCCTTGGATCTATGGGCACGCGAGCACGGCTACGAGAAACTGCAGATCAACCTGCTAGGAACCTGACCAGAAGTTCTGCAAGAACTTCAGCCAGCTCGCTCTCCCGCATCGATTCCCGGGTCGCTTGGGTAGCCATGGGCATCAGGACTAACTTGCCGTCCCTGTGAAACGAGGAGACGCTAGTTGTTACGGAGCGTAACCATCGGGTCAATGTGCGAGGCTTTTCGAGCTGGAAGATAGCCGGCGCAGAGCGCGACCATTGCCAGCGTGAGAATCACGGCTGCGAACGTAAGCGGGTCGGTGGGAGTCGTGCCGAAAAGCAGCGCGGCGATCGCTCTCGCGACAACCAGCGACGCAATGCTTCCGGTTGCAATTCCAATCAGAGTGAGGCGCAGGGTCTTTCCGATGACGCGAAGCTGCACATGCGCCGCGGTTGCGCCCAGCGCCATGCGGAGGCCGATCTCTTGCGTGCGCTGCGTAACCGAATAGGAGATGACACCGTAGATGCCGAGGGCAGCCAGCAACAGTCCAAGGCCGGCGAATGCCGCTACGAGCAGAATGAAGAAGCGGCGCGGGGAGACGGCACGGTCCACGATAGTCTGGATGGGCCGGAATTCGGCGGACGGTTGTTTTGGGTTCAGCTCCCGCATGGCATGGAGGATGCTCCCGCCGAGACTCGCCGGCGGCATGCTCGTGCGGACGACCAGTTGCGCGCCGGCTGGGCCTTGCTGCGTGGCCGGGTAGTAGATTTGCGAGCCGGTTCCGCCCTCCACAGTTTCTTCGTGAACATCGTCAACGACGCCAACGACGTGGTCTTCCTCGTCGCCGCGCATAAGAATCTTGCCTAGAGCGTCTTCCCCGGGCCAGTAGACGCGAGCTGCAGATGCATTGATGAGTACAACTCGCTCGCTATGCGGCCCATCGGACCATGTGAAGTCCCGGCCGCGCAACCGGATCCCCATCGCCCGGATGAAGCCGGGTGTGATCACATACACGAGCGGGTCAGGCAGTTCCCCGGGAGCGACGGCTTTTCCTTTAGGCTCGGGTGTGTCCCATTCACGGTTCGGTCCGAGAGGAAGGAAATCGGACATGCCCGCGGCCTCGACTCCAGGCAGTGCGCCCACGCGAGCGAGAATCTGCTGAAAGATTTCACTCCGTTTCGCCACGCTGGCATCGTTGGTCGGTGCGCTGTCGTCGTAGTCCACTTTGATGGAGGCGGCGCGGCCGGGCTGGAAGCCCAGATCAACATCAAGCACCTTTACAAAGCTGCGCAGCAGTAAACCTGCGCTGACCAGGAGCACACAGGCCAGGGCGATCTCGGAGACAACCAGAGCGGCGCGGAGACGCTCGTGATTACGGCCCCGTCCTGCTCCTGGACCGGAGTCCTTGAGCACCTCCTGGAGATTACCGCTGGCAATTTTGAGCCCGGGTAGCAGGCCGAAGATGGTGGCGGTGGAGATGGCGACGATAACAGTCCAGGCCAGCGTTTCGCCGTCGATGCGCAGGGTGCTGAGGAGAGGCAGAGCGAGAGATCCCTGGTGCGCGAGCCACGCGAGAAGGATGCGGGCGAGTGCGAGCCCGAGCAGCGCGCCGGCGCCGGAGAGCACGAGACTTTCCATGAGCAACTGGCGTACGATGCGGCCGCGGCTTGCCCCGAGTGCGCCCCGGACCGCAAACTCCTTGGCGCGCGCGGCGGCGCGAGCCATCAAAAGGTTGGAGAGGTTCACGCCGGCGATCAGCAGAATCGTCCCGACCGCGAACCATAACGCAAGCAGGGAGCGGCGTAGCTTGCCCGTAACATAATCCTTGAGTGGCACTGGGATGAGATCGCCCTTGTAGCGGCCCAACGTCCGCGGATATTTCACGTTGAAATACATATTGGGTGCGACGCGATTGGCATCGTCGAGCGCCTGCGCTACAATCACGCCCGGCTTGAGGCGGCCGAGAAGAGTGACAATGTTGCCCCAATCATGCTCCAGATTTAAGTCGAGCGGGGTGAACAGATCGACTTTCGCGCCGGGAGAAAACACGGCTCCAAAGTCGAAGCTGTCGGGCAACACGCCCACGATGGTGATCGGCGTCCCGTTCAGCTCGACGGCTTTGCCGACAATGGCTGGATCGGCGTTGAATTCACGCCGCCAGTAAGCGCTGGTGAGCAGAGCCACCGGATGCGGGCCGCCGCGAGCCTCGTCGACGGTGAAAAGGCGGCCCATGGCGGGCTGCACGCCGAGAACCTGGAAGAAGTTGCCGATAAGTTCGACGCTGGTGGCCGGTTGGGGCTCACCGCGGCCGGTGACGCGCAGATTGTCAGGTGTAGTGAAGGCCTCGTATCCGGTGACATCCTGATAGACGCGGCTCTGGTCGCGGAATTCTTCGTACGCGTCGGCTGAGTAGGTGGCGCAGGAGAGGCCGCAGGCATTGGGCGGCGGGGCAATCCACACGAGTTGGTTGGAGTCAGCGAACGGCAACGGGCGCAGGAGCAGAGTGTTGACCACACTGAAGACGGCAGTGTTCGCTCCGATGGCAAGAGCCAGTATGAGGATGCAGACTGTGGCAAACCCCGGATCGCGGCCGAGCGCGCGGAGGGTATAGCGGGCATCCTGAACTGAGTCATTCCAGTAATCGTTGAGGCGTCGTCGGCGTTCCATTTTCTCTCCCAGGCGTAAGCCAATTTGCTCTACCGCGCGCAGATCGCCGAACTGGCGTTCCGCTTCCCGGTGGGCAGTCCCAGGGGGCCATCCTTGCGTGATGAGGTCGTCAATTTTGGCTTGGAGGTGAAAGCGCAACTCGTCTTTCACGTCGGCGGCTGGGTCGGGACCGAACAGGCGCGCGTAGCGGCGCCAAAGTGGCGTTGGTGTCATCCGATCTTCTCCGGCAACGGAGGCTGTGTCGCACCGAGCACCTTGGCCACCGCCGTTGCATATGCCTCCCAGGTCTTTACCTCGTGACGCAGTTGGCGTCGGCCCTCGGGCGTGAGCCGATAGAACTTTGCCTTGCGATTGTTTTCGGAAAGTCCCCATTCGGCGTCAAGCAATCCCTTGTGCTCCAATCGCCAAAGGGCCGGATAGAGCGTGCCTTCTTCGAGCAGCAGGGCATCGTCACTCTGACGGCGGAGCAGGCTGGTTATGGCATAACCGTGAAGCGGTCCCCAGACCAGAGCTTTGAGGATGAGAACATCAAGCGTGCCGCGAAAAAATTCAAGCCTTGCGGTATCCATTCGTACCCCTAGTAACCAAAGGGAAGACTCTCACATTTCTCGCTTGAAAATCAAGGGGTGTGCGGAAAGCCTGTGGCCTCACATCCTGGGCCTGTCTTAAGGCCTTGGGGGCCGTCGATTACTCTTTGTTGCTAAACTTACTTCGCCGAAGTCACTGCACCAACTCACTACGCTGATTTGCAAACGATGATGCGTCCAGTCATTCAGGTTTCCGAAGTCCGCAGAACCTACGGCTCAAACGTGGCCGTCGACGAAGTATCATTCGAGGTCAACGACGGTGAGATCTTTGGCTTAATCGGGCCCAACGGGGCAGGGAAGACCACTACGATGGAGTGCATCGAGGGTCTGCGCACGCCCGACCGCGGCACCATCTCGGTGCTGGGTCTTGATCCCTTCAAAGACGTATACAAGCTGCAACAGCGGATTGGAGTTCAGCTGCAGCAGGCGCAGTTGCAGAAGCGAATCAAAGTGTGGGAAGCGGTAGACCTCTGGGCCTCTCTTTACCGGAAGACCGCGATCGACGGCGAACGGCTGCTCGAGCAGCTTGGCCTCATCGACAAGCGGAATGCCTGGTTCATGACGCTCTCGGGCGGCCAGAAGCAACGACTGTTCATTGCCCTTGCACTGATCAACGATCCGGACGTGGTGTTTCTCGACGAGTTGACCACCGGACTGGACCCGCAGGCGCGGCGCGCCATCTGGGACCTGGTACGCGGCATCCGCGAGCGCGGCAAAACAGTCTTCCTGACCACTCATCTCATGGAGGAGGCTGAACGATTGTGCGACCGGGTAGCAATCATCGAACACGGACGCATCATCGACATCGACAAGCCGGCGAACCTCGTCAACCGGCACTGCCCGGAGCGAACCGTTGTCCTCGCCACGGACGACCTGACTGCTGGAGATCGCTTTCAAGCCATCCCGCGAGTCGAGGCGATACTCCGCAGCGACTCGCAGTTCACGATTCGGGGTCGAGGCGACGATCTTGTCACCGAGGTAATTCATTGTCTTTCTGAGAATCGGATCCGGGTTACGGACTTCCGCACGATTCTCCCCAACCTTGAGGACGTGTTTCTCAAACTGACCGGCCACTCGATTCGCGACTAGGCTCAATTTCGCGACTAGGTTCAATAACGATGCTGCTTGGACTCTGGAAATTGACATGGATCGAGATCAAGATATTCCTCCGCGAGCCGCTGGGGGCGATCGGGACGATCGTTATCCCGGTTTTGATGTTCCTCGTAGCGGGGCGAGTGGTGGGCCGCAGAATCCCACCGACCTCACTCGCCGCCAGCAGTTTTGTCACCGTGGGTCTGCCGGTTCTCGCCGCAGTCCTGATCTCCGTGGGCGCCGTGCTGTCGCTGGTCACGATCATTTCGATCTACCGCGAGGGAGGCATCCTCAAACGCCTCCGCGCCACTCCGCTGCGCCCACACACGATCCTCACCGCTCACGTGATCGTCAAGCTGCTGCTCACCGCGGCCACACTGACCTTAATGGTGTTGGCGGGAAAGCGCTACTATCCGGTTGGCATTCATGTTCCATTGCTCGGATTTACGATGGCGCTTCTGATAAGCACGTGCAGCATTCTCTCGATCGGCTTTCTCATCGCCAGCATCGTTCCCACGGCGCGCTTTGCGCAGCCGATTGGCGCCGTCATCATGTACCCGATGATCGCCGTGTCGGGACTCTTCGTGCCGGTTGAATCGCTGCCGCCGACACTTCAGGCGGTGGCAAAAGTTGTGCCGCTAACCTACACGGTGTCACTGCTCGAAGGGATTTGGAGGGGCGACACATGGTGGGCACATAAGGGCGACGTAGCGGCACTGGTGTTGGTGTTTTTCGTGTGCACGGCGCTCTCAGCGAAGGTGTTTCGTTGGGAGTAGCAAAGATCTCTCAATCCAGATGAAATGCTTGCCGCTTCCGAGCTGATCTCCCGAGACCTCAACGAAGACGGGCATGCGCGCCAACGCGGAGCAGTCGCCTGCCAGGCATAACAAGAAAATAATCGTGAGAACCCGGGGCGCGAATTCCCCAATTCGCGCCCCGGCACCATCAGCCAGGAGACCGGCTGCGGCGAAGTTTTGCAAGGTGATCGGCGCTGGTCCATCCCGCGAAGAATGAGATGGGCCAGCGCCGCTTTGCCGAAATGGCTTCCTACTTACCGGTGCCGCTTAACTGTACGGTCTGCGTACCCACCGCGTCTTTGATCTTCAAAGTTGCGCTGCGCGCACCCGTGGCCGCAGGTGTGAATGTCACCGTGATGGTGCAATCCCAGCCCGCCTTGCGGCTGGTGCCGCAGGTCGACTTTGCGCTGAAGTCGCCCGGGTCTGTGCCGCCCAGCGTGACGCTCGTGATCGCTAGCGACGTGCTCTGGTTATTGGTAAGGACTACCGTCTCCAATTTCTTTAATCCCACCGTGACCGTTCCATACTTCACATTGAGCGGCGAAACGCTCACGGGCTGCGTGCTGTTGAACATCACGGAAATAAAGCCGGGAACGAAGCTGCCGGTATTCAGCAGCGCGACGTCTGGCGTGCCGTCGCCGTTGAAGTCGGCAACTGCGGCGCTGGTCGCTCCCCTACCATTGTAAAAACCCTGCAAACTAGTGAACGTGCCATCGCCCTTGCCCTGGAGTACGGCGGGGCCAGGAGGGATGCCATTTTGGTTTGCGTAGGGAATGACCACATCGAGATTTCCGTCCCCGTTGAGGTCGGCCACAACCGGAATCTGGGGATCGCTGAAATCCATGCAACTGGATGGGCCCGCCGTAAACGTGCCGTCACCTTTGCCCTGCAGGAAAGCATAGCCCAGAGAATCGACGGGGCAGCCTGGAATCTGGGCCGTGACCAACAGGTCCGCTTTTCCATCCTTGTTGAAGTCCGCGGAGGCCAGTGTGTACGGATAGTACGACGTTGCGGTCTCGACGGGAGTTCCGAAGGTGCCATTGCCGTTGCCAGGAAGCACGTAGACAGCCGCCGGTGGATTCGCGTAAGCCGAGGCAGCGATGTCTATCTTGCCGTCGCCGTTGAAGTCGGCAAAGGTCAGGTGGGTGCCGTAATTGAAGACGGAGGAAAGGCCGGTGTTCAAGACGCCAGGATCGAAGGTGCCATTGCCTTTGTTCAGCAGCACGCTGATAGAGCCGTCGGTATTTGAGGTGACGATATCGAGCTTGCCGTCGCCGTTCACGTCGACCAGATAAACGATCACCTCTTGTGCCACCGCACCGGAGGGGTAGTAAACAGCTTTCTTAAACTTTCCCGTGCCCAAACCCTCCAACACGGCCACGGTTTGGTTCTGGCAGCCTGCAAAGGTGGCATCCTGCAACGCGGCAACGAGATCGGCTTTGCCGTCGCCATTCACGTCGCCGGCAGCAACCCACTCAACATAGTTGTTCGCGCAAGTGCCGGGAGTGATAAGCGAAGCCGCTCCCAGCACGCCGTGCGAACTGCCCAGGTTAATGCCGATCTTCCCGCTGTCGCCCACAATCGACTGCGCGATATCGGGGAATCCATCGCCATTAAAGTCGGCAGTCACGATATTCGTCGCTGTAAGACCGCTGTAGGCGTAAAGCTGGCTGGACTGGAAAGTCCCATCGCCACGGCCCAGGGCTACCGTGGTGGTATCGATGCCGTTGGTCTCCATCAGGTCGGGCGTACCATCGCCGTTGAAATCGTCTATCGCGACGAGAAAATTGCTGCAATCGTTGCAAGCCTGGAGCGGGTACATGGGCCCGTTGGTGAAGGTTCCTTTCCCTTTGCCGTAAAAGGTCAAGACGTTTCCAAGACCGTCGGCCACGACGATGTCGAGCTTCTTGTCGTTGTTAATGTCGACCAGCAGCACGTTGTTCGTGGGGTTAACAGGAACGGTACCGACGGTGCCGTTGACTTTGAAGGTGCCGCTTCCCTGGTTCAGATAGACAATGGCGGTGACAGAACTGCTGGCGACGACCACGTCTGGCTTTTTGTCACCGTTCACATCACCGATGGCGATGCCGCTGGCGGCAAAAACCCCGCTGATGCCGACAGGGTAATATGTGCCTGTTCCAAACGTGCCACTGCCGGTGTTTAACAGAATGCTCATTCCGCCACCGGTTGTGTCGTTCGATTGGAGTGCGAGATCGGGCTTGCCATCGTCATTCAGATCGGCGACAGCCAGAGAGCCGCAGTTCCCGATCGTACTGGTGCAAACTGTGGTGTTGACCACCGGCGCCTGGAAAGTGCCATTCCCGTTGCCCAGGAAGACGAACACTCCGTTATATGGAGTCATAGCGACCAAATCGAGTTTGTCATCGCCGTTCACGTCGACACCCACAATGCTGTTCGGGCCGGGATTGAAATCGTTGCTGCTCGGCGCCGTATAGGTTGCTTTGAAAGTGAACCCGCCAGCTCCGTTGCCCAGGAAAATGTGGACTTCTGTAGTACCCGTAGTTGCATTTAGCGCCCACAACGCAACGTCGAGCAGGTGGTCGCCGTTGAAATCGCCCACGGCGATGGCGTCATAGAAGATATTGCTGGCTGCGAGATTCATGGTGAGAGGTGATTCGAAAGTTCCGTCCCCATGGCCCAACATCACGTTGAGATTGGACGCACTGTCGATGTTGACGACATCCAGCTTGCCGTCCCCGTTGAAGTCGCCGGTAGCGGCGGCCACGGTGGAATAGGTAGGGTTTGTGGCCGAAGCGAAAGTTGTGGGTGCCGGAAATGTAATGGTTTGTGACTGCGCCGGAACTACCACTCCGGTGCTCATGACCATAGCAGCGACGAGCATAGTGAGCGTTATCGCAATCGTGCCTGAACGCTTACCTTGCCGACGATTCGAATTCATTGGTGTTGTCTCCTGAGAGGAATGGGTGGAGGGCAGTTCTACTTCGAGGGGAGCTCTGCCTTCCACGTCTGCGGCGACTCTCGCCTTGAAAGTGGCTTGCGGTCAATGGTCTGGAGATAGCGTGAGGGTGGCATGTATCTGGCGGGATAAGACATTTACTTGCAGATGGTTAAAAGAACTTATTGTCTGAAGAATTGCCAGTTTTCACGGGGCGCAACGGGGCGCAAGGGCCGGTTTCCCCGCGGGCTGGGCCAGGTGGTAGACTACAGAATCCCCCGTTGACGCTTTCCTATGGGTTCTGCACCGCCGCCGGCACTTATTCGTTTTGGTGCGTTCGAAGCCGACCTCCGCGCGGGGGAACTCCGGCGGAACGGCGTAAGGATCCGTCTTCAGGACTTGCCGTTCCGCGCCTTGACGCTGCTGCTGTCCCGACCCGGGGAAGTGATCTCACGCGATGAGTTTCGCCAGACGCTCTGGCCTGCCGACGTCTTCGTGGATTTTGAGCAAGGGATTAGTAGCGCCGTCATGCGCCTGCGGGATGCCTTGCGAGACTCAGCCGACAATCCGATCTTCATTGAGACCATCGAGCGCCGAGGCTACCGCTGGATCGGACCGATTAACAGCTCCGCGGCTGAACCGGTTGTGCAGCGTCAGGTAGCCCAGGATCAGGAAGCGCAGGATCGAGTCCCGGCGCCTGACCAGTCGGCAGAACAACCCGCAAATGACGTCGAAGGAGATGCACCGGGTGAACCGGCAAGCCGGGATTTTACGGCGCGTTACGAGATTGGACTAACCACGAACGCCCGGAAGCGAAGCTCACACGTGAGCCTGTGGTTGGCCGTGGCGGTCTGCGCGCTGTTGGCCCTGGCCGGACTTTTCAGGAGACGTTGGTCGCAGCCCGTTCCGATTTCGTCGATTGCGGTGCTTCCGTTCGACAATCTCAGTGCTCCGGCGTTCGACGATGCCTTCAGCGACGGACTTACCGATGAGGTTGCGGCTTCCATTTCTCACCTGTCCGGCGTGCGAGTGACAGGCCGGCGATCGGCCTATGTATTCAAAGGCAAGCACGACGACCTGCGTGACATCGGTGCGCGTCTGAATGTCGAAGCCGTGGTGGAAGGCAGCGTACAACGCTCCGGCGATCGCAGCCACGTAACCGTGGAATTGAATCGCACGCGCGACGGGTTCACGGTTTGGAGCCAGACCTACGACGGCACGACCGCCGACTGGATTCAGATCGAATCGCAGATTGCAGGGTCGATCGCGCGTGCGCTGGCGCGCAATGTTTCTGGTGCTGACACTCCCTCGGCACGCGATCCCGAAGCGCATGCTCTCTATCTTGAGGCGCGTTATCAGTGGAATCAGCGAAACTATCCCGCAGAACTCAAGAGCGTGGACTTGTTTCAGCAGGCGATCGCGCGCGATCCCAACTATGCGCTGGCGTGGGCGGGGTGGGCCGATTCTCTGATCGCCATCGGCGACATCGAAGAAGTAAACCCGGCCGCGTATTTGCCGCGCGCCCGCGACGCCGCCCTCAAGGCGCTGCAACTGGATCCGTCGCTGGCCGAGGCCCACGCCGCGTTGGGGATGGTGGCGTGCCACTACGACTACGATTGGTCAACGGCGGAGCGCGAATATAAGAAGGCGTTCGAGTTGAACCCCAGCTACGCAAGCGCGCACCAGTACTATGCTCTAGGCCTGATGGCGCATGGCCGCTTTGCGGAAGCAAATGAACAACTTGACACCGCCCGGCGACTCGATCCTCTGGCGTTGATTGTGGACGTGGATCTGGCTCTGCTGCGGAAATTCCAGCGCGATTTCGACGGAGTGATTGCCGTTTCGAAAAGCATCCTCGAGCGCGACCCCAACTACCAACTGGGTTACAGCATGTTAACCACAGGTTACTTTTGTGAACGTCGCTGGGATGACTGGCGCGCCGCTGACGCGAAAGTTCCACAGGGAGAGTACCTGCGCGCACTGGTAAACGGGCACCCCGACGAAATCGAGCGTGTACTCCGCCACATGATGGAAGAAGCCAATGCCGGCACTCGCCGGCCGTTCGAAGTTGCATTGGTCGCGACTATGAAAGGAGACCACTCCCTCGCGCTCGAGTGGCTGGAAAAGTCATATCAGCATCACGACTACTGGATGCTATTCATCAACGTCGATCCGGAATATGACCCAATCCGTTCCGATCCGCGGTTCCAGGCAATCGTTCACCGCCTCGGCGTCAGCTGAACCGGTCATAGCAAGGTCAAGTAGTATCCAACCGAGAAGCGGGGAGCCGACAAACGAAAAAGTCGGCTCCCACCAATCGCTCTTGTACGCGGTTTCATTTCCTCAACTCGTCCGCGGGATGAGTTAACATTTCGGCGATCGTCTGGTGATTGAAGAACGAGGCCAGGTTTTGTGCGAGAAGGGGATCGGTCTTTGCGCCCGCCATTGCTTTTTCGACGTGAAGACTGCGATCGCTTTCTGAAACGGTGAAGGCGATGAGAGCGGCCGCGAATTCCATCTCCGGATCCGATCCTCGCAGGCTGATAGCCTTCTTTACCCATCCGTATCCATCCAGGCCTCTCGCGGGGTTCGGCCCGTCGCCCATCCATCGCTTGTAGGTCTCGGCCAGATAACCCACGTCGAACCATGCGAGAGCAGCGGCGACGCCGGCATCGGAATTGGCGGCCCGTGCGTGCAGGTGGGTGAGCAACTCTTTCGCGACTTGTGGATCTTGGCGCGCGTAAATCGTCGCTCGCCGCAGGGTCTCCATTCGCACCAACACGGAAGGGTTTGAATCGAGGATTGCGAGCGTGTCTGCAACGAGGTTCTTCAGGTCGTAACTTCCACTCCCTTTCTGATAGTTCAGATCGACCCAGGGCAGCGTCTTCGCCGGCCCGATCGCAATGGGATGGCAGACGAGAGGCGGTCCTGCGACTGCGACAGTTGAAAACGCGAGTACGACAGCTACGATGCTGATCGCGATGCGTGAGAATGAATGTGAGTTCATGATCGGAGCCTCCTGGTTGTATTGATTTAGGTTGTACTGATTTAGCGCACGTTCAGAGAGACGCCGGGAAAGAGCCGACTGTTAACGTGGGCGGTCACAAGAGGAAAAATGCGGAACCGCAGAAGGTCTATTACGAAGTCTCGTGTTCAGTTCACTTTTCATTCACTTGTCATCGGGTGTGTTCGTTCCTGACCAGGAGCGTTCCCAGTGGCGCCAAACCGAGATGTCATCAAACCCGAGCGCATTCCACCACAGGTCAAGCATCGGTTGATCGAGACCGAGGATTCCTTCTCTGGTGACACCTACAGGAGGAGGCGCGATCTGACTCAACCGGTCATAGACAAGCGCTCGCTGCACATCGTCGACACGCGCGAGCAGATGCCACAGCGTGAGTGCGTCGCCCGTGCGGGACTGCGCGAGGGTTATCACTAAGTCGGCAGCCCGTTGCTGCGGGGTGCTGTCTTCGAAATCGAATCTCTTCAACGCGGCGCGGAACTCCGCGGACGCATCTTCGAAGTACGGAGTGCCGGGACCGACCTTCGGCCGGGTCGCGCAGGCCGCGCCGGCTGGGATGAAGGACTCATGACCATGCAACTTGAATCCCACCCACCCGAGCGATGTACGCACGAGCCCGCTGCCTGAATCGTCCACTTGCAACGTGTAAGCGCAACCCAGGTCCACCGTCATAGCCGACGGAGTGTCGACCACGAATTGACCGGGCGGAGCCCAAATGAAGGCGTGAATGGTTCCACGATCCAGAGCAATCCGCTTCAGGCCTTTGCCCATAGTGAGCAGACGCAGGCGTGAACTTGGCTCCATCTCGATCTGGCCGATGCCTTCCGACCGAAGGCTGGCCCGCGACTGATCGTCGGTCTCAAGAACTTGACCGACGCCGAGCCGGCTGGGGAGTTCGTTCGCCCGAACAGTGGTGGATCCGATCCGAGGCGTTCCTGCCATGCGAGATACGTCCCAACCCGCCATCGCAACCGGAGACGGTTTTGTTCCATGGGTCAGAAATATGATTGCGGCAATGGCGAACAGAACCGCCGCTGTCGCCGACAGAACCGGAAACAGTCGCACCCGCCACGGAAAGAAAGACCACCGTCTGCTGGGAACGATGTCGGGAAACACCGGCGCGGGACGGTCGTGCCGGAACCCTCGGAGTAACGCCTCCAGCTTCCGGATTTCAGGATCGGGCACGCCGGATCCATCCCACAAGTAGTCGTTACGATTCGCCAGTGGCTCGTTGTCCGTTTTGTTGTTCGTCGGATCCATGATTAGCGCATTTCCTGTTCCAGCTGACCGCCGCTTGCGGGAGGCCTGAGTTTCGCGCGGAGCTGCTCCATGCCGCGATGCAGATTGACCCGAACCGAGCCATGCGTCAGTCCCGTGCGCGCGGCAATTTCAGGACCGGTCAAACCCTCGACAAGACGCAGGATCAGCGTTTCGCGGTAGGCGTCGGGCAGGCTCCGGATCGCATCGAGAATTGCGGCCGCCGAGGCTGCATGCTCTGCCGTTCCATATTTCGCCCCGCTATGTTCCGCGCGGGGATCTCCGCCCCCGAGATCGTGGTCCGGCAGATGACTGTCTGGCGCATCATCCGCCAGAGGTTCCTCTGGCAGCGCACGCCGGTGGTAGTCATTCGCCAAATTGCGAGCGATCGTCACCAGCCAGGCTCCAAAGCTTCCGCTTTCCCGCAGCGTTGAAAGCCGGCGGAGCGCTCGCAAGAAGACATCTTGAAGAAGGTCGTCAACGGCACTTACCGGGACCTTCGCCAGCAGAACGCCGTGGACCATTCGAGCGTAGCGTTCGTAGAGTCGCCCGAATGCAGCCCGGTCTCCCTCTTGCGCTGCCCGCACCAGAATCGCGTCGTCAGAGACTTCACGCGCGAATTGGTCCCTCACGGCCCGGGGTCCCAGTCCCGCCGCAAGCAGGTCAACGCTATCTCCCGGCCTGGAGGCCATGCGCACAAAATCCCCACGACATGATAGACGTTTGCACGAGAAGAAGTGTTAACCGCGGGTCAGATGTAGCTGCGGGCCACGCGCTTTGGATGGGACAGTGTTTACAATCCGCGAATCGCAATGAAGGCGGGAGAGTTCACTCCTGCCCGTCCCCGAGCCGCGTCTGGCTTGCGAGCCGCGCCGCCTGCATGAGCAGATAATTGCGCTCCGGCAGGCTCCTGGTTTTGCCTGCTGCGGCCCGATAGTGTTTGACCGCGCCATCGCGGTCTCCGGCCATTTCCAGCAGATGCGCTCGAACGGCATCCAGGCGATGATGGTCAGCGACGCGGGCGTCAGTTTTGAGCGCGTCCAGCAGTTCCAATCCCTTTGTCGGACCATGCACCATTGCCGCCGCAATCGCGTGATTCAGCGCCACCATTGGGTTGTCGGTCATGCGTCTGAGTAAATCATAGAGCGCCAGAATCTGTGGCCAATCCGTATCTTCGGCCCGGGTGGCTTCGTCGTGGACTGCGGCGATCGCGGCTTGCAACTGGTACGGGCCGACCGAGCCTTTCGGTAACGCGGCGGAAATGAGCGCGACTCCTTCGGCAATCTGGGGCTCATCCCAGAGCGCCCTGTCCTGCTCCATCAGCGGGATTAACTCGCCCTCGCCCGTCGTTCGTGCAAGACGGCGAGCGTCCGTCAATAACATGAGCGCGAGCAATCCGGCGATCTCAGCGTCGTTCGAGAGCAGGTTTCGGAGGGATCGTGTCAACCGAATTGCCTCGCGTGACAGTTCAACTCGCTGCAATTGCGGACCGGCGCTGCTCGTATAGCCCTCATTGAAGATGAGATAGAGGACATGCAAAACGGCCCGCAGGCGTTGTGCTCGTTCCTCGGTCGTCGGCAATTCGAAGGGAATGCCGGAGTCCTTGATGCTTTGCTTGGCGCGGCTGATCCGCTGCGCCATCGTGGCTTCGGGTACAAGAAACGCTTTGGCGATCTCCGCTGTGGTCAGTCCACCCACCGCCCGCAGCGTAAGCGCAATCGCCGAAGACAAGGTCAGCGCAGGGTGGCAACACATGAAAAGGAGGACCAGCGTGTCGTCCTCCTCCGGCGGAGCGTCCATGGTTATCGTCGCTTCTGGCGCGCGGGACGCCTCCACCGCCATCTCGTCCTCGCGACGGCGGCGAGCAGATTCGCTCCGGATTTGGTCGGTCATCCGGCGGAAGGCCACCTGGGTTAGCCATGCGCGCGGATTGTCCGGCAGTCCCTCGTCTGGCCATTGCGTCGCCGCAGCCAGCAATGCCTCCTGAACAGCATCCTCCGCCGCCGCGAAGTCTCGAAATCTCCGCACCACGGCGCCGAGCACCTGCGGAGTCAATTCCCTCAACAGGTGCTCGAGCGGAGCGTCCAACGGTTGTGCTACCACGGCAATTCTCCTAACCGCGACATCAAAGCCCCAAGTCAGCAAAACCGCAGAGCACTTGCCGCACCTCGATGGGCATGCTTCCTCGGGTCCCTCCCGGCCCGGGCGCAGCCGAGGCGCGCGCGGCAATCTTATACGCCTGCTCCGGGCCCTCCACATCGATAATCCAGTAGCCAGCAAGAAACTCCTTCGACTCCGCGAAAACCCCATCCGTAATCGGCTCCCCGTCCTTTCCTGCTCGGACGGTCTTGGCTTCGTTGGGCCACCCCAAACCCTCGGTCGCGACAAACACGCCGGAGTCCTTAAGCTCTTTGCTGAAAGCGCGCATGAACGCGACGTTCCGCTGCAGGTCCTCCTTCGACCACTTCGCGTACAGGTCGAAATTAGATTTCGTGGCATTCATCATCAGAATGTATTTCATGTCTCTCCTCTCTTCTGCTAACTCCTACGTTTTCCTGAGTTCATCGATCCGGACCCAATTCTCGACGTCGTGTCACTACGATTTTGGGGCATGGCTCGCAAACTGCCGCACTTCGATAGGCATGTTCGTGGGCACTCCGCCGGGTCCAGGTGCCGCCGAAATCCGGCTGGCGATGGCGTAAGCTCGGTCCGGCGTTTCGACATCGATGATCCAGTAGCCGAGCAGAAATTCCTTGGACTCGGGAAAGACGCCGTCGGTGACGGGCACGCCGTTCTTCTGCCCGCGCACCACTCTAGCCTCGTCCGGTCCGGCTAAGCCTTGGGTAGCTACAAACTCTCCCGAGTCGCTCAGCTCCTTGTTGATTGTCTGCAGAACCGCCATGTGCGTGTCGCTGTCCGTTTTCGTCCATGCTTGGTAGGTGCCGACGCCTGGCTTTGTGCCGTTCATAAGCAAAATGTACTTCATGTTTTTTCCTCCCTTTCTAGCGCGGACTCTGCGCTTTCATACGGTAGTCGGAGCAGATTACCGGTTCTCGACATCCCGGACGGCGATTGTTAAACAAAAATGTAACGCTTCTCATGTCGATTTCACACCTCGAGGTTCGACAATCTCACAGAGGTGCAGAGATAAAGATGACGACCGACACAGTAATAATGGATGTCAGCCAGGACTGGGTAACCGCCTGCGACGTGCAGCAGCGTTTCATGCAGTATCCCGACGCCACCATGAATGCTCTGAGTTACAGCGCGCGCTGCCGGCAAGTTTGCGCCTTAGGCGGTGATTTCTATGGTGTCCTGCCGCTATCGCACAATTGTCTCGCTCTGGCCGTCGCAGACGCCTCCGGCAAAAGCCTCGCCGCCGCACTCATGATATCGGGTGTGCAGTCGTCGCTGCGCACTGCTGCTTCCTTTGCGGGAAGCGACGCGGGCGCCGTGGTTCGCGCGGTAAATTCTCAGGTACACGCATCCTCTCTCGCAGACCGGTACGCCACGTTATTCTATGGCGTTTTCGACGGAACCACGTGCACGCTGCGCTACGTGAATGCAGGCCACAACCCTCCCATAATCCTTCGCCAGGATCGCTCGATGATTCGGCTTGAAACCGGCGGTGTGCCGGTGGGCATTTTCTCGAGTTGGACTTATGAGGAGGGTATGGTGCAGCTTCGTCCCGGTGATCTGGTCATCGCCTACACGGATGGAGTGACCGAAGCCGTGAATCCAGCCGGCGAAGAATGGGGCGTCGAGGGCCTTCGAAAGGCTGTGGACGAAAGCGCTCCGCAATGCCCTGACGACATCGCCTGCGCGATCTTCACCTCAATGGATGAATTCTCACGAGGACGACAGACCGACGACGCCACGGTCATAGTTGCGCGGGTAAACTGAGTTCGCCATCGACCACCCAAGACGGGTCTCCTCGTGGCGCCTCTCGAAGACAGGAATTGCTGCAACGGAATACAATTTTCTGTATCTAACCAACTCGACCACAGAACACAGAAATGTGTAACATCTCTTCTTTGTCTGGGATCGAGACCGAACATGCCCAAACCAATTCTGCTGAGCGTGGATGACGACTCCGATGTCTTGCGGGCGATCGAGCGCGATCTGCGTTCGCAGTACGGGGCTGAATACCGGGTGATCGGAAGCGATTCTCCGGAAGGTGCACTCGACCTCTTAAAGCAGCTGAAGATACGCAATGACAGCGTGGCTTTGCTGCTTGCCGACCAGCGCATGCCGCGCATGGACGGGGTGGTGTTTCTGCAGCAGGCAATGGGAATCTTTCCCAGCGCGAAGCGGGCTTTGCTCACCGCGTATGCCGACACCAACGCGGCCATCAGCGCCATCAATCACGCGAGCATTCACTACTTTTTTCTGAAGCCGTGGGATCCTCCGGCCGAGCACCTGTATCCACAGTTGGATGATTTGCTCGATGACTGGCAAGCTTCCTTTCGTCCAACGTTCCAGGGGATCAGGTTGCTGGGCACCCGGTGGTCGCCGCGATCGTACGAGTTGCGGGACTTCCTGGCTCGCAACCACGTCCCCTATCAGTGGATTGACGTCGAGCTTTCCGCCAACGATCCGGAAACCAAACGCCTTTTGGAAGCTCTCGGTCCGGAGGCGGCCAATCTCCCCGTGGTGCTCTTCCCCGACGGAACGAAGCTGCTGGAAGGTATACCCGCGGACGTTGCGCAAAAGGTCGGTCTGCGCACGCGTGCCCAAACCAGCTTCTACGATTTGGCGATTGTGGGTGGAGGACCGGCGGGTTTGGCGGCCGCCGTCTACGGAGCCTCCGAAGGTCTCCATACCGTGATGATCGAGCGGGAAGCACCTGGCGGTCAGGCGGGTATGAGTTCCCGCATCGAGAACTATCTGGGATTTCCTGCCGGGCTGAGTGGCGCCGACCTGGCGCGGCGGGCCGTGGTGCAAGCCCAGCGTTTCGGAGTAGAAATCCTCGCGCCCCAGGAAGTTGTTGGCGTCCGAATCGAAGGCCCTTACCGAATCATCAAGCTGGCGGATGGAAATGAGATTTCATGCCACGCGCTGATGGTCGCGACCGGTGTGCAGTGGCGGCGCCTGAACGCTCCGGGGATCGACAGGTTGCAAGGTGCGGGGATTTACTATGGCGGCGGCGCCACGGAGGCTCTCTCCTGTAAGGGGGAGGTCGTCTACGTGGTGGGCGGAGCGAACTCGGCGGGCCAGGCGGCAATGAATTTCGCCAGATACGCAGAGCGCGTGATTATTCTTGTGCGGGGCGACTCGCTGGCCAGCACCATGTCACGATACTTGATCGACCAGATTCAGGAGACGCCCAACATTCAGCTATGGACCCACGCCGGCGTGGTTGAGGCACATGGCGAAACCCATCTGGAAGAGATTTCCGTGCTCTGTTCCGATACCGACAAGATTGAGCGTGTGCCGGCGAGTTCGATGTTTATCTTCATTGGAGCGCTGCCGCGGACCGATTGGCTGGGCGATGTCGTCGAGCGGGACGAGCGCGGTTTCCTGTTGACCGGCCCTGACCTTATCCGTGACGGCCAACGTCCGAAAGGCTGGACGCTCGACCGGGATCCGTTCCTGCTCGAGACCAATGTTCCCGGCATCTTTGCCGTCGGTGATGTGCGCCACGGTTCCATAAAACGCGTGGCTTCGGGAGTGGGAGAAGGATCGGTGGCGGTACAGTTTATCCATCAGTATCTAAGTAAGGTGTAAATGGTCGAAAAATCTGAACTACTTCGCGTTCCCGCATTCGCCGACTTGCCAGACGATCAGATCGCCTGGTTCATCAACCAATCGCAAGAGCTGCATCTCAAGGCCGGAGATACCTATGCCCGCCAGGGCGATCCAGCCGATTCCATGTTTGTGATTCTTGAGGGGCGGCTTCAAGGCCGGGGCGAACTTGCCGGCGAGTCCGTCGTCTTTGACCTGGAGCCGGGCGATGTCACCGGCGTACTCCCATTTTCGAGGATGAAGCAGTTTACCGTGGGCGGGCGCGCCGAGACCGACAGCCGCGCCCTGCGATTTCCGGCCTCGCTGTTTCCGGACCTCGTCCAGAAAATGCCGGAACTGACCAAGCGTCTCGTGGGTTTGATGTCGGACCGGATCCGTGAAACCACCCGCCGCGAACAGCAGCAAGACCGGTTGGCTTCTTTGGGAAAGCTCTCGGCCGGACTTGCCCATGAACTCAACAATCCCGCCTCTGCCGCAAAACGTGCCGCCACCCAACTGCGGCACATGCTGGCGAAAATCAGGAACGCGAGTCTCGAGTTGGGAAGGCGCGCTCTCTCGCCCGAACAGAAATCAGAGATCGAAAAACTGGAAGCTTCCTTCACGCAAACGGATGTGGTTCCACCGGATGCGTTGACCATCAACGATCTGGAAGACCAGATCGATTCTTTATTCCGCAGTCATGGGCAAAGCGATTTGTGGCTCCTGGCGGCTGGCCTGGCGCGACGAAACATCCAGCCGGAGGTGGTTGAATCGTTGTTCGCGAACCTCGGTGGAGACACTGCGCGAGCTGCTCTGGTCCGGATCGCGGCCTCGGTGGAGATCGCGAACCTGTTGCAGGAAATCGAGAGCAGCACCTCGCGGATCTCCGATTTGGTCGGCGCCATCAAGGAATACACTTACATGGACCAGGCGCCGGTGCAAAACGTTGACGTAGTAAAGAGCCTGGAGACAACGCTCACCATCTTGAATCACAAGCTGAAACAAGGAGTGGTGGTGCAGCGCGATTACCAACGCATTCCCCTCCTCGTGAATTCGTTCGGAAGCGAGCTCAACCAGGTCTGGACCAACATTATTGATAACGCGATTGACGCGATGCACGGCAAGGGCGAGCTTCGCATCCGAACCTACCGCGATGACGATTGCGTGGTGGTTGAGATTGGCGACAACGGTCCAGGAATTTCCGACGAGGTACAGCCCCACGTCTTTGAACCTTTTTTCACCACCAAAGGAGTTGGGGAAGGCACCGGCCTGGGCCTGGACACGGTCCAGCGAATTGTTAAGAAGCACCGGGGAAATATTCAGCTTAGTTCCAAGCCCGGCGACACGCGTTTCCAGGTCTGGCTGCCGTTAGCGGAGCCCGCGCCCTGATGGGATGGCGTATCGTTCAGCGCGGTCGTGGTTGCTCACTTCACTTCGATCACCGCCAGGCCATGGGCGGGCAACGTCAGGGTTAACTCCCCGTTCTGCAAATCGCGGACCTCGGCTGCCGCAAGCTCGGCGGCGTTGCGCAACGCCGTGATCTGCGCCTGCGGTGGAAAGCTGGGCGCTCCCATTTTTTCGTACGCCGCCTGCACGTCGCCATGTTCACGGTCCACGCGCGAAATCGAAGCCTGCTGCACCTTCGCTCCCCTGAATCGCAACGTTACCGTCTTAGGCTCCCCGCTCTTGCCCGGGGATGTGTAGTTCCAAATGGCGATCGCCAGAGACCCATCTTTCCGGCGCGTCACCAGAGCAGTATCAGAATCCACCGCGATCCGCTCCTCCCCAAGACGATGCAGAAGTGCGAAGGCGGCAAATGCGGGCTTGGGAATTCCGTCCTCGGCCAGCAGCCCGAACCCGCCGTAGAACGGTCGCTTGACCACGCCTTGTTCCTCGAACACATCGGAAAACGTCCAGTAGGACATCATGTCAGCCAGCCCATCGCACTGGCGAATGGTATCGGCCAGCCACGGCCCCATATAGACCGTGTCCGTCACTGCCGGTTCGTTGGCGTAGCTCGCATTGAACTCGCTCCAGATCAGCGGAAGTTGCGGATACGCCGAAGCCTGAATCTGCTCGTGAACTTTTTTTACCGCCCGGCAAACCATCTGATCCCGCGGGATGCTCTCGCTGGTGCCAAACACGTCTTCGGGTTTGTCGTTGCCGTAAACGTGGGTCGAAACAAAGTCCACCGGCACATGCTGGTCCGCGCAATGCCTGATGAAAGCATCTGCCCACGCCGCTTGCGCCGTCGCGGGCCCGCCCACGCGCAGCCGCGAGTTCACGGCTTTGAGCGCGCGCGCCGTGTGGTCATAGAGTTCCCAATACGTTGCCTGTTTGGGATCTCCCACCCAGAAATCAATGTTGGGTTCGTTCCACACTTCGAAATACCACTGTGAGACTTCGCCGATACCGTAGCGTTCCACCAGGTGCTGGGCGAACCCCGTGATCAGTGCGTCCCACTTGGCGTAGTCCTTGGGCGGGGAGACGTTTTGCTTGTACCAGAATGCATGCAGCGCATCGCGAGCCGCCAGCTTTTTCGGCATGAAGCTGATCTCGACAAAAGGACGCACGCCGTTGGCCAGCAGCCCGTCATAGATCTGGTCCACGTAGGAAAAGTTGTAGAGTGGATTTCCCTGTGCGTCTTCGTCGTAAAGCCCGACCTCATCGTGGAAGATGGCGTGGAAGCGCACGTATTCGAAGCCCGTGATGCCCTTCACCTTGCGCAGGTCGCGCCGGTAGTCATCGCGCAGGGACAGGATGGCGCGTCCAGACCCAAACATCTTCTCCCAGAAGTGCGGAAACGGATGCGCGGCGGCCGAGCCGTCGACGACCACCACCTGGGAGTCCTGCGGACTGTTGCCGGCCTGAGCCTGAAGCCGAGGGGGCATCGAAGTGCGGAAAAGAACAACGAGAAGGAGAAGAAGCAGAAATCGTGTAGCCTGTCTCATGCCGGCGAGCCTCGAGCGTGCGAGCGGATTGCACTGCGGATTCATGAGCGTATTCGTGATGACCGTCCCGACGCGCCCCAGTATATGTCGGGAAGCACATCTGCCGCCGCAAGCGCTCCGAAATAGCCTGCCCGGAGGATGTTGTTTCCCACGCAGCCGAAAACCCGATGGTCGCATCTATACTGCATAATGCCAGTCTGGCAGACCACCTTAAACCGAGGATAGCCATGCGCTTCGCCGCAAGAATTGCCATCGCCGTCATTTTTCTTCTCCCCATCGCCAACCTGCACGCCGTGAATCAGGATTTTCACAACGCGCCCGACTCCGCCAAGAAGCAGAAGAACCCTTACCAGGGCCAGGCCGCGGCCGTGGCCGCGGGCAAATCGCTCTATGCCAAGAACTGTCTCTCGTGCCACGGCCGCGCCGGCAAGGGAACCGGCAATATTCCCTCCCTGGTTGATGGCAAGCTGAAGGCGGTGACCGGCGGTGAGATTTTCTGGTTCATCACCAAGGGAAGCACCGACGACGGAATGCCCTCCTGGGCATTCCTGCCCGAGCAGGACCGCTGGCAAATTGTGACTTATGTGGAGGCCATGGCGGCCGCACCAGTCGCGGCCGCGAAGGACGCGCCGCCAGAGGCACCGGTCTCCACCACGAAACTCACCGACAAGTCTCCGACCGCGCCCTTCACCGATTTCCGTTACGAAGTGCCGGGCACCACCCGAAAAATTACCGTCGCCGATCTTCCCGAGCCCTTTGCGACCAAGTCCTCCGACAACAGCCCGCAACTGGTGGCTCGCCCCGCCGATGCCTGGCCCGTGGCGCCCGCCGGCTTCAAAGTCGAACTCTTTGCGGCGGGTCTCGAGAATCCGCGAACGTTGCGCACCGCTCCCAACGGTGACATCTTTCTCGCCGAGACCGAACCCGGACGCATTCGTGTGTATCGCGGCATGACCAGCGACGGCAAGCCGGAGCAGATGCAGATTTTCGCCAGCGACCTGAAAGAGCCCTACGGGATTGCCTTCTATCCGCCCGGGCCTGATCCGCAGTGGATGTACGTGGGAAATATCAACGAAGTGATTCGCTTTCCGTATCACAACGGAGATCTCAAGGCCAGCGGCCCGGCGCAGCATATTGCCGATCTTCCCGGAGGTGGCGGCCACACCACGCGGGCGCTGGCTTTTTCTCTGGACGGCAAGAAGCTGTTTGTGGCCGTGGGCTCAGCTTCGAACGTCGACGACCCCGATGCCAGTCCGCGGGAAAAGAACCGCGCCGACATTCTCACCTGCAGTCCCGAGTCGTGCGTGTTGAGCGTGTACGCCTACGGCATTCGCAACGCCGGCGGCGGCATCGGCGTGAATCCGCAGACCGGCGAGTTGTGGTGTTCCGTGAATGAACGCGATGCTCTGGGTGACAATCTCGTCCCCGACTACATCACGCACGTGCAGGAGGGCGGATTCTACGGCTGGCCCTGGTGGTACATGGGCGCACATCAAGACCCGCGTCACAAAGGGAAGCATCCTGAGTTGAAAGATAAAGCGATCGTGCCCGACGTCTTGCTGCAACCGCACAACGCGTCCCTGGAATTTACTTTCTACGATGGCAAGCAGTTTCCCGAAGAATACAGCGGCGAACTTTTTGCCTCGGAACACGGCTCGTGGAACAAATCGGTCCGCGTAGGCTATGAAGTGATTCGCGTCCCCTTGCACCAGACCGGTCACGCCAGCGGCGAGTATCAGGACTTCCTGACCGGCTTCGTGCTTCCGAGCGGCCAGGTATGGGGACGTCCCGTGGGCATCACGGTAGCTGCGGATGGTTCGCTGCTGGTAAGCGACGATGGTTCGAACTCAATCTGGAGAGTGAGTTATACAGGGAAGTGATAAAGGCATAGGGGCAGGGTCAGGAAATAAGGATCGGTGCTCCCTCTCTGAAATGCCGTCGGGAAAGGGCACGGCCTTCAGCCGTGCCCTCCGGATGGCACGGAAATATGGCTTCAGCCTCTGAGGTCCCGCGTTCAGCAGATCGCGGGAGGCGAAGCTGTTGAAGTCATCCGTAAGTTGAGTCTTGATGCAAGTGATTGAGAGAATCTATAAAGTCTGATGAGTCATTTGGTAATTATCTAAAAGCTAAGCTAACAGAATCAGACTCCTGGTCGGAGCGCGCGCAGGTTTAGTGAAAATCATGCGAAACAGTTTCAGCTTTCGTGACGAACAGCGGCATCACGCGTTCCGCTTTCACGGAAATCACGTTGTCCTGATTCTGCAGAATGCCTTCGATGGCGAGGAATTTCTCACTGGCCAGCAGCAGGCGGTTGCGGTGAAATAAATCAGGCGTGATGATGGCGTTGGCTACTCCCGTTTCATCTTCCAGACTCACAAAAACAAATCCTTTCGCCGTTCCGGGACGCTGGCGGACGATGACGCATCCGCCGATGCGAACCTGCTTGCCGCTGGGCAGGTCGCGCAATTCGCTGGCCCGGCGAATCCCCATGGCGTTGAGCCAGGCGCGTCGATAAGCCACGGGATGCGGCCCCACGGTGAGTCCAGTGCCGTGGAAATCGGCAACCAGGCGTTCTTCGTGGTTCATCGGCTGGAGCGGCGAAGGCGTATCGGGCTCCGGCAGTTTTTCCAGCAACGGCCCGGAGGTGCGCACGGCACGTTCCACCTGCCAGAGAGCATCGCGGCGGTGCAGGGAGATTTTAGATTCGAGATGGTAGATTTCAGATCGATCGTTTTTGGATTGATCGTTATGAGGTTGATTGTGATTAGACTGAACAGGATGTGCAATCTGAAATCTGCAATCTGAAATCTGCAATCCGACTGTGTTCAGCGCGCCGATTTCGGCGAGTGTGGTGAGTTCGTCTTTGCGTAGCTCAGGAACGCGGCGTGTGAGATCGTGAACGGAGTTGAACGGAGTGAGTTGACGCTCGCGCAACAACGCCTGCGCAGCTTCTTCACGCAATCCGCGAACGTAGCGCAGGCCGAGGCGTAGCGCCGGCCCTTCGGCTTCGCTCAGGGTGGGCTTGCCGGTTGTCGGGTGGGCATGCCGCCCACCCGCGGCCAAGAGTGCCCGCGCCACACACTCTTGTTCAGACCTACAATCTGGTTCCGACTGGCTTTGGCTGATGGCTGACAGCTGATGGTTGACGGCTTGTTCCAGCGTGCACTTCCACTCTGAGCGCGTCGCGTCCACTGGCAGCAGCTTCAGTCCGTGGCGCTGCGCGTCTTTCACCAGCGTGGCGGGAGAATAAAATCCCATGGGCTGGTTGTTGAGCAGCGCGGCGGTGAAGGCGGCGAGGTAGTGGCATTTCACATAGGCGCTGGCATAGGCGATGAGCGCGAAACTGGCGGCGTGCGATTCGGGGAAGCCATAGAGCGCGAACGAAGTGATGGAGAGAATAATTTTTTCCTGCGCGTCGTGCGGGATGCCGTTTTGCGTCATGCCGGAGCGCAGACGGGCTTCGATTTCCTTCATGCGGGCCTGCGAACGCTTGAAGCCCATGGCGCGGCGCAGGTCTTCGGCTTCGCCTCCGGTGAAGTTGGCGGCAATCATGGCGAGGCGAAGTAATTGTTCCTGAAAAAGCGGTACCCCCAGCGTGCGCTTCAGCACTGGTTCGAGTGAGGGGTGCGGATACGTCACGTCTTCGCGTCCCTGGCGGCGCTGGATAAACGGGTTCACCATCTGGCCGACGATGGGGCCGGGGCGGATGATCGCGACCTGCACCACAATGTCATAAAATTTCTTGGGGCGCAGTCGCGGCAGGGACGCCATTTGCGCGCGGCTTTCCACCTGGAACAAGCCGACGGTGTCGGCTTGTTGCAAGGCGGAATAAACCTGCGGGTCATCTTGCGGCAGATGTGCGAGATCCACTTCTTCGTGATAATGCCCGCGAATGAGTTCGATGGAATCTTTCAGCACGGCCATCATGCCCAGGCCGAGCAGGTCGACTTTGATGATGCCCATGTCGGCGCAATCTTCTTTGTCCCATTGCACGACGACGCGGCCGGGCATGGATGCGGGCTCGAGTGGGACGACGGAATCGAGTTGTCCCTGACAGATGACCATGCCGCCAGAATGCTGGCCGAGATGGCGCGGCATGTCCTGCACGGCGAGGCAGAGTTCGTAATATTTGCGCAGGCGGGGATGGTTGAGGTCGAGTCCGGCGTCGCGGAAGCGGCGGTCGAGCGCGTCATTTTCGTCGCGAAATTCCCAGGTGGCAACGGCGGCGGAAATTTTATTGAGAGTTTCGGGATCGAAGCCCAGGGCCTTGCCCATTTCGCGCGCAGCCATGCGGTTGCGGTAGGTGATGACGTTGGCGGTCATGGCGGCGCCGCGTTCGCCGTAACGCTTGTAAACGTACTGGATAACTTTTTCACGCTCGTCGCCGCTGGGAAGATCGAGATCGATGTCGGGCCACTCGCCGCGCTCTTCCGATAGAAAACGCTCGAAGAGAAGTTCCATGCCAACGGCATCGACGGCGGTGATGCCGAGCGAGTAGCAGACGGCGCTGTTGGCGGCGGAGCCGCGTCCCTGCATCAGAATGTTTTGCTCGCGGCAGAAGCGGACGAGGTCCCACACGATGAGGAAATATCCCGCGAGATTGAGTTTTTCGATGAGAGCGAGTTCGTGCTCAATCTGGCGGCGGGCGCGGGTTTGCAGGTCCGGGGTGGCGCGGCCATAGCGTTGGTGGAAACCTTCCCGGGTGCGCTCGCGCAGGAAGGAATTCATGGTCTCGCCTTGGGGCACGGGATAGCGCGGGAATTCATAGCCGAGATCGTTAAGGGTGAATTCGAGGCGGGAAGAAAGTTCGCCTGTATTCGCTATAGCTTCTGGCAAATCGAAAAATAGCTGCTGCATTTCCGGCGCGGATTTCAGGAAGCGCTCGGAGTTGCGGGAGAGCAGACGTCCGGCGGTGGAGAGCGTGCGTTGATGACGGATGGCGGTGAAGGCGTCGCAAAGTTCGCGAGCCTGGGCGGTGGCGTAGCAGACGCCGTTGGTGGCAAGGATGGGAAGCTTGAGCGAGCGGGCGATGGAGATGGCGGCGCGGTTGCGGGCTTCTTCTTCGCGCCGGTAGTGACGCTGCAATTCGACGTAGACGTTTTTGTGTCCGAAGATGGCGATCAAGCGCTCGACCTGGAGGCGGGCTTCTTCCATGCCGCCTTGCTGCAAAGCCGCGGCCAGCGGGCCTTCGGGGCCGCCGGTCAGGCAGATGAGTCCGGGGGAGTGCTCTTCGAGTTCTTCTTGGTGAACTGCGTGGTGGGCTGCGCCTGCGTTTTTTGGGGCGCGCATTTTCATTTTGGTGATGAGGCGGCAGAGGTTTTGGTAGCCGGCGCGGGAGGAGACGAGGAGGGGAAGGCGGGAAGGCACGTCGGTCTGAATTTTGCGGGGAACCCCTAGATTTCTGGCCGATTGCCGAGGATAGGGATCCTTCGATTGCGCAAGTGCTTCACTTCGTGAAGCACTTGCTCCGCTCAGGATGACAGAGTGTAGAGAGCTGCATGTGACTTCTGCACCGATGTGGGCTTTGATTTTTGCTTTTTGCGCGGCTTGATGGAAGCGCGGGGCGCCGTAAACGCCGTCGGTGTCGAGCAGGGCCATGGCCGGCTGGTTGAGGCGGGCGCAGGCTGCGGCTAACTCCTCGGGCAGGGAAGAGCCTTCGAGGAAGCTGAAAGCGGAGCGGGCGTGGAGTTCGGTGTACATGAGCAGGGGTCAGGGAGCAGGGGCTAGGGGCTAGGGATCAGATTGAACTTCGCCTTACTGACCCCTGACCCCTGATCTCTTGCCCCTGATTTCTCTCAGTCATAGGTTCCTTCCACGAACCAGGCTCCTTCCAGCAAATCGTGCACCAGACGGTAGAGGGAGATGCTGCTTGCATTTTGCGGGGCGTTGTTTTGTAAAGCGATGTCCCACTCGTCGCGCGACCAGGCTTCGCGTTCCCACCAATCGCCGGAAGAGCGCCAGGGGCCGGCTTTCCAGAGCACGCTGCCCTGGATAGTTTTTGTTTTCGCGCAAACCACTTGCGCGGGCTGGCCTTCGTCGAGCGTGACGGTGGCGCGCAGCGCAGGACGGAAGCGGCGCAGAGCGGTCACGGCCGGGTGTTCTTTTTCTTTTGCTTCTTTTTCTGGTAGCTCTTCTGTTCCTTCTTCTTTAATTTCTTGTTTTTCTTTTTCTGGCTTTTTTGTTTTTGGGGGCTGGTGGCCGGAGGCTGTCATAAAGCGGCGCAGACGGAAGCCTTCAGGATGATGCGTGTCGAGCAGTTCCAGCGCGCCCACGTTATTTCCGCCGACCAGGGCGGCGATGCGGGCGAGCGTGAGTTCCAGCTTTTCCGGTTCCGGCAAGGGGGGAAGAAATAATCCTGCCTGGCCGGGGCGCGGGCGTGCCGGTTCGGCGGCCAGATGGATTTTTACGATGGGCGCGCCGGGAGGATGGGCATTTAAATCCAGTTGCAATAGCTTTAAGAAAAGTTTGGGGTCGAGCATGGGCAGGGGCAGGCGGAGGGTGCGGTGGAATGGTTGATTGCTGATTGTGGATTGCCGATTGAACTGCGGGCGATTTTCCAGGTTCAGCGTGAGGTGGAGTTCCTGCACGGCAAGGGCACGCGAGGCCAGGCGGGCGCAGAGTTGATCGAGCAGGCGATTCAGGAGGAAGGCGAGCGGCTCCAGCAGAACGATGGGATATTCCAAATCCACGGCTTCTTCAAAAATTAGAGGTGCTTCCACGGGAACAAGAGTGCGCGACGCCGCGCCCCGTGCCAGTTGCTGAAGGCGGAGGCCTGGCTGCCCCAGACGCTCACTTAGCGCAACTTCGGGCAAGGCGGCGAGGGCGCGCAGGGAGCGGATTCCCCAGCGGTCGAGAGTTTCTAGCATCTGAATTTCGAGAAGCCGAGTTTCGAGCAGGCGATCTGATTCTTTTTTCTCTTCGCCTTCCACGCGATCGGCGAACAAAACTTGCAGCGGCAAAGAGCCCAAGCGGTCTGCTTCTTTGCCGGGAGGAATTACGGTGACGGCTGCGCGGGCAAGAGTGCCCGCGCCACACAATCCCGGGTCCCATAAGCCGCGGGCGGCGAGCACGGCGGTGTCGGGATTGGAAGCTACGGCGATATAGGCATCGAGTCCGAGGGCGGTGGCACGGTCGCGGAGGGCGCGGGCGATATGGGGCAGCGGGCCCAGCAGAGATTCCATCCCGGCGAGATCGAGCAGGGCGGTGTCGCAGGCCGCGTCCTCCACGCATGGTGAGAAGGATTGGGCGCAGTCGAGCAAGGCGGCGTGGGCGGCGGAGGTTTGCAGCGCAGAATTTGGGCGCAGCACCAGTTCGGGGCACAACTCGGCTTGCGGCTTGGTCATGCCGGGTGCAATGCCCAGACGGCTGGCTTGATCGTTTACCGCAAGAATTATTTCGAGAGGAGGCTTGCCTTCGAGGATGGCGACGGCTCGTGTGCGCAGCTCGGGCTCGGCGCGCAATGCCGCGGCCACGGGAAAATTCGGCACGTAGATGCAGGCGAAAGGCATGATGCCGATTGACTCATTGAATGATTGAGTCATTGAGAGATTGAGTCCTTGAAAGATGGCCATCCGTTTTCAATGAATCAAGGATTCAATCTCTCAATGAGTCAATTTCTTCATCCAGCCCAGGCGGTTTTGCTGGCGAAAGCTGCAGTGGAGCGGGATGGCTTGCGTTCCAGACGCGAGCGCATCAGTTCGGCCGTGACCTCGAGACCGGTCAGCAGATGTGCGTGGCCGGGTTTGGGGAATAGGGAACCCGCAGCGAACTGGTTGTTATTCCAGCCATGCATCGGGCCATTCGTCGGGGCCAGTTGCAGCTGCAGAGAAGAGCAGCTTCCGGCGATGGGGTGCTGCTCGATGGCTAACAGCACGGTTGAAGTATTTTCTACGGCGCGGCGGAAGCGGAACCAGGTGGTAAGCGGGATGCGGCGGGCCTGCTGCGGGGGAAGATCGCTCAGGTCGAGAACGACTAATCCGAAGCCGCCGCTTTCGAGCAATAAGTCTGTGGCGTGCAGGGCTTGCTCCAGACGGTGCTCTGATCTATTTTCCTTAAAATCAGTTTTCTTCAAACCAGTGCGATCTAAATGAAAAGCGGGCTGGGAGGAAATCCCCACTTCTCGCGCAAAAGACGCGCGAGAAATGGGGCACCCTTTGTTTAATTTTTTGGGAGCATCTTCGCCGCAGCGGACCCAGAGCAGGCGGTCCAGTTCCACGCCGGCATCGGCGGCGGAGCGGGGATCGAGAGCGTCGCTGGCGTCGACCAGCACGCAGAATTCGCCGTGGCGGGTGGCCGCGGCCAGAGCGGCGAGCAGTAAGGTGGTGCGTCCCGAAGAGGCGGGGCCGCAGATTTCGGTGAGACAGCCGCGGGGCCAACCTCCGGTAAGGGCGTTAAGGGCGGCGATGCCGCTGGAAAGCATTTCTGGGGCTGGACGCACGGCCAGATGCGAGGCGGAGGTTACGCCTGCCAGTATTTTTGATGGGTGATTTTTGATGGTTGATTGAAAAAAATGGCCGAGTGTCCCGGTGCGTTCGCGATGATCGGGGAGCGCGCGCACCTCTCGATTAACATCAGCTGGATTAGCGTCAGCGCCAGAGAAAAAAAGGCGGCCCTGGGCCGCCGCAGCGGAAACCATTGCGGAAGACATATGATTCCTCGGGAAATTTCAGGGAACGCCGGGCCGGAAGACCCGGAGGCTATTTCGCTTTTTATTCGCCTTTGAGTATTGTGCAGGTGGGGTGAGGATTTGTCAAGGGGTGCGTGTCGCCGGTGTCGCCGCTTGACGGCTGTGATGAGAACGTGCGGCCACAGGATTGGCGGACGCGCGGCGGCGGAGAAGACTGAGATTCCTCGGCCGCGATGAAAAACGCGTCGTTAGAGACGAGAGACGGAATGACAAGGCGTTTGGGGTGCTTTTACCTCTACTTCTGTTGCTCGCTTCGGTTGCTTTCCGGATGAGGCCGAAAAGTGCGGCGTGCACAGGGACAAACTGCTCACTATCCGGCGGTGGGCTGGCTTGTAGTATGCTGGTGACGAAATCGCCACTTCCGCAGAAAAAATGAAGCTTACTTCTGTTTTGTCGGGTACTTACTCGGGCAGTCACTCGGACCGCTTAGCGGTTCGGATCGCTGCCGGCACAGTTGCCGTTCTCGTTGTTCTCGTTGTTCCCGTTGTTGCTCTGCCTGCGGCTTTTGGGGCGACGGATGGGCCGGGGCAGACGACCGCGCCGAACGTGGCTACGCCGAACGCAGCTGTGGCCCCGTCTACGCCGTATTCGGTGCAGGAAACGGTGGCGTCGGCCCAGGGAGCTCCGGTTTCCTACGCGTCGGTGACGCAGTTGAGCGGTCTGCTCACGCAGCTGGAGACGACGTCGAAAGCGGCGCAGGGGGATCTCACGAATCTTCGTATCGAGCGCTGGAAAACCGATGCCGGGACGAAGAAGCAGGCGCTGGGCAATGTGGATTCGATTCTGCGCAATCTGCAGAACGCGCTGCCGGGAATTGTTGAAAAGTTACGGGCCGCGCCGGAAGATGTGCCGGCGACCTTCAATCTCTACCGCAACCTCGATGCTTTGTATGACGTGCTGGGGGGCGTGGTGGAGGAAACGGGGGCGTTTGGATCGAAGGACGATTTTCAGGCGCTGGCCAACGATCTGAAAAGTTTTGAGGGCACGCGCAAGGGGCTCGCCGAGCGGCTGGAAAGTCTGGCGACGGCGAAGGAAGCAGAGGTTGTGCGGCTGCGGTCTGATCTGAAGACAGCGCGGGCGGCGATTCCAGTTGCGCCTCCGAAGATAACCGTGGTGGACGATAACGAGCCGGCGAAGAAACCGCCGGTGAAGAAGAAGCCAGCGGCCAAGCCGGCTGCGCCGGGAGCTTCCGCGACGGCGAAACCGGCGGCTGGAACAACCGCGAAACCGGCGGCGGGGCAAACGCAGGCTCCGGCGCCGCAGCAGACGCCAGCGCCGAAGCCGCAGTAGGAGCTGGGCTTCGGCTTTCGAGCTTCGCATCGCCCCCCGGACTTTCGGCAGAGGGCTTTTAACCGCAAAGGCGCGAAGAAGAGCGGGTACTGAGTTTTCTCGAGTGTTCGGCAGCGGTTTTTTTGCGATTTTAGTTAAAGGTTTCGCTCGTGGGTCAACCGAAGCCCGGTGGCCGGAGCCGGAAGCCCGAAACAAAATCCCCACTTCTCGCGCAAAGAACGCGCGAGAAATGGAGCACCCGTCTGACACCGGACGTTCGGAAGCCGAAGCCCGATAGCGGAAGCCCGAAGCCGGCGTTGCGAATCTGTTACTCTTCCCTGCGCATCGGCATTGGGCCTCGTTTCATCTAAGAACATTCCACATGAACCATCACGGCAGCATTGTCGCGGCTGTTTTCGGGGTCATTATCATCCTGGTGGTGTTGCTGGATGCGTTTGAGACGGTGGTGTTGCCGCGGCGGGTTACCCGGCACTTCCGGCTCACGGCGTGGTTTTACCGGCGCACCTGGCTGCCCTGGAAGGCGATCGCGAAACGCATTGGCACGGCTTCGCGGCAGCAGAGTTTTCTGGGATATTTCGGGCCGCTATCGCTGATCATGCTGCTGGCGTTTTGGGCGGCGACCCTGATCGTGGGTTATGCCCTGCTGCAATATGGCATCGGCGGGCACGAACAGCTCAGCGGCGAGCCGATCACGTTCGGAAGGATTATCTACCAGAGTGGGCAGACATTCTTCACGCTGGGCTACGGCGACATTGTGCCCACTTCGGGCGTGGCGCGGGCGCTCTCGGTGGTGGAAGCGGGGATGGGATTTGCGTTTCTAGGCGTGGTAATTGGGTACCTTCCGGTGGTGTACGCGTCGTTTTCGCGGCGCGAGATTCAGATTTCGATGCTGGACGCGCGCGCGGGTTCGCCTCCGACCGCGACTGAGTTGCTGGTGCGGCTCGCCGGAAGTTCAGAGAACCCGGCCATTGAGCAGATCGTTCTCGACGAAATTTTGCGCGATTGGGAGCGCTGGGCGGGAGAGTTGCTGGAGAGCGGCATTTCGTATCCGGTGCTGAGTTTTTTTCGTTCGCAGCACAGCAACCAGTCGTGGTTGGGAGCGCTGATGACCATGCTCGACGTGACGTCTCTGGTGATTACCGGGATCGAAGGGATTCATCCCGGGCAGGCGCGGCTGACTTTTGCGATGGCGCGGCATGCGGCCGTGGATCTGGCACAGGTGGTGAATGCGCGCTACGATTCGCTGGCGCCGGAACGGTTGCCGGAGGCCGACTTCAACAAGGTACGAGATACGCTGGCGGCCGCGGGATTGAAACTGCGCGGAGGCGAAGCCGCGCAGATGAAGCTGGCGAAGTTGCGGTCGATGTATGAACCTTACATCCATTCCACGGCGAAGAACCTGATGGTCGCGCTGCCGCCGTGGCAGCATCCGGCGAAGATCAGGGACAACTGGCAGGCCGGGCCGTGGGACCGCATCGTCCAGGCCAAGGGACTGGCGGTGCTGGGGCAGAAGCCGGTGGCGCCGCCGGCCGGGGCTGAGGATCATTTCTAGGAGCGGAGTCGAGACCGGGCTTCGGGCTTCGGCTATCGGGCTTCAGCAAAACTTTCTGTTGAACTTTCTGCGGCGGAATCTCCAGCCTCGCGATACTTCTGAGTACCTGTGGAAGCGTGGGCTCGTTGAAGCCCGATAGCCGAAGCCCGAAGCCTTATCGCGACTACGCGTGCTAACATCTTTTTTTCATGATCGCTTTCCTGAAGTGAAATTTGAAATGAAACTTTTGCGATGAAACATATTGGCGAGAACGTGGTGCGGATTGAGGCGGAGGCGCTGCGGGCGCTGGCCGATCGGATTGGCGGTCCGATGGCGGCGGCATTTCAGCGCGCGGTGGATTTAATGTTTTCCTGCGCGGGGCGCGTCGTGGTTACCGGGATGGGCAAGAGTGGGCTGATCGCGCGCAAGATTGCGGCGACGCTGAGTTCGACGGGGACTCCGGCGCTGTATCTGCATCCGGTGGAGGCTCTGCACGGGGATTTGGGGATGGTGGTGCGCGGGGATGTGGTGCTGGCGTTGTCGGCTTCCGGGGAGACGGAAGAAATATTGGCGCTCCTGGCGACGATCAAGCGGCTGCGGGTGCCGCTGATTGCGATGACCGGGGATGAGATTTGTGGTGGTACCCAGTATTCGAAAGGCGCGAGGGGTGGGACAGCCTCGGTCGTGGTAGAGGGCCAGGGAAATCCCCACTTCTCGCGCAAAGGACGCGCGAGAAATGGGGCACCCGAGCAGAAGTCAAAAGCAGCGGGCAGGAGTGCCCGCTCCACACAAGCAAATTCCACACAAGATAATTCCGCACGGGCGATTTCTACTTTGGCGGCGGCGGCGGATGTCACGCTCGATTGTTCGATCGCGGAGGAGGCTTGCTCGCTGGGGCTGGCGCCTACGGCTTCGACTACGACGATGCTGGCTTTGGGCGATGCGCTGGCGGTTACGTTGAGCGAGGAGCGCGGGTTCAAGGAAGAAGATTTTGCCAATCTGCATCCCGGGGGGAAGCTGGGGAAAAGATTGGCGCGCGTGGAGTCGTTGATGCATTCCGGCGACGCGCTGCCGCGCGTCGCGCCGCACACGAAGATGCCGGACGTGATCTATGAAATGTCGCGGAAAAAGCTGGGCGTGACCGCGGTGGTGCAGGGCGAAAAGTTGGTGGGCATCGTCAGCGACGGAGACTTGCGGCGGCTGCTCGAGAAGCGCGGGAAAGATGTGCTCGATCTGACGGCCGGCGAAGCCATGACTCGCGATCCGAAGACAATTAGTGCCGATGAGTTCGCGGCAACAGCGCTGGCGCTGATGGAGGAGAAGAAGATTACGTCGCTGATGGTCGTGGATGGAGCAGGGAAGCTGCAGGGGATCGTGCATCTGCATGATTTGTGGGGAACGGAGCTGGTGTAGGAATTGAATCATTGAGAGATTGAGCCATTGAATCATTGAAAACCTTATGAACAAGCTGGATCAGGCTGAGGCGTTGAAGCTGCGGACCAAGCAGTTTGCGATTCGGATTGTCAGCGTCTCTCGGTCTCTGCCCCGGACGCGGGAGGGCGACGTGATCGGCAAGCAGTTGCTGCGTTCGGGTACGGCGGTCGCGGCGAATTATCGCGCGGTTTGCCGGTCTCGATCGAAAGCGGAGTTTGTCTCGAAGATCAACATCGTGGTTGAGGAAGCCGATGAAACCATATTCTGGCTGGAACTTCTCGGCGACACGGGAGTGGTCCCGACAGAAAAGCTTGCGTTGCTGCTGAAAGAAGCGAATGAACTAGTGGCCATCTGCGCAGCCTCGTTGCGCACTGCAAAACAAAATAAAGGCGCTTGAGGGCTGGACTTTAAATGACTCAATGATTAAATGCCTCAATGATTCAATCCCACAGCCGCATCCGCGTTGACTGAGCTGTCCTGCGCGATCATTTACAATAATCAATTCCACCCTACAGGAAAACCTATGCATCGTTGGTCACAACTGTTTATTCCTACATTGCGCGAGGCGCCGGCGGATGCCGAAGTGGCCAGCCACAAGTTTCTGGTGCGGGCTGGATACATTCGGCAGCTGGGGGCGGGGATTTACTCGTATCTGTTCCTGGGC
>Ga0209006_10000227_pt1 | contig 58450 bp, 51 predicted proteins | sample JacPin_JW_Ref_O2_FD_188567 | JGI IMG/M metagenome (GOLD analysis project Ga0209006, IMG submission 188567) | Forest soil microbial communities from Algoma, Ontario, Canada - Jack Pine, Ontario site 1_JW_Ref_O2 (SPAdes) (version 2) | ecosystem: Environmental > Terrestrial > Soil > Boreal...
GGCGGAGTGACGAACTTGCCGCATTTCGCCTGTACGCAGTAGAGCCATATCCTGCCTCTATTCTGCGATGCGGAGAAATGGGAGCGTAGTTGTCGTTGCCCGGAAAGGAGACGAAATCATTGATTGGGAGGATTTTGAGGAGGCAGCAACCTCTCGCCAGTGGCCCCGGACGCACGAGCTCTTGAGCTGGTGCAATCAGGACGAGCTGAACATTGGGGGAAAATCGGTCCCGCTACGCCAAATCAATGAGCAGTATGTTCTCCGGCGCCGACCTCTCACTTCCCCCCGTAACCCCTCCCGCATAGCCTCTCTACCCCCCGCGATGCTCCGGCTTGAGTTTCGCTTCCAGACGTGGTGATTGGGCTTCTCCCAGGCGTTATTTCAACTTCACGAACAGCAAAACAAAGATCGCCCACACTCCGACCGTCATCGGAAACAGCACCAACGACGCGTCCCTGAGCGAGCCGCCTCGAGGCAGTGCATAGGTCAGAAGCATCATGGCAAGAGCGGTGAGTACTCCGACAGCAAATCTGCCTTTCCAGTTCATACCTGTTCGGCCTCGCTTTCCGGTTTGGCCTTCGCGATTTCGAAAACGGCAGCGATTCTATACCTTTGTCCCGCTTCATGGAGCGAATTTTCAGTCCAGTGAACCTTACCGAAGGAGCCAGCACCTCAGTCCCCTCGCAATTCTTCCAGGAGCGCCTTCTCCAACTTCTTGCAATGTTCCGTCTTGAGCTTCGCTCCCCCCCAGGTCAGATAAAACGTATCAATGGCCATCTGCCCTTCGGTATCGATCAAAGCGATCTCGATGTTGCACTTCTGATCCGACAGGCACGACGCGATCCGGTGGAGTAAGCGCGGGCGGTCCTGTGTGATGACCTGCACCAGCGTGCTCGTGGACGAACACGAATCGTCAAACTCAATCTTGGTCTCCACCTTTACCTTCGCGATGGCCCCCTTCTCCGAGCGCTGCCGGTCCCGTAACATCTTCTCCAGATCGGCCTCGCCGAGCAGCACGCTTGTGACACTGCGCCGGAAGCGCTCCCATTCGGAAAGATTCAGCTCCAGGGTCCGGAAGCGATCCGTGAAGTAGAGCGTGTCGACCACAGTTCCCGCTTCATTCGAGAATGCATTGGCCTTCACAATGTTCATTCCCCATGCCGCCAACACCCCCGCCAGCTTGGCGAAAAGAAACGGCCGGTCTCTGGTCACCATGGTCAGTTCGTACCAATGCCGACCGCGTTTCAATTCAACCTGCACCGGCTGGTCGCCCAACCCGTCGGCCATCCCCATGTGGCGCATCACTTCTTCCGCGGAATGAACCAGCAGATACCTCTGCGGGAATCCCTCCAGAAACTCTTTGAACTTGCTGCTGGTCACCGGCGCCAGAGACCTCAACCGCGCCAGCTTTTCATCGTTCACGTCGGCATGCACCCGATGGTCGGCGCTACGGTTCAAGTAGTTCTCGGCGCCCATGTACAGTTGCCACACGTTCTCGGCTTTCCACGGCGTCAACGCCTCCGGATTCACCGCCTTGATGTCGGCGTAAGTCAGCAGGCACAACATCTTCAGCCGCTCCGGGGTTCCCACTTTGTCGGCAAACGCACCCACCGTCTCAGGATTAAAAATGTCGCGCCGCAATGCCGCCGAGATCTCAAGGTGATTTTCGATCAAGAAAAGCACCTCTGCCCGCTCCTTCGGATCCACATCAAGCCGGTCCATGGCGCGGCCCGCGATTTCCAGGCTGGCTTCCACATGATTGCCGCCCGGGATACCCTTCCCGGTGTCGTGCAGCAACAAGGCGAGATAGAGCAACTCCGGCTTTTCCAGTTCGCCGAGCAATTCCGCGTAGCGCTTGTCCCACTCCGACGTCGACTGCTTCAGGCGATGCAGACTTTCGATGGCCAGGAACGAATGCTCGTCTACGGTGAACCGATGATAGAAGTCACGCACCACCAGCGAGTCGATGAGCTTCAATTCCGGCAGCAGCAGAGTCAACAGCCGCAGCGAATGCATGGCGCGCAGAGCTTCCGCGGCGTGCGGTTGCAGCAAGGTTTCCTCGAAATACAGCCAGAGCTCGGCTCCCCGAGGCGGCATCGAAGCCAGCGCGGGAAGCGCCTGCTCGATGCGGTACTCGGTAGTGGCGCTCAACTTGAGCCCGTGCTGGGCCATGAAATGGAATAAGCGCAGCAACACCTCAGGGTCCTGGAGAGCGGAAGGCTGCTGCAGGAAGATGAGGCCATCCACCACAGAAAAATCCGCCGTCGCGAGCCGCGACCGCCAGCTCTGAACCTGGCGGTAAAGAGCGGACCACGCTTCCGGAATTTCTTCCAGCAGTTGTGTGACCGTGCGCTGCACAGCGCGTGCATGCCCGAAATAGATCCGCATCCAGTCGGCCGGCGAGAGTTCTGCCGAATCCGCGGCCCCGACCCTGCGCCCCGCCGCTTCGTCCTGCGCCTCCCAGCTCAGGGTGTTGTCGTCGCGCCCATGCCGGAAGTGCAGAAAGCATCGCGCTGACATCAGAAAATCAAGCGCCGAATCGAGCTGCTTACGCACCGGAGCCCGCAACGAACTTGCGTCCGGCCAGTCGTGCAGTTTATCCATCGCCGAAATCAAAGCCAGCCAGCAGGCCACATTGCAGTCGCGCAATCCGCCGGGTGCCTCCTTCAGATTCGGTTCCAGGTGATAGAGCGTCATTCCATGCTTCGCATGACGCTCTCGCGTGACTTCCGCCAACCCCTGGAGCAGAGCCTTGGATTCCCGCATCACTACTTTCGGAATGACCTTGTCATGAAGGCGCCGGAACAGGTCGGGATCGCCTGCGAGGTAGCGGCAATCGAGAAGGGAAATGGTGAACTCGGTGTTGTTGGCGTCGTAGCGGTCGCACTCGCTCAACGTCCGCGTCGCCGGACTTAGCTTCAACCGCAGGTCCCACAATTCCTGCGAGAAGCGGCGAATGGAATCTTTGAAGGCTTGTTCCGCCGCCCGATCCCCGAACAGAAAAAGCAGATCAATATCGGAATAAGGAAATAGCCACCCCCGACCGAATCCACCGGTGGCCACGAGCGCGAAGTTGGCAGGTTTGGCTTGGTCGGGGGAAATGATGTCCCGCCAGAGCCGCGCAAGAATGTCTTCCACCAGCCGGGTGCGTTCGGCCACGGCCGCGCGACCGTCGCCGGAGGCCTCGAACTCCCGCTGGATGCGCGCCGATTCGTCGCTGAGAGAACCCCGTAGTTCGCTGATCAAGGAAGACGCTGCCATCATGAATGTATTTCACCCCAGTGACAACGGCCATTGGGGAGGGTCGATTCATCACTGCCTGTCAGATGCTTTCCCGGTCGCGTCCTCGGTAAAATTTATCGCATTACCCTCTGGAAACAGGCGCCCCCAAAACTAGAGTGCTCCTTCGCCGCGCTCGTCATTGCGAATGCGGATTGCCTCATCCACCCGAGAAAGAAAAATCTTCCCGTCTCCAATCTTTCCGGTGCGCGCGGCTCCCAAAATGGCCTGTACAGCCTTTTCGACCATCGCATCGGCGAGCACCATTTCCAGCTTGGTCTTCGGAATCAGGTCCACGCTGTACTCCCGCCCACGGTAGACCTCGGTGTGACCTTTCTGTCGTCCGTGACCTCGTACTTCGATCACCGTCATGCCTTCAACGCCGATCTCTTGCAAAGCAGTTTTCACGGCTTCCAGCTTGGAGTTTTGAATGATTGCCTCGATCTTCGTCATAATGTCGTCAAGTCCTGTCTGCGTTCTTCACGCTGTCCGAGCGTGAGGATAGCCGAGAAGCGTCCTCGACCCTCTACGCCGACGCCTCCCAATAATATCCCTCTTCCCCGTGTTGGGAGAGATCCAGTCCTTGCACTTCTTCCTCCTCTGCAATTCGCAATCCGATGGTTACATCCACCAGCTTCAAGACCGCCAACGTCGCCCAGCGCCCACGCAATCGCCACGCCCGCCAACTGGTTCAGAAGCTGATGGGAGTTTCCTTCCAGGAGTCCGGAAGCTGAGACATTCCCTTGGGCATCCTTGAAAATCGGGTTGACCGCGCTCACCGCGAAAATTCCCGTTGGGCAGCGCCCCCAACGCCCCCCCGCCCCGTGAACTCCAAAAGCATCGAGCAAATCGTCATACCCCAACGTTGCCTTCACCTTGGCTATCATCGCGTAGCAGGAGACACCGGCAATCAGACCGATGGCGAAGGCAGCCATCGGCTGCACAAAACCAGCCGCTGGCGTGATTGCCACCAAGCCCGCCACAGCTCCGGAGATTCCCCCCGTACGCTCGGCTTGCCGTTGCGAGTCCACTCCGCTCCCGTCCATCCCAAGGCTGCGGCCGCGGCTGCGAATTGGGTTGCCACAAAAGCGCTGGTCGCCAGGCTGCCAGCGGCGAATGCGCTTCCGGCGTTAACTCCAAACCATCCCACCCACAACATGCAGGCGCCGATGAAACTCAGCACCACGCTGTGCGGCGCAGAACCGTTGCCAGCCCCGCGATCAAACGACACTCCAACCTTTCCCTCCTTGCCGCGATTTTAGAATGCACCGCAATCCGAACCCGCCTCACTCTACCGTCCGCGGCACCCGCACGGAAATCGAAACTATTTATCGTGCCTATCAGGTTTTGTTATTGAATCGACTCAGAACTTGAACTGCAGGTCCAATTGCATCCGGCGTGGGGGCTGGGCCGCAACCGGCCTGCCGAAAAGAGGCGAGGATTGGGTTCCAATGTAAGTCACGTAGTTGGGGTGGTTCAGCACATTAAAAGAGTTCAGCGAGATCGAGAAAACCCGAGCTTCGTTCTTTGCTTTGGAGAGGGGGAAATCATGAGACAAATTGAGGTCGAGATCGATCAGTCCCGGGCCAGCCATGGTATTGCGCGGGATGCCAACAGGCCGGTCATTGAGGTTGCCATCGTGATTGTCATCGCCGCCCGTGGTGATGTTGACTGGCTTGCCTGAGTACAAGGATAACGCGACGCCGAGGGTAAAAAATCTTGAGGGTTGCGTGGAGGCCAGCAGGTCGAACTTATGCAGTCGGTCATTGTCGGCGCGCCCCCAGTCGGCCGCTGCGTCGTAGCTGTTGGCGGGAAAGAACGTGATGCCGCTGCTGTTGTTGTCGGTGCGGCTCAGCGTGTACTGGATCTGACCGGAGAAATACTTGCTGGGTTTACCGCGAAACGTAAGCTCCAGCGCGTTGCCTTTCAAATATCCCTCGGATTGCATCTGCCGCACCTGGCCAAGAGCCGGATTTGGCCTCACGTAGTTCCCACCTACCAGAACGGGGGCGTTGCTATCGATAGAGCGAAAAACATCTACACCACGTGTACCGATGTAGACGGCGCTGAACGTGCTCTTGGCGGTGACCTGGCGCTCCGCGCCGCCGCTGAACTGCAAAGTATAAGGAATACGCGTGTGCGGATCGAGCGTCACCACGCTCACTGGAATCTGTGTCAACAGCGAGGGATTGACCGGAAAGGATACTAGCGGCGGATCGACGATGAATCGCAGCAGGTTGGCGCCGTTAAAGTGCAGCAAGTCGCCAATCGGGCTGGGTCCGGTGCGATCATAGAACACGCCCGCGCCTCCGCGGATCACGGTTTTGCTTTTTGCGCTGGGCGCATAGGCAAAGCTGACCCGCGGCGCGAAGTTGTGCGGCTCATCGTGGAAGTAGTTCTGCCAGTAGTAGCGTACTCCCATGTAAACCGATAAATTCGGGCGCACGCGAATGTTGTCTTCCACAAACGCGGAGAGGACTTTTTCGAGAAACGCCACGTGCCCTTGTCCGGTCTGGACGAGGTAGGTCGCAGGCGTCACGGCAGCGTAGTCGGCGGCGCTGGCAAACGTGTAGGTGCCGGCGCGATTGGTGAAATCGTCGAGCCCACGGCGACTCATATCGGGGACGTCGATACCGAAGCTGAGTTGATGCTTGCCGTTCGCATACGTCGCGAAATCGGTGCCGTCGAAATGGTACTCTGTCCGTCGAGTATCCCCTTGCGCACCGCCTGCAGTGAACAGTCCCGAGATCGTGATCTGAGCGTCGGGCAGGGTGCTGGCAACCGATGAATCGTAGTGCCCTACGAGAAATCGCGCTTGATTCAGCCAATGAGGTGAGAACTGGTGCAGATAGCTGACGTTGATCTCGTGCTCCAGGAACCGCGTGTCCGTTCCGGCGCTCGGAAGCGTGGTGCCGCCGACGGCTGAATTGTCAGAGGAGCGATGCTCGTAGGAGTAGCCGATCCAGAACTGATCTCCATTGGCCAAATCGTGGAAGATTCGGCCGGACCCAAAAAAGTGATGGGTGGGGTTCGGAACCGTCTGCGCAAAGGAGCCAAAGCCGAGAGACTCTGCCGCCGCAATCGCGTTCGTATCAATGACCGCCTGCTGATTTAGTAGGTCTTCATCGAGTGCCAACAGGAAACTGGTGCGCTTGCTGTGTCCGATCGGTCCGGTAACGGAGCCTTCATAGTATTGCCGACTCTCGGGGGGCTTTATGACTGCGAACGCGTTGCTCGCGTCGAACACTGAGTCGCGAAACATGAAATTCAGCGAACCGTGGTAGTCGGCAGATCCACTCTTCGTGACAATTTCCAGGCGGGCGCGCCCGGGCCGAGAAAAGCGAGCGGAGTACGGGTTGTTGTTAATCTTCACCTCCTGGACGGCGGAGGGAGTGACGCCAGGTCCATTGGCTTCGATCCCGTTGACCACCAATGTAACCCCGTTGGTTCCGGTCGCATTGTCGTCCAGGAACCGCGACATCGTGGTGATGTAGTCCTGGTCGAAGACGGGGACGCGGTCGAGCCCGTTGCGATCGATGGCATTGGCGTTCTGGTTGTCTGACGTTTCAGTACTTACGACCGGAACGTTGACCCCGGTTGCCACCGTGACGTTTTCGGTCTCGACTGAGATCGGTAGAACAATTCGAAAGGGAGATCCTCGTTTGGCGGTCACCGCCGCCGGGACGCGGGTATTACGGAAGCCTTCCGCATGAAAATCTAGTGTGTACTTTCCGGAAGCAATGTTTTCGAGATGAAATGCTCCCACGGCGTCGGTCGTCGTCTGAGCGAGGATCTGACCCTTGTTTCCCAGGAGAGCAACCTCTGCGTTCGGGATGGCCGCCCCGGAGGGGTCGAGCAGAACACCGCTGATAGCCTGCGAAGCCACACCTTCGGCCGCTGGAGAGTTCGTAACTGGATCGGAGTCTTGCGCACGAATAAGTGTTGGCAGCGCCATGCCGAGGAGCGCGACCAGAACCCAGAGCTGCCGATGGTTCAAGAGGTAACATTCTCTGCGGTCGTTTCCCGGTTGCATCATCGGCATCCTCGCAAGGCTACACGCCGAACCTGAAACACTTCTGAAAGCCCGGGCTGCGATTGAAATGGAAACCAAAGATTTCTCTGGAAGCCTCTGGCCTCTGAAAATCGTGACTTAAGGTATTCACTCTACAGCGTTTAGGGGATCTTTGTGGTTCGTCTACGGTCTTTCCCCTATATACCTTAGGTAAAAGTACTCAGAAAATATGACCCTCCAGCGCCGTTTTCGTTCCGGAGGAAGAAAACGCATTGGAACTGTGTCGAGGCCAATGGAGGGATTGAGTTTGTGCCAACCGAAAAAGCGAGTACCACGCTCCCCGGAAAAGTTGAAAGGGTGATTCACGCGCATCCCGCTTCCGGCGAACCAGAAAAAGCTCAGATCGCGGTCGAAGGGGCAGATCATCTCTATCGAGAGATTCGTGTTCCCAATGATCTGACCGACGCTCAAGGGCAGAAAGTTAAGCTCAAAGTAGGCGCCGAGGTCGAGGTCAAAATCGAAGCGAACCCGGTTGCCACCAATGTGGCGCTCCACGATGTGCCCAGAAAAGAGTAAGTCGAGCGCTTAACTGCCTTCGGCAGGTTCATTCTTATAATAGGCGATCTGAGACGTCGCTTTCGACGATCACTTGGCTGTCCCCTTGGGCTCATCCGCAACCGGCGGGGCAAACTTCGCCTCGTCCACGGGAATGTTCTGTTTCACATCGCTCACTTGAATCGTAAACCGTCCGCTGGGACGCGCCAGGGTCCAGCGGTACGGAATCTTCACTCCATTCGTATCGCGATAATCCGCGTAGTCGATCTGCGTGGGAAGCAATCCGAGAGCCGTATCTCCAAATCGCACTAAACGCACCAGCAGTCCTGATTGCTTGTCGAAATACAAGCGAATCGGAGGTTTTCCTTCGCGCCGGCCCACCACGACGTAAGCCTCATGATCCCCAATCTTCTCCGCGCCTCGCATCCGCATTTCGCTGAACATCGGCTTCAAGTGCGTGGCCAAATGTAAATCCGCGTCGATCGACGCGCCATCCAGATCGCTACCGTGCATCGCGCGCACAGGGTGCCCCGGAGTACCCAGCCATCCCTCATGCCCGTTAAATGCCGTCACGCTGTCACCCTCAATCATGTGGGTAAACGAGATGCGCTTGTCCGGGTCTTTCGAATAAATATCGATGGGCAGCGATTTCCCGCCAAAGTCAATCGTCCCTTTCATCACACGACTGCTGACCCTGTCGGTTGCCGCAGCTCCGCCGATCGCCTGCACATACTTGTCGAGCAGTTGATCTGCTGTCGGCCCAGCGTTTTCCGTTGCGTCTGCGGGCTTCGTACCGTCGATCGGTTGCTGGGGACCGGCTTCTTTCATCTCCTCAGTCATCACCGCCGGGATTGCTTGGGGGGCCGCATTGCCCCGGTGGCACGAGTAGCAGGTAACCTCGCGATGGCCTTCGAAATTGTCCTTATTGATAGCGAACATCATTTCCATCATCTTGCGTGCTGTCAGTTTGGTCTTCTTGTCGTCCTTTTCAAATGCGCCCTGCACATGGCAGAACTCACACTCCACTCCCAGCGAGGCCGTGACGAATTGCATGGTCGGAAATATCTGTTCGGCCGGAACACCCTTGAGCACCTGGATGTTCTTGAATTGTTCCTCCGCCTTCTTGCCAGCCACGGCTGCCGCTTGCGCAGGGCTTGCCGTGTGCGTCGCGGCGGACGATTGAGCTTTTGCCCCACGAATTACGAATCCGGTTGCCACAAAAAAAGCCACGATAGCTAGAACTTCCGCCCGCTTTGCGTTCATCAATTTTCTTCTCCCAGTCATTCCCTTTGGCGATTGCTGCGCCAATGTCCTAGCGCACTTGGCGGTTTAAGATTTGTCCGAACCCAGAGTGTAACAGCAGGTAGCAAGCGCCTCAGGGCCGGTTACTGTAAACATATTTGCCCGAAATCTCCGCCACTTGGAACTTGTCCGGTAAAAGCGCATCCACCTTTGTTTTCAGATGGGGCGGCACAAACAGGAACACTTTTTCATGTCCGGCCCAATCCTGCTGCAAATCCGCAGCACTCAAATAAATCTTCGGAGCGTCGGCGAACGTCGAGCCGAACCACATCGACGTCGTCCGCCCTTCCACCAGATCGATCGGCCTTTGCAAATAAAACAGCAAAGATGATCCAAAGGCCTGATCGCCGTAAATCATCACTCGATCCTCCGGGCGCGCCCGCGCTGCAATTTCGCGCGCCAAGTCTTTCGACGACAAGTACGGGCCAAACCGAGCGAGCGCAATATGCGCCGCCACCAGAAACACGGCCATCCCCGCACCCAAGGCCCAAGTCGCCGCATAGTGTCTCCGCCGAATCCGAAGAAAAAAAGAAAGCAGGGGAGCGACCATCAAGGCCACCGCGGCCAATGCCGCGGGCAGGCGCAATGCTGCGAACGACGCGTAACTCAAATCGAGCACGTGCGACGTCGACAAAGTGTCGGTATCCATATTGTGCGTCGCCAGCACGTTCCCAATGTCGGGCTCAAACGGCAGATGACGCGATTGCCACAGAAGCGCCAGCAGGGTTATGCCGGCAGCCAGACCCACCACGGCCGGAGCTCCCGCCGAGACCCTAAGCCATCCCCTCCGCAGGCCCGCGACGCAATCGCTAATTTCGTATCGCGCCACGCCATCGGCCAACAGCATCAGCAAGGGGAAGTAGGCTGGAAACGTGTAGTACTCTTGGTTCGTCGAAATCGCGAAGAAGACCAGCACCAGTCCTGCCAGTATCCAGCACAGCAAGCGAGAGCGCCTTCCAAAATCACCGCGACTAGATGCCCGCTCGTCCATGATTGTGCGGATCGCCGCCGGGAGATAAAAGCTCCACGGAAATAACCACACCAGGTGCAACGACCAATAAAGCGCCCACGGCAGCTTGTTGTAGTCGCGCGGATATCGCTTGCCCAAGAACCTCAGAACATGTTCGTTGATGAAGTAGAACCAGAAAAATCCGTGGCCGCCCTCGCCGCCCGTGTTCCTGAGGCCAGCCAGAATGTGCCACGGCGCGGCGATCAGCAAAACTAGCGCCAGCCCAGACGCCAACCGGAACTCTCGCCAGCGCCGCCATTCCCCGGTCAGCGCCAAGTACAAAAATGCTGCCCCCCCGGGAAACGCCAGGGCAATCAATCCCTTCGTCAGCACACCCAGAGCCATGCATGCATATCCCGCATACCATTGCCACGCCCGGCCACCGGGTTCCAGTGCACTCAGAAAGAAATACAGCGACGCTGCGATCAGCAAACTCAGCAGCACATCGGGAATCAGAACCCGCGTAAACAAAAACACCCCGGCACTGGTGTACACGAACAATCCCGCATAAATGCCCGCCCGTTCGCCGAACGCCCGCCGCCCCCACACCACGGCGAGTATTCCCAGCAAGAGGACCGAGAGTGCCATGGGCAGCCGCGAGGCAAACTCATTCACTCCGAAGATGTGATAGCAGAACGCAACCAGCCAGTAGGGTAGCGGAGCCTTCTCCAGATACCGCACTCCGTTTACGTGCAGCGTGACATAATCGCCGGTCACGAACATCTCCCGGGCCGCCTCGGCGTGCGTGCTATCGGCATCGTCGAGCAAGGCTGGCGCGAATAGCGAACCGAGATACACCGCGACAAAAACAATGGCAAGCGCCCAATAAGACGCCGCACGCAGCCGTTCCGGCAGTCGACTCCGTTCTTCAGAAATTGTTGGCGTGGAAATGGCGCTCAATTGGCGTGAACCCATTTAAGTGTTACAGAGAGAGCCCAAGGCCGCAAGTTCAGCGCTCTTCCGAGAGCGAAGCGACCACATTCCGAACTCCGTCCACCACTCGCGCCATCTTTTCGAAATCCACTTTGTCCGCCCTGTCGAGAGCGGTGTGATAGTACGGATACCGAAATACTGCCGTGTCGGTGATCATGATGGCCGGATATCCTTCCTGCCAAAACGACCGGTGATCCGACCAACCGACGCCCGGCAAAGTCGGGGGGCCGGCAATGCCTTCGGACGGAAACCTGGCAGACTCACGGAATCTGCGGACCGCCCGCCGCACCAGGTCACCTGATTCGTCATTTCCGACAAAAGCGATGAAATTGCCACGGCTCGGATAGAAGAGACTAACCAGTGCGGGATATTTCTGACTGCCACGTGCATCAGAATAAAATCCAATCGTTTCCCGCGAGATCATCGCCGCCACCGGGATACCGTCGCGCCGCAGTTGGTGCGCATACACCAAGCTGCCCATTGGCTCGGTCTGGAAATACGGTGGCTCCTCATTTTTAGAAAAAACACAAACCGTACGTCCGGCGCAGCTTGTTCCCTTTGAGGAGCCGTGCAAGTTCCAATGTGGCAGCCACGCCCGAAGCATTTTCATTCGCCCCTACGGTTCCCCCTACGCTGTCATCGTGAGAGCCCACAACAACGGCTGCCTCGGATTTCTCACTTCCAAGAAGCTGTGCTTCGAGATTGGCCACCACCTGCCCCTCGACCCTATACGGCTGTTCTGTAACGGTGCAACCGGCGTGGACGAGGTTTTGCTCAAGATAGTCAGTGATGGCTTCGAAAGATCCCGCAGAATGCATGTTTCTCTCGCCGATCGTCGCTGAGAGATACCTGACGTGTCCTGAAAGGCGGCTAGCAACTTCCGACTGCACCTCGGTCAAGGGAGGAAGTGGTCCTTTGTACGGACTCAATGGCATCTGCGTCATCAGCCAGAGCGAGACGAAACCTGTCGCAGCCGCGACGGTCAACGCCAGGATGACGATTCGCAGAACCCAGTTCGGACGAGTCGGCGGGCTGATCGATTCAAACATGAGTCAAAGCCGACGCTGGCTCAGCATGAACTCCGCACCTATTTCTGAGCGCCCGACGCCTGCCGCACAAAAAACTTCCACTTATCCATGCCTGCCGCCACCGCCACATCAAAGAATCCCACCATCATTTCGTCGGAAGTTTGATCGCCCCATGTCACGGTTTTCCCCGGATCAGGATTGTGCGGATTATTTTTCGAATTGTCATACCAGGCAATGGCCCGCAGACGCGTCCCCGCCTTCAACCAGCGCGGCTCTGCCAGCCTGTAGCTCAGCTGCCAATGGAAGTGATAGTTCACACGCAACAATACTTCGATGCTGCCATCGTCATGCACGAGGTCGTACTCGAAGCGCTTCCCCCGCAGATGCATGTGCGGAAACAGGCTTAGCAGCGTCGCGTCATTGGGCAGCGTGCCCTCGACTTCCACGCGAAAATTATCAGCTCCCGGTGGAATGATCAGCGCATGGTTGTTCAACTGTAGAGTGATGACCCTCTGCTTCGGCGGTGTCTTCGCGAATACCAAACCGAGGCTGGTCTGATCTTGATCCGCCGACCCGTTCGTCGTGTAATGCATCTGAAATACAAGGTCAGATCCTGCAGGCACAAACTTCGCCATTCCATCCGGCCACTGGTCCGGCGAACTGCCGGGCGCATACACAAGCAGCAGATCGCTTGTGGTCTCGTGCGCCTCGCGCCGCTCGAGCGGATCGTTCAACGCCGACGCCGTGAACGGCTCGCCCACTGGCGCGTGCCGCAGCCATTGCGAATCAGGCGGGCGGATATACACCACCGCGTGATGCACGTGCGCGGGGCTGCCCGGCCGGAACTCCGACATCTGTACCCACCGGTCTTCCGCAAAATGCGTCGGCACAATTTCATACGTGTATTCGACTTCGCCTCCTGCGGGAATCTGCACCGGCCTTGGCATCTTCACCACCAGATCAGGCTTCGCAATATTCCATCCTTCAGGCCAGTTTCGCGGCGCCCGCACATCATGGGAATCCCCCGCCGGCGCCCCCGCTCGAGCCCACGCTGTAATCGTCGCAATCTGCTCGGGAGTCAAGGAAGCATCGTTGACAAAATGTCCGTATCGCGAATCGGCGAACCACGGCGGCATCATCTTGCTCTCGACCGCATGCGCGATCGCTCCCGCCCACGGACGCGTCTGTTCGTAGGTCACAAGCGGCATGGGCGCAACTTCCCCGGCGCGATGACAACTCTGGCAGCGATCCTCGAAGATGGGCAGAACACTCTTATAAAACGTCGGTGGCAACAAATTGCCACGCGGTTCGGGGCCGCGGCCGGGCATCTGCCAGCCAGCAACCGCAGACACGAGCGCGATCGCGGCGAACACAAGCCCCCATTTCCTCACGAGCGCAGAAACTCCAACGTCAGGGCCCAAGCCTGCCGCGCGGAAAACGGCTCGTAGGATGGCCGCTGGTCACAGAAAAACGCATGATCCGCGTTCGAGAACTCGACATTGACGTAAACCTTGTTGTGCGCTTTCAGGGCATCCGCAACCGCGTTCCGGTGTTCCGGCGTGATGTGCTTATCCAATCCACCCCAAATCAGCAGAGACGGTCCGTGCGTCTTCGAGGCGCGATCCAGCAACCCGGGAGCGATTCCTCCTCCATAAAATGAAACGGCTTTTCGCACCGGAACCGCACTGTTCGTGAGAAATGAAACGCGACCTCCCATGCAAAATCCCACACAGGAAATGGCTTCCGGCATCACCTGCGAGTCGAAACTCAGCCATTCGAACGTAGCCCGCACGTCCGCCTCAGTAGCCTCGTTCGTCATGGCCCGCATGTGCGGCATGACTGCCTGGAAGTCCGCATAACTACCCTCGAATCCCGGCGGCGCTGTGCGGTGAAATAATTCGGGCGCGATCGCCACGTATCCCTGGGCGGCCAACCTCTCGGTCACGTCCCGAATGTGTCCGTTAACCCCGAACGCCTCTTGAAAGACCATTAAGCCGGGATGCGGACCTCCGCTCGCGGGACGCGCCAGGTAGGCCCACATCATGGTGCCATCAGATACATTCAGTTCGACTTTCTCCTTCACAATTCCAGCCACCGCCATATATGTCCTGAGCCCTCTCTACCCCGATTCCCGGCCCTACACCCTCTTTCAGAGTCCTTCCTCTCAGTTTCGCACAAACATCCCGCAGACCGCGATCACGGCGCCGCCCTCGAAAAGATGCTAAATTCGTCTTTTCATGTCTGCCCCAAATTCCAGCTTCGTTCGCGCTTGCAAGTCCCAACCTGTCGACCACACGCCCGTCTGGTTCATGCGACAGGCGGGACGCTACATGCCGGAGTATCGCGCGGTCCGCAAGCAGCACTCGCTTCTGGAGATTTGCAAACAACCCAGGCTCGCAGCCGAGGTCACCATTACTGCGGCCGAGTTCCTTGGCGTCGATGCCGCCATCATCTTCGCCGACCTGCTGCTGCCGCTCGAGGTCATGGGCCTGCCCTTTCATTTTTCGGCGGGCGAAGGGCCGGTCATCGAGAAGCCGGTTCGCAGCAAGGAGGACATCGCGGAGCTTCGAACCGACCGCGCTGCCGAACTCGGCTATGTCTCCGAAGCAGTCAGCCTGGTGGCGAAGCACTTCGCGGGACGCATCCCCGTAATCGGTTTCTGTGGCGCGCCCTTCACCCTCGCCAGCTACATGATCGAAGGCGGCGGCTCGCGGAACTACATTCACGCCAAGAAAATGATGTACAACTCTCCCCTCGAATGGGACGCGCTGATGCGCAAATTGGTTGTCGTCACGTCCTCTTATGCCACCGATCAGGTGCGTGCCGGCGCCGATGTCATTCAGATTTTCGACAGCTGGGTCGGATGCCTCAGTGTCGAGGACTATCGCCACTACGTGCTGCCGCACGTCACTGGTATGGTGAAGCAGTTGCAGAAAACCGGAGCGCCCATCATTTATTTCGGTACCGACAGCGCTACTCTGCTTCCTGCCATGAATGAAACCGGAGCTGACGTGATTGGCCTCGACTGGCGTATTCCGCTCGACGAGGGCTGGGCCCGCCTTGGTCATCGATGCGCCGTGCAGGGCAATCTGGATCCCGTCCTGCTCTTCGCCCACTGGGAGGAATTAAAGTCACGCGCGCAAGACATCCTCCGCCTAGCCGCCGGACGCCCCGGCCACATCTTCAATCTCGGCCACGGCATCTTGCCAGAGACTCCCGTAGAAAACGTCAAGAATCTCGCGCGTTTCGTACAAGAGTATTCCGGCCCGGCGACCGGCTCTCGCAACCCGGCTTCCGGAGGGCGAGAAACGAAAGCTGGAAGTCGCACTCCATGACCCGCATCGCCATCGTTGGAGGCGGCATCTCCGGCCTCGCTGCTGCCTTCTCCCTGGAAGAGCAGCGACGTTCGGGCGCCCATGTCGAGTACACCCTCTACGAAGCAACCTCGCGGCTGGGCGGCGTTCTCCGCACCGAGCACATCGACGAATGCCTCGTCGAAGCCGGACCGGACTCCTTCCTCACCGAAAAGCCTTGGGCCACGGATCTCTGCCGAGAGCTAGGGCTTGGCGATCGGCTCATCGGCTCAAACGACGCCGACCGCAAAACCTACATCCTGACGAAGGGCCGCCTGGTCCTTATGCCCGACGGGCTGATGTTCATGGTCCCCACAAAGATTCTCCCCACGGGCCTGTCCCCGCTTTTCTCATGGAAGACCAAGCTGCGCATAACGCAGGAGTTGTTTCATCCGCCGCGTGCCGCCGAGCACGACGAGTCCGTGGCTGCGTTCGTGGAGCGCCACTACGGCTCCGAGATGGTCGACCGCCTCGCCGATCCGCTGCTCTCCGGCGTTTACGGCGGAGAAGCTGCGAGCCTCAGCGTTCGCGCCGTTCTTCCACGCTTTGCCGATATGGAGCGTACTCACGGCAGTCTGGGCCGTGCCATGCTTGCGGCGCGAAGGAAAACGCCGGCAGGGCCGCCGAAGGCCGCGTCGCCGCTTTTTACTTCTCTCCAGGATGGCATGCAGCACCTTACCGAGACAGTCGCCTCGCGGCTGCCCCCAGCCTCTTTGCTGAGAAACGCGCCCGTCCAGGCCATGCAATTCGAAGCCGGTGGCTGGGTCGTCTCTGCAGGCATGCAATCGGACCACTTCGACGGTGTCATTGTCGCCCTTCCCGCTCCCGCTGCAGCCGCTGTGCTTCGCCTCGCGAGTCCCCAGCTTTCCACCGAACTCGCCGCCATCGAGTACAGTTCCTCGATCACCGTCGGCCTTGGCTACGATCTCGAGGTCCGTCAGTCTCTTCCCCCCGGATTCGGATTTCTTGTACCCCGCAGCGAAGGCAAGCTCTTGCTGGCTGCAACTTTCGTTCACAACAAATTTCCGCACCGCGCTCCTGAAGATCGCGCCCTGCTACGTTGCTTTTTTGCTGGGAGGAATGCCGAGCAAGTCTGGCAGCTCACCGACGACAAGCTTATTGGGATCGTACGCAATGAATTGCGGCAAATCCTTGGCCTGCGAGCCGAGCCTCGGTTCACTCGGGTCTATAAATGGAAGTCTGCCATGGCGCAATACGGCGTCGGCCACCTCGATCGCCTCGACCGCATCGAAAACCTTCGCCGGCAGTTGCCCGGCCTAGCCCTGGCTGGCAATGCCTACCGTGGCATCGGCGTCCCTGACTGTATTCGCTCGGGTCGCGACGCTGCCCAGCAACTGGCACAGCTGTGAGCTCGTTGATCTTCATGTGGCGACGGCCACCTCGGCGCTCCCGGCAGGGCGCAGCCCGCCGGACCAGAGCACACGAAGAGGCTGACCTCCTTTCGTTGTCAGCATAGAGAAAGGCCGTCAACAGAAATGTTGACGGCCTTTTGTTTGACCTCTATCTATTGGGCTTCGCTTCCTACGCGCTCACCTGGGATTCCGGCGCCTCTTCATACGCAACCTCGCTGTCGGGATTCCGCGGCCGCCGCGGCTTCCGCCCAAACACGGATTCCGTCACCAGTTTGAAGATCGTGTGCCGGTTCTCGGTCACCACTTTTAGCCACGCCAGCTTCCCCAGCATCGGGAAATAGATTCCGCGGAAACAAAGCCGCGCGAGGAAGATGTTGATGCGATAGCCGACTGGCTGATCATCCAGCGCATCGACCGCCTGGGCCAAGGCTTCCGGACTATAAGCATGCGCCCATCCGTATTTCACTTCCTCGTGAGCCTCCTCCATGCTCATCTTCAGCGGAGTGTGAGCCATGGCGAAGGGAATGAATTCCTGCCAGTGCTTAACCCGGGTGAGTCGCCCCGCCGCTTCTAGCCGCTTGTACAGCGGTGTTGCCGGCAACGGAGTCAGCAGTCCAAAAATGGGCAGCCCCGGCGGCCAGGTGCGCACTTGCGCCAGAGTTCTCTCAGCCACCCCGGTCGTGTCGTTATCCATGCCAAAAATAAATGACGTAATCGCATAAACATTGCGCTTCGCCAGTCTCTCCAGCACTTCCGCATACTCACCCGGCTTGTTGAATCCCTTGTTCACATCCTTCAGATTCGCTGGGTCAATCGACTCCATGCCGATGAAGACCCACTTACCGCCGGACGCTGCAATTAAATCCACCAGTTCCTCATCCCGCAGGAGGTTGGCGCTGATCTGCGCCACCCAATTCACCTGGGCCCCGGCGGCAATGATGTCGCGTAGCAAGGACTTGGTGCGCTTCACGTTGATGGCGAAATTGTCGTCGATGAAGAACACCGCCATCTGCCCCTTTTCTTTGCGGCCGCGCGCTTTCAACAGCAGCAACTCGTTGACGACGCTTTCGTTGGTGCGAAATCGAATCGAGTCGCCGAAGAATCCAGTCACCGTGCAAAACTCGCAGCCGTAAGGACAGCCTCGGCCTGATTCGACGGGGACGATACGGAACGTTCCCCAGCCTTCTCCCACTTTCTGCAGCAACGCCTTCGCGGCGCGGGGCACAAGGTTGAATTGATCGAGATCGATCGATTGCCACGGAATCACGGGATATTGTTTCAGCGACGGCTTGCGTTCTTTACCGGTCTCATCCACCGGCTGATAGATCTCCTTCAGTTCGCCGCGGGCCGCGTCGTTGACCATCTGCGGCCAGGTTTCATCGGCCTCTCCTAAAGCAACTGCGTCGGCATGGCGGGGACCGCCGTCGCGACCCAGCGCCTCGTCGGCCAATTCAGTCACATGAGGCCCACCCATCACGACCTTCACTCCCGTAGCACGAATCGCATCCGCGATGCGATATGCCTTGGCAATCATGCGCGTCATCGCGCCGATGCCGACCAAATCGATCTTTTCGTCACGGACATACTGCGCGATCTGAACCTCGTTCATGGGCTTGGCATTGCCGTCAATCAGGACGACCTCATGTCCCGGCGGAGTCAAAGATTGAAGTAGGAACATCCAGAGGTGCGGCATGAAATTGCGGGTCACCCCGTTGTCGGGGCTATAAAGTAGAATTCTCACGAATGCCCCCTCCTCGGAGGGCGAAGGTACTCCACCGCACGGAAGGGTCACGAGCGATGCCAAGAACTGGCAACCTACGGATTGTCGGGATGAGGCTTGATGGGAAACTCAGAACCCAATGGGATTGTACACCCACGGAACCGCCCGCGAGTGCAAAGTCACTTTTGAGGCCGAAAATCTGGCCTTTTCAAGCCGGAAGGGACTTCGCTTTCTTATTCGCTTCATAGCGCAGCCGAGCCACCACCAATCGGATTTCTTCGTAAGTAATCTCCGGAGGCAAGGCATCTTTCAATGTTCGAAATCGTACCAAGGCTGCCAGATTTTGGCGCGCGCAAGCGGCTTCAATCACCGACAACCGATTGCCATCCACCCACTCCGCGCGAAATTCCAACTCGCCTTTCTCGATCAGTCCGGCGACCGCATTGACGACCGTCGAAACCTGCCGCCCGCGAATCTCCGCGATCTCCGCGAAACTTTTGCCCGCAGCGAGGAGTTGTAGCGTCTCGAGAGCTGGAGCAGTCTTGTTCTCGGGCAATGCGGCCGCTCGGGCGCCGTCACGATATCTTCGCAACGCCGCCAGAATTGCTTGCCCGTACAGATCCGCTTTACGCTCGCCAATTCCGGTTATGTTTAGAAGTTCTCGAACCGAGTCAGGCTGCAGCCGGCAGATCTCATCGAGCGAACTATCGTGCAGCACCACATAGGCGGGCATGCCTTGTTCCTTGGCTGTCGTCCGCCTCCATTCGCGCAAATACTCTCTCAGTTTCTGATCGCCTTCTGCCACTACAGTTCTCCCTCCTCGTCGTTCGCCTGAACTCGTGCTCCCCGAACTCTTGACGACCGAACGGCGGACCGCAGCCGGCGTGATCAGTTCCGTCAGCCACTCCGGCGCGGCCCCGCAAACGTCACATGCCTCGCATGACGCCCACCGTGGAATCTCGCCAAAATGCGTGCAAATCTGGTGGTGACGGCACTTCCCGGATTCCGCAAAGGCACGAATCGTGTGATATCTCTGCCACGCCCGGTCGCGCTCCGCCGCATCCAGAACCTGGTTCGCGAAATATCCGAGCAGCCCTGCATCCTGCTTCCGCCACAGCAGGATGCAGTCGGCGGGATTTCCGTCGCGCCCGGCGCGACCCGCCTCCTGATAGAACTGCTCCACTGATTTGGGCAGGGCCAGATGGATGACCGCCCTGACGGTCGCCTTGTTAATTCCCAGCCCGAAAGCAATCGTACCCACGAGCACACGCACTTCGTCTGACATCCAACGCTCCTGATTGCGACGGCGGTCGGCGGCATCCATCTTGGCGTGATAGCCCACTGCCGCAATTCCCCGGTCTTCCAGGAAATCGACGGTCTCTTCCACCTTATTAATCGTCGGTGAGTAGACGATCACATTGCCTTCGTCGTAGTGGCGCAACGCGGTCACCAGCAGCGCACTGTGTTCGACGCTGTCACACTCTCGCACCAGATACCGCAGGTTCGGACGATGGAAACTGGCAATGTACTTATCGGGATTGCGCAATTCGAGTTGCGCCAGAATGTCGTGACGTACGTGGCGGGTAGCGCTCGCGGTAAAGGCCGCGAGCGGACGGTCCGGAAACCTTCCGCGAAGCCGGCTCAACTGCCGGTACTCCGGACGGAACTCGTGTCCCCACTCAGAAATGCAGTGCGCCTCGTCGATGGCGAAGAAAGATATTGGCACCTGCTGCAGCCATCCCAGTGTATCGGCGCGCTGCAGTCGCTCAGGCGACAGATACAGCAGCCTGAAAGCGCCGTCTCGCGCTTGCCGAATCACCTGTGTTTGTTGCTCGTTGCTGACGGAACTGTTCAGGACCGCCGCGGGAATGCCCATCTGCGCCAGTTGCGCCGCCTGATCCTGCATCAGCGCAATCAAGGGAGAAATCACCACCGCGGTCCGTTCGGAGACGACAGCGGGCAACTGGTAGCAAAGAGACTTGCCACCGCCAGTGGGCATCACGACGCAGGTATCGCGTCCGGCCAGCAGGCTGCGCACAATCCGCTCCTGCAACGGGCGGAACGAATTGTATCCCCAGTAACGCCGCAACGGAGTCAGCAGGTCGGCGTCTGAGTGCATGAGGTCAGTATAGGGTGTCCAAGAGAACCCGACTTACATCCCAGAATTTTTGACGCTTTCCACTCCCAACCTGAAACCTCGAGAGCCTAGTTTCCTCTAGTCGGCAGTGGCGGCGACGCGATGCTGAATTTTACTTCCGGATGCATCCTGCTGAACTCAATCCAAAGCAACGCCACCACCACCAAGCAGAGTACGCTGCCTTCGGGGCCTACCGATCCTCCGCTCACCCAATCCGGGCCGTAAAGGGAGGAACGCAGCAGGTGACCGGGAGCGACCATACCGCTGTCAGGCACGGAGTAGAAGAAGGTCTCGCCCCAATCCCAGGCGGCGTGAAAGCCCACAGCAAACCAAAGATTGCCCGTGCGGCGCAGGGTCAGACAGAAGAACAGTCCGATGAATGCCGCAGCCAGCAGTCCTCTCCATTGCTCTCCCTCATTCTTGAGGTGAATCAATCCGAACATCGACGACAGGACGATTGCCGCAGGCCAGAAGCCGATACCGCGCGTGAGCGTGAACTGGGTGCAGCCGCGCAGGAGAAATTCCTCGAATAGCCCTACCAACAGAAACAACGCTGCCCAGAAGGCTGCGAATCGCACGAGATGCGCTCCGTGCAGTGCGATGGAGCCGAACGTAAAGGCGTGCAATCCGTAGAGCGCGAACATCAGCAGGCTGATCCCGGCGAATCCCCACACCGTACCGATCCAGAACAACTGTCCGAACGCTTTGTCTAACGGCAAGCCATAGCCGCTCCAGGGCCGGCGTTCGACTCGCGAGAGAATCACTGCCGGAATGACGGCGACGAGAAGGTCACCCATTTCTTCCAGCATCATCGACCAGAGGCCGCGCGCGCCAAGATCGCGCGCCCACGCCAGGTCGACAACCACCTTCTGCAGTATGTAGAACGTCGCGACATAGATGGCGAATCCCCAGCCCGGGCGCAGGCCATCAGGACCGAAAAACAGCGTGCTGGCGTAAGAAGGCTGGGTTGCGACGGCAAAACCGGGAGATACGGGCGTTGAGTCCGGATTCGGCGCGGCAGTGCTTTCCGGGTTGGCCTCAGGTTCGCTCATGGCGGAAGGTTCTTCGCAATCTTTCGCGCAAACATGGTAAAACACTCGGCTCGACCTTATGCGGCGATATTTCACGCGCGAACGGTTTGGACGTCCGCAGTTTCTCGCGGGACTGCTGCTCCTCTGCTTTTTCGCACAGGCGTTGTGGTTGGTGCATGCTGAAATGCGCACCGCTCGTGAACCAGACGGCGCAGAGGCGGTCCGCATTGGAGAAGGGTGGAAGCAGTGGCACGGACGAGGCATCGCCGCAGCGCCTCTGCTCGATCCCGCTGGAATTGCGCCGGATCCTTTCCGTGTTGACAGCGGCGGATTTGATACGGAGCATTCACCACTGCTCTACCTCGCTTCGGCGGCGCCGCTGCTGGCTTGGCCGCAGGACCTTGGCAGCGACTCGGCAGCTTACTGGCGATGGCTTCCGAGGATTCCGTTTCTGGCTTGCGGAGTGTTTCTGGGTGCGTCGTTGTGGTATGTGGCGCGGCGACTCTGCGGAAATTCTGGAGGGTTTGTCGCGCTTACGTTCTACTGCTTCTCTCCTTCCATGCTGCAGGCAAGCGCGGTGTGGCACACCGAACCCGAGATCGTGGCGGCTTGGGGAGCGTTTGGCGCCATCTTCACCGCGATCGCGGTCGCACACACGCTTTACGCTCCGCGCGAAGTTGTGCTGTGGAACTGGCGGAGAATTGTGTTGCTTGGAATTTCGCTCGCAATCGCCGTCGGCGCGCAGTTCTCGCTGATCGTCCTCGTGCCGATGACGCTGGGCTTCCTGCTATACGTCGCTCCGGTGCGGAGGAAGGCAGGACTTGTGATTTGGGTTGCGGCTTCGGTGGTAGGATTTGGCCTACTTTTCGCCATGTACTTCCTTCAGCCACACGCGTTTGCGGAGAGCATGCGGAGGGCTTCGTTCTGGGGGGCGACGTGGCGCGGATTCGCGTTTTTCGGAGTGTACAGGCAGGTCGCGGTTGGGATCGGCCGCGCTTGTCCAGCGCTTGCTCTGGGACTTCCGGTCACGCTCGTCACTTATGCCATTTGGCCGCGGACGCGCTACTTCGGCAACACTGCGCCGTTACTGGTGGGGGTGCTGTTTGTGCTATTGGGGATGGCTCATCCCCATGTCGCGGGAGCGGGATTTCTGCTGGCGGCGATCCCGTTCGTGTTCCTCTTCGTCTCCGGAGTGCTGGCGGATCTGCTGGAAACGAGCTATCGCTCTCTGGTAATGGCCTGCGTTGTCGGGATGATGGCGGCTTATGTCGTTTGGAGCCTAGTCAACCTAGCGCAGGTTCCCCAGGGCTGAAGCGACCGCTTTCGACAAAATTGATTCGTTAATTACACCCGCTCCCCACATTCGGAAGACAACAAAATAAAATGCCTCGTAGGAAGAATCTGTGGGTAGGTCATGGATGTAGTGTGTAGCTCGACTGCTCGCTTTGATTGTTTCTGATCGGGAACAGCAGCAGTAGCCGTGCGGTGGGAATGTGGAAAGCGCGGGGTTTTGCGCTTTCCAAGTATGCGGGAAATCCCGTTCTAGGGGTTTGGGGATTTTCCTCATACGTCATTTCCACCGCTTCTTGGTTGCTGCGGAGCTTTGCCCCTCTTTCAGCAATCTGCAGAACTTCCGGCAGGTGGATTCCAACCACCGCTGCTGCTCCTCAGAGTCGTTGTGGTAGAGAATGGGACCATCATCCTCGATCATGTTAAAGGCCAGAGTTTCCACCGGCACCTTTCTCAGTGCGAGAGTTTCATGGAGATCGCGGATGATTTCGCCGCCTAGAAGCCAGAGGTTGTTCACGTGTTTGCGCATGGTTTTCCATGACAACTCGAGCTCGACCGGATGCTCCAGGAAGGGCCGGAAGTAGGCCACCATTTTTTCTCCCGGAACCAGATCTTCAGTCAGCCCCATCCAGCTGCTGGGCCACTCGGCCAGGTCTTTGCAGTAAGCATCGATCCCGGTCGCGGGTTGTAAGCTAGATGCTTTAGCCATTAAACCATGCCGATTATCACGCTTCTCAACCAGTGCTACCGTTTCCCTGGCTTCGTCTATCAACACGTCCGCTTCACTCAAGATCGGCGCAGCCTGCAAGTCCGAATCCGCCCCAGAGCGGGTTCCCGAGCGATCTGTTCTGGCTGTCACCGGCAAGCCCCCCGGCTACGACCACCTCTCGGATCGGCAGTTCGAGTTCATTCCTATCTGGGGTATCTGGGAGTACCTGGTCTTTCTCCTCTACCGCATGCGCCGCGTCGACTGCAAAGCCTGTGGCGTCATCGTCGAGGCAGTGCCCTGGGCCGACGGCAAACACCAACTGACCAAGGCCTACATGCTGTTTCTGGCACGTTGGGCGCGCAAACTTTCCGGGACCCTATGCGGGCGGCAATTCGATTTGAGGTGCTGACCTCGGCGTTGTGGCATATCTCCGATCACATGGCCAATTGGTCAAGTACGCGCACATGAACGGGGTCGTGCCCCCGGCCAGCCGCTAGCGGCGGAGCACATCGTCGCGTGCAGGAAAAACCCTATTCCATTTTGGTAAGCAGACGCTTTATCAGTTAGGCAGTGGGAGCATGCCGACCGCCAAGCCAGAGGTTCGGCGGCCGAGTCCTTGTCAGCTATGCCATCGGAACGACGGTCGCGCAAGTGGCATTGGATCATTGGCATCTTGATCGTCCTCGTCGCCATTGGGGCGGTTTGCGTTCGCCTGGTGATCGCGCGCTCACAGCCCATCCTCCGAACCCGCGTGATTGAGACGCTGTCGGCTCGTTTCAAGAGCAGAGTTGACCTTGCTGAACTGCATGTGTGGATTGCCGACGGCATTCACGTGGACGGGAAGGGGCTCAAGATCTACGGGGTTACCGATCCGAATCCGTGGGAACCGGGCGTGCAGCCCTTGCTGGAGATTGGGGAATTTCGCTTTCAGACCGCGCTGCGCAACCTGTTTCGCGAGCCCATGCACGTGGATATCGTTTATGTGAGTGGCCTGATCGTCAACATACCACCGAAAAACAATCGGCAGCAGATGCGGAACCTGAGGCAGAGCGGCCGAAAGATGAGTATTGCCGTAGATCGCTTTGTATGCGCAGACACGAAACTCCTTATCAACACAACCAAGCCGGGCAAGGCTCCGCTGGAATTCGACATCAGGGACCTGAGGATGAGGGACATTGGACCGGGTCTGCCTCTGCGCTTCGAGGCGACCTTAACGAACCCCAAGCCTGTGGGCTCAATCCAGTCGACGGGGCAGTTCGGGCCCTGGAATGAAAAGAGCCCTCGCGATAGCGCCGTCGTCGGTGCCTATTCCTTCACCGATGCTGATCTGGGGACCATTAAGGGCATCGGAGGAATTCTGTCATCGACGGGGAAATATGGCGGCACGCTGGGGCGCATCGAGGTGGAAGGGCAGACCGATACGCCCGATTTCAGCATTGCGGTCAGCGGACATCGGGTTCCGTTGCATACCGAGTTTCACGCAATTGTCGACGGGACCGACGGCGATACGTACCTGGATCCGGTAAAGGCCAAACTGCTGCACTCCGCGTTTACGGCGAGCGGAAAGATAGTACGGATGAAGAATCCTCCGGGGCACGATGTTGAACTCAACGTCGTGCTGGGGCGCGCCCGGATCGAAGATTTGCTGAAACTCGGGATCAAAACTGACCCTCCGATCATGACAGGTATGGTCGAGATGAAAACCAAGCTTAGTCTTCCTGCCGGAGCCGAGGATATTGCCAATCGGCTCGCTCTCAATGGCAACTTTCACATTCCTGCGGGTCATTTCACCAACGAAAAAGTTCAGGGACAAATCGATTCGTTGAGCTTGCGCACGCAAGGCAAGGGCGGAGTCGTCGAAGGGCAGGCAGAACCGAGTGTAACGTCTGATCTGGCGGGTGCCTTCAGGCTGAGCCAAGGCGCCCTCTCGTTCTCTTACTTGCATTTTCTGATACCCGGGACGCACGCGGATATGACGGGCAAATACACTCTGGATGGAGACACCTTCGATTTCCACGGTCTGGTAAGAATGGATGCGAAGCTCTCGCAGATGACTTCGGGGTGGAAATCGATTTTGCTGAAGCCGGTCGATCCCTTCTTTCACAAACACGGAGCCGGCACCGAACTTCCATTCAAGATCAGCGGCACGCGCGATGCTCCGCACTTCGGACTCGATTTTCATCACAAAAAAGAAGAGCATCCCAAAGAAGATCGACTGACTGAGTCACATGGCCCGGCAACGGCCTCGCGGTAACTTCCGCTCCAGACGACAGCTCCAATACAGCATCTGGGGTATTGTTTGCTGCGGATCGGAGACGTAGTTTTCGAAAGAACCCGGCGCATGGCAATCCGCTCACATCGCTGAACTCAAAACAGGAGGAGAATCATGGCACAGGACTTATTGAGAGAGCTATACGTCAACGAATTGAAAGATCTTTACAACGCCGAGACTCAATTGGTGAAGGCTCTGCCCAAGATGGCAAAGGGCTCGTCGAATGCGGAATTGCGCCAGGGGTTCGAAGAGCACCTGCGCCAGACGTCGGAACACGTTTCACGCCTGGAACAGATCTTCGACCTGCTGGGAGAGAAACCCACCGGAAAAAAATGTCTGGGCATGGAAGGCCTGGTCAAAGAAGGAGCTGAGACATTGTCGGAGGACTACGAGGGCGCACTGATGGATGCCGCGATCATCGGCGCCGCGCAGAGGGTAGAGCACTACGAGATTGCCGGCTACGGAACGGTGCGGGCTTTCGCGGAACTGCTGGGCGAAAATGAACATGTTTCGCTGCTGGAGCAGACCCTCAAGGAAGAGAAACAAACGGATGTGAAGCTGACCCAGCTGGCGGAGCAGATCAATTTGGAAGCAGGAGATGGGGAAGAAGTAGAAACAGAAGAAACCCCGGGTCGACAACCAAGGCGGTCAAAGTCCAAGCGGGCCGCCTAGGCACGTGGAAGGACGCCCCTAGGCGTTCTTCCACAGTTTTTCCTCAAGCCTGTGAAAACTACGGAATTCACCCGATAGCTCGTTATTCCCGCACGACATTATTGTCCAGACGCAGCCTGACTCAATACCGGACGCCAAAACCGCTACCTGGAGCCGTGCCCAGTCCAAGGATCCCGATTATGAGTACTGCTATGCCTTGCTCAGCGCCCCCGCTCGGCTGGCACATGCTATACCATGCCGCGCTGTTTGAAAGCGATCACAATAGGGTTCCGCAGCGTATTGAACCGGCAGAGAAAGCTATCCTTCGCCGGATTAAAGCGTTGTTTGTCACGGCGGGAGACCATATGGAAGAAGATGTAGTTCTCGACGATGCGTTGTATGCCTTACGCGCGCTCCGAAGCTGTGTCCCGTCCGAAGCAGCCGCAGTCTAGAACTTTCTATTTCATTTCTTGCAGGTAGCGGCCGTGGCGCGCGCACGTTCGAGCAAGCGCGCGAGCGAACTCTTCTACTCTTACTCTTCTCGCAGTCCTGAACACGTTCGGCCAGCCAGCACCGAGGGCTTCGGCAGCCTTCTTGGGCGCTCACTTCTAATTGACTCAGTTTTGAGGTCGCTCGCTGATCATTACTCATCCTTCATTCAGCCGCCTTAATTCCCCCTCCTTCAGGCGGTGATGCTGACACCGGAACGGAAAGACCTGACACCTTAAATAGTTTCTGACGATCGCTAAGAAAGCCAGCCGACCGAGTTGCATGCAACGCTGTATTGCTGGGTGCGAGCGTTCGGCTTAGATTGCTGAAAACGGCAGAAAGCGAGTGCCCCCTCAATGACGAACAAAAGCGCTGCACAGTCTCTTCCCCCCGCCAAGAATTTGAAACGTTTGTTTGAATGCGCAGTACGCGACATCTACGAAGTTGGTCTGACAGGCAAAATCTCACAGTACCGAACACCGATTGTGCAGCGCGCCGGAACGGGTATTGCGGCGTCCTCGGTCGACGCCGAGAAGCGCGCGCTGACCGATGCCGCCAGGGCGCTTGCTCAGTTGTGGAAAGTCTCTCCCAGCCGCTAAGGCCTCGCCGTTATCGATGGGCACCGATCAGGGCAAAGGATCAGGACTCAGAACTCAGGACGAAGATAGAATCAAGACATCAAGACAAAGATAGATGGGTGCATGGGCATTACCGGCCTTGTGGGGGGCGTTCTCCTCCGCATTGCGATGAAGGCCGTGCTCACCACGATCAGCAAGACCACGACAACCGCAAAAGCTGCCATCGTTCTACACGATTTGGGATTGCCCGCTATCATAGGCGCAGATCAGATGCCGATTTGCCCCTCGCGGTTTCGAATTCATTCATTCGCTGGTCTGCGAAGTGCATAAATAGTGAATAAAGAATGAAGGCACCCCGAAAACGGAGTGCCTTCGCATTTAGGTTCTCTGTCAAATTCCTAGACAGCCTTCCGCAACGTGTCGACGCTTTCGGAGCCGCGTTTTACGGCGGACTCTTGAGAGCACGTGTTGCACCCGGAGACGGCTTCTTTGCGGCGTTCACGCAGGCGGCTCTGAAACGTATCCCAGCGTCCACCGATACCGACGGCACTGTTACTGATCACTACTGCATCGGTACCAGCAGGAACCGCGCGGTTCGTCGTTGAAGAAGCGGCTTCGAGTTCGGCCCTCTCCGCTGCCGTGCTGGCTGGAGGCCTGGAGGCTCTCGTCCATCCCTGAGTTTGGACTGGGGCTCGCTCGGAGACGGGATTTCCGGAAGTCTGCTGGGTTGTGGGAGTGATGTTGCGGTCGGTTTCCGCGCGATGCAAGACGGGATCGGCAACCCACTTCGATCGGTAGCGTCCTTCATAGCCGGCCCATTTTGTTGCGGAGTCTAGGTCCTTTTCATCGTAGGGAGGGAAGCTTTCGACTTGGCGCTTATCGAGGCTCGTCTCGAAGTCGTTTTCATGCTTAGCCGAGGGACGCAATCCGTCGGCGGGAACGAGAAATTTCTTGCTAGAGAGCCAGCCCCCTGTGTCGACGACTACATATCGAATGTTGCCGCTTGAGTGGTCGAAAATCACATCATCAATCTTGCCTAACTTCTCGTCGTTCAAGCCGTATAGATGAGAACCGCGAATATCGTCAGAGCCGTCTGCAATGCGTGCGTCCTTCAAGGTGCCGTAGTGTGTCATGTTTGTCTCCTCAGTTTTTGAGTGATTAGGCTTCTGCGGGATGAGCGGGACGTCCCTGAGAAATCGGAAGCATTTGAATCAGTGTCGGATCAGCGCGCCGAGGAAGCAATCCGCCGTTCACTGTAGGGCGTTCAATAAGAGCGATTGACGTTTTGTTGCGGGCCCGGCAAGCCGACTCTCAGATCTGGCCCGGTTCCTCGGGGTCGGGCTCGCGCACGGGCATGTCCGGATTCTCGGGTGGATCTGGCGGTTCTTTGATAGGAAACGGTTCGGGCTCTGACGGAATGCGGAGCTGATATTCGCTGTGATGATGATCTGGGTGCATGGGTTTCTGATGCCAGAACGAGGCGAAACGGAAACCCGCATTTTCTTTTTGATGGGGACGGATCCATGGATCGACGGATCGATCGATCGATGGATCGATCGATCGGCAAAACAACAGAAACAAAAAAGCGGGCCTGAAGGCCCGCAAGAAAATTCAATTTTCAGACCTTCAGTCGCCGCTGTGTGCGACGAAACTTATGCGTGCGGGGAGGTGGTGGGGCTGGCGCTCGGCGGACACGGCGTACCCGGCGTTGGGTTCATTCCCGGCGAGTTGCTACCATTGCCGCTGCCTTGGTTTCCAGGGGCCGAAGGATTCGAACTCGACGATCCCGTGCTCGGTTCGGCACCTGGCGTTCCGTTTGCCGTTCCCGGCAAGGGTCCGCACGGAGAACCGCTCGGCGCAGTGCCAGGGGTGGTCGTGGTGTTGGGGTTCACAGTCGAGGGCTGCGTGGTGCTCCCCGGAGTCGGACTGTTCGGTGAATTGGAGCCAGGCGCAGTGGTGTTCGGGGTACCGCTTGGCGAGCCAGATCCAGGGGCGGTTTGCGGAGTTGTGGACCCGGTCGGCGGGTTAACGCTGCCCGTCGGCGGGGCCGTGGAACGAGGAGCTGAACTTTGCCGAGCGCTGCTTGAACCACCTGCAGGCGCGGCTCCGCCTGGTGAACTCTGGGCTACGGCCCAGCTCGCACAACACAATACAACTGATAGCAAGGTAAGTTTAGGTAACGACATATTCCAAATCCTCCAGACGTTTTGAAGTACTCGAGCTTCTACGCTCGCCAGATGACTGACAATACTGCCGACGTAGAAAACTTTTCCCTGTAAGTCCCAGACTTAGTATGAGCAGCCGACAATCTTTGTGAGTATCCGGCGTATGCCCTAGATTGGGCGAGAAGTTATTGCTTTCGTTGTCGATCCCGGAAGACTTGCACGACGAATCCGTTCCATCCGTCTAGCAAATCGCAGAAAACGATGGCGCTTGCTCGGAGATTGAACTCACACCTTAAGACACGACGCTTGTCGACGCGCCGGAAGCGCCGCGACCAGCAATCACGGAACGGGGCGCAGCGTGAGATAAGCCAAGCCGGTGACGGACACAGCGATAAATACGTATGGCCACCACTGGATCGCACGTTTGAATACAGACGCTGCTGAGGTTACTTGTGCACGCCGCATAAGAAGAGAAGTGTCTTTCTTGGGTTCGTCAGTCTTGGAGTTTCGAAGAAAGCGGAGAGTCAGGAGACCTGACTCTCCGTTTTCGGAGACGAACTCATCGCGCGCTCAGGCAGAAGTTAAGCGATCACGACAGGGGTTCGATGCTTTCGATATGAATGATGTTGCTCTTCATTTCAAGCTTGCCCACTACCTTCACTTGCTTGCCCACGAACCGCTTTGCCTTGGATTGATCATCGAGCTTGTAGGTCATTTTGGTCACGGGATCTCTTAACACCAGCTGACCGTGTTCATTCGTCACGCGGCCAGTGAATGCCAGCGCCGCCTGTGTTTGGGCGTCATTGGAAGAGGAGTCGGGGAGTTCCTGTTGCTGGGAAGAAGACGGACCGGTCAACGATTGTTGCGGGCGAGGAACAGCGGGAGCCGGATCCTCCCTGGCTGGCTGCGCCGGTGCGGATGAAGCCAAGGCGAATGCTACCAGCGTAACCGCAGCTGCCAGCGGAATACGGAACAGAAAAATTTTCACGGAAGCTACCCCGATTGGGCTGTTGAGTTCCTGGCTGTGTGGCGTGGCGGGTAGAATTAAGTCTGCGCGGCGACGGATGAAATGCGGATTCTATTTCCGTTCCGTTCGCCCACAATCCGTGCGCGCTGGCCAGCTAGCTTTGCAAGCACACCCAAATCTCCATCGAGGATGTAGGTCTCATCGGCTCCCACCAGAGCAAAGCTGGCCCCGCCACGCACGCACACGCGGGTGCAAACGGCGGCCGTTTGGCCCAGGGCTGCGGAATGTTTGGCGCCGCAGCGCGTGCAGGTAACCATACCTTCGTAGGCCTTTTCCAAGGAAGGTGTCTCCTGCCTGGCCGCCTTTTCCGCTGCGGCTACGCCGGCCACAGCTCCCAAGGTGGCAAATAAGAGTGCCAGTGCGCATGCCATAGCAGTCCCGAGCAGCAGGATTTCAACCCAGACGCGGTTCGCTTTCATCATGAGCCTGGCCTCCTCTTAGGGGCTGCGAATGGATGCGCCGGCATCTCGAAGTGTTGGCTGCATAACAGATGCAACTCAACTGCCACCAGCGCAAGACGGATATCAGCATGTTAAGTTCAAGATAAGGCGGACTCAAAGACAGAGCGCGAGGAAGTGCGCGCTCAGGCCAGAAGGGAAGAAAATTCACGAAATCGCTACCGCTCAGGTGAGATTGAAGGATTGGTCAGAACCTTTTGACCGGGTTCTAGGCTGCGGCAGCTTTTCGAGCGCATGTGATTCCCAGGCTCGAGGCTTCTTTTGCTCCTGCACGGCGCAGCAATTGGATGGCCCAGTCTGCCTGGGCGCGCTCTTTGCACGACACGTATATCAGAGCTCCGACATCGCATAGCTGATAACCGAGTCTTTTTGCTTCTTCGGTGGAAAAGCCGAGGTCTAGAAGGGTTCGGGCTCCCCGCGAGAGCGCGGGGAAATTCTGTTCCGACAGCAACGCCTGGAAGAACACCTGGGAACGAACAAAGAGTCCGACCGTGGGAATCACCACGGCGCCGAATTCTGAGAACCAGCCGATCATGCTTGCCTTGTTTGCGCTTTCTTGGGTCTCAATGTCGCCAATCTGAGCATCGCCGACGCCAGTCGCAACCGGGTGAGCCGGTGAAAGCACCATGCAGATGTCTTGATTTTCGAAGCCGGCTTCATTCAAACGCGTGACCACATCGAGCAAAGCAACATTGCGGGGATAAATGCCGTAGGCAGCCGTTCCGTTTACGCTCATGTCCTGATCTCCAAGTCGAAATCGCGGAGGAAAGGCGAGATGCCTTCAACCACACGAAAATAAGACGATGGTTGAAACTACAAAAGTTGGCTTTCCGAAGCACTAGGGTGAATTCTGTAGCGCCGCTCAAGAGTAGTAGATTGAAAGTGTCCGTCGGGCCTATACCGGGGCTGACCAAGTGGACACTATCCGGCAGTGCCCGTTAAGACAAAACTGCTGCAGATTGAGGAAGCCTTTCCCAGTGGCAGCGCTAAATTGAGGACACGGTTACGCGTTAAGTCGTGTGTTTGTTGCCTGTGCCTCAGTGGCCCTGTGTTTGCACCGAACCGCAAAGGCGATCACAAACAGTTTCAGGATTAGATTTCGGAGGTAACAAGATCATGAAGCGGTTTCTCTCCATCGTTGCACTCGTGGGATTGTCCGGGCTTGGAATTGCCTTGGCAGCCCCGACCCCGCAGACGCCATCCACGACGGACTCGCGGTCGGACCAGACGCCTTCGACCACAGGCCCCGATAGCTCCGTGCCACAAGCGCAGGCCGACGCCACCAGCGCCCAGCAGTCTGCCCATGCCTTTGAAGGTAGGATTCAGAAGTCGGGCAATGAACTGGTGCTGCAAGAGAACATGACCCGTGTTTCCTACAAGCTAGACGACCAGAACAAAGCCAAACGGTTTGAAGGCAAGGACGTTAAGGTGCTGGCCACAATGGATCCCAGCGTCAAGAACAGGTTACACGTGGTAGACATCACGCGCCTGGAAACGCAGTAACCGGCTTCGCCGTTGCCCGCCGTGAGAGATCACGGCGGGCTTTTTGTTTTGAACAGCAGAGCAAAGATTGGGCTTAGCGGGTCCGCTCCTCGCTCCTCCATATCCCAGCATGACTTTAGGAAAGTAATTCAATCTTGACTACGCGAATCGTGTTGGTGCCAGTATCAAGGCTCCCAATCACTTTTACGGTTTGGTTCTCGTATTGCTTCACGTCTTCTGGGTTCTGCAATTCGTAAGAAGTATTACTCGCGACCTGCAAAACATACCTGTTGCCGTCCTTCACAATTTTCCCCGTGAATGATTGTGTGGTCGGCGTTTGTTGCTGAGGAACTTGCGGATCGCGGGATTGGCTTCCCGGTCGGTCCTGCTGGTCGGGCTGAGGTACGGGCGCGTCGCGAGGCGGCAATGGCTGGGGCGCGGGCTGTGGCTTTTGAAATCGCGTCCAGGCAACCAGCTCCCGAGTTGCTAAGGCGTCCTCGGGAAATTGGGGCTGCGGCTGCTGCGCAAACGCCAAGGGAGTCATCGCCAAAAGGAAACCAGCGAACAGATTCGTCGTTCGGTTCATTAGCCTACCTCCGACAGACGAAGCGGGCCGGAAACGGATGCGCAACTGGATTGCCACTGCAGTCGCTGATGTCGCATCACTTCCGAACCTAGGTGGCGAACTACACGTGAACCTTCTACATCTTATGTAACCTTTTTACCGCCCGTGCAGTCAGCGGTCTATCAAGTGTTCGCTGTACCTTAGGAAGGCGCGCCCTGAAGGGTTGCGGGAGCGACTGAAACGACCTAGGCATCTCGCGGTTGGGCAAAGAGTAGCCAAACGGCGGTTGTAATCTGGCATCTAAACGAGCTCCTGAAGGCGCCGCTTAGCAATAACTTACCCGGGAATAGCCCCCCCGTACTTCGGGGCGGGTTGAACTCTTTTCCGGGAACGGCTAGGGTTAGTTCACCAGGGATTGCGGGCCCAGACATTTTAAGGAATTTCTATGCGATTGCTTAGCGCCCGGCTCATCATCTCCTTGATCGTCGGAGTCATGCTGGTCTCACTCTGCTCCTCTGGATACGAGGTTTGGATCGGCAAGCGGAGTCTTCGGCGGGATATGCAAAGGCGCGCCGAGGTGCTGGCGGAGAGCCTTGCGCGAACCGTCGAGCGAGACATCGAGAAGGGTGGTTCACAAACCCTGCGCAAGACGGTGCAGCGTTTTGCCAACCGCGAAAACCTGATGGGGATGGCGGTCTACGATCCGCAGGGTCACGCGATTGCCATCACCACCGATTTAGCTGCCAAGATGGGGGATGCGCCGCCGGTGGTTCTGGAGACGCTGAAAGAAAACCACGCGGCTGACGCTTTCCAGAGATTGGCTGACCAACCGGTGCACATCGCGGTCATCCCGCTCTACAGTCCCGACAAATTTCTCGGTGCGCTGGCAGTGGTTCACGACGCAAGTTATATTCGCGCACAAAGCCTTCACGTCTGGCGGGAAACTTTTCTGAGCGGCCTGGCGCAGGTCATCCTGATTGCTTTGATTACCTTACTGATCGTGCGCTGGAGTATTGAGGGTCCAATCGCCCGCACGGCGCATTGGATGAAGGCTCTCCGGACTGGACGGATGCCCTCTACGCGGATCGGAGTGCCGGACGTGGAGCTGTTCCGGCCATTGGCGCGCGAAGTCGCAACTTTTGCTGAGAGTCTCAACACGGCTCGTACGGCCGCGGAACGGGAAGCGAGGCTGAGGGTCGAAGGGCAGTCTCAATGGACCGCCGAAAGACTTACGGCAGATCTTCGCACCCGGCTGGGAACAAGCCGGCTGTTTGTGGTCTCCAATCGCGAGCCTTATATCCACATGCGGAATGGCAAATCGATACAAGTGAGCGTGCCGTCGAGCGGCTTGGTGACGGCGCTGGAGCCCGTGCTTTGCGCTTGTGACGGGACCTGGCTGGCGCATGGTAGCGGAACGGCAGACAGGGAAACCGTCGACCGACACAACCGGCTGGCAGTGCCGCCGGATGATCCTCGCTATACCCTGCGCCGGATTTGGCTAACGAAAGAAGAGGAAGAGGGCTACTACTACGGGTTTGCCAATGAGGGACTTTGGCCGCTCTGTCATATTGCGCATACCCGTCCCATTTTTCGCGCCAGCGACTGGAAGCAATATCAATCCGTCAACCGCAAGTTCGCTGACGCCCTTTTGGAAGAAATGAAAGACACCGAGAAGCCTGTCGTTCTAGTGCAGGATTACCACTTCGCGCTGCTGCCTAGAATGATCAAGCAAAAAAGGCCGGACGCCAGGGTCGCGATTTTCTGGCATATCCCATGGCCCAATCCGGAAGCGTTCGGGATTTGTCCGTGGCAGCGCGAGCTGGTCGATGGACTGTTGGGAGCGGACCTGGTTGGCTTTCACATTCAAGCGCACTGCACAAATTTTCTTCAGACCGCGGATCGCGTGATGGAATCGAGAATCGACTGGGAACATTTTACGATCCAACGTCTGGGTCACGTTACAACTGTCCAGCCGTTCCCGATCAGCGTTAATGCCGGCGATATGACGTCTGAGGCCGAAGCGCCCTACGAAGGGCGGTCGACGCTTCTGAAGAACCTGGACGTCGAAGCGCTTTTTCTAGGCGTCGGAGTGGACCGCCTCGACTACACCAAAGGAATTCTGGAACGATTCCTGGCAATTGAGCGGTTCCTGGAAAAGTATCCGCGATACCTAGGACAGTTCACCTTTGTGCAAATCGGCGCCCCAACGCGCAATCATCTAAAGCCCTATCACGACCTGGAAGCAGAGATCGAGGCAGAGGCGGGGCGAATCAACTGGCGTTTCCAGAAGGATAAATGGAAGCCCATCGTGCTGCTCAACCGGCAACATAGTCATCGAGAGATTGAACCTTACTACAAAAGCGCCGACCTGTGCCTGGTGACCTCATTGCACGACGGCATGAATCTGGTAGCGAAGGAGTTTGTCGCAGCTCGTAACGACGAGAGCGGGGTCCTGATTCTGAGTATTTTTACCGGGGCCGCCAGGGAGTTACGCGACGCACTGCCCGTGAATCCTTACGACGTCGACCAGACCGCCGAGGCGATTCGAGTTGCTTTGGAAATGGATCCCGACCAGAAACAAGAGCGCATGCAGCATATGCGGCGCGCGATTCGCGAACACAACATTTATGAGTGGGCCGGCAATCTGATTGCGAAGCTCTGCGAGTTGCGAATCGAGAACGTCGAAAATGAGAGCACGCGTTTGGGCGCGTCTGCCGCCTGAGCTACCCAGAGTTTGAGGGGAACTGAATTGCTTTCCGGGTCGGCGAGCTGGCTATCGCAGAGGCGCCCTGATCCTCGAAGTACGCGGGGCTTTTGCGAACTGGGCAATCGTTTGGTCGATGGCAAATAGAGAAAGCGCACTCATACCGAAGAGGCTGCCCAAGACGTCCTGCTGGACAATCAAGCTGAGTATCGAGAAGAGCACAAGGAACGCGCTAAATGCTTGTAACATGTCGAACCTCCTCACAAGTCTCGGCTTCTGCCCTCTGCTAAACCCGCTACCATTTGAGACCAATAACCTTGCGGCAGGAATACAGGGATGCACGCATTTTGCGCCGGTTATTGTCCGAGCCGATTCCCACAGTTGCTACCCCGGCCGAAGACCGGACCTGAAAACCCCCGGGCGGGGGCGATCAAGGCAGCATCGGGCCGAACCGGGCCAGCTGTCAAGCAGAAAAACGCAGGGTGAACTGCAGCCTAAAGCCGAGCCAACCCTGCTTCCAGGCAGTGCGGGGGACCGCACCATCGTGTTGCATAAAACCTACTTTCAAGGACACGCGCAATGCAGACGTTTCTGTACTGCGCGCGTAAAGTCCCTAACTTCTTCTTTTTGAACTACCCCCGCCGGCGTGCATCTTTCGATTCTGCCTCTTCCGCGTCGGTCTGGTCTGGAACTCGTTGCGGCGCCTTCGAACCCGCTCGGACATCGTCAGCGGCTTGTTTGGCAGCATCTTTGGCCTGGCCAAAAGCATTCTGCACTTTGCCTTCGGCCTGCTTCGCGGCGCCCTTCACTTGCATCTTCGGGTTATCCGTCCATTCGCCCACTTGCCGCTCGACGCGTCCCGCGATGTCCTTCACTTTACCTTCTGCGCGATCCTTGTTCATTTGTTGCCTCCTTTGAAATTTGCAGAACGAATGGCGTTTCCGGCAGTGCCGGAGTTTAGCCGACTTAGGCAATCCTTCTTTGGTTCGGCTGATCTTGTTCTATTTCTATGTCGCGGTTGGACCTGCCTCCCGCCCGATGAGTTTTCTCCATGAGCGCTATCTGGTGGCGCTCGAGTTCCTGCTCCGAATTAAAAGGTTATTGGCAAATGTCAGAGATGTTTCGACCACGGCTTTTTGAGGGGCAAGGGATGAACAAAACGGTTCGCGCAGTTTTCGGCTGGCTCTCGGGCCCCGGAAGCACAACAGACCAGAATCCTGACTTCGGGTCTACACTGGGCTTCGGCCTTGAATCACTCGGACGAGGACGGCGATGATGGCCAGGATTAGTAACAGGTGGATGAAGCCACCGAGTGTGTAAGAACTAACCATTCCCAGTAGCCAGAGAATGACAAGAATAGCTGCAATTGTGAAGAGCATAGGGCATCCTTGCGGCGGCAGTCCAACAAAGTTACGCCCATGAGGCTATGCAAGAAGGCGCGCAGGGTCTATCCGGTAAAATACTTAAAGTTGGCAGTGGCAAGCTTTAATGCCTCGCCTTCCGGCGCCTTTTTTAGAACACCTGTTTCAGAACACCTGTTTCAGAACACCTGGACGATGCCGTTGCGTACGGCGTAGCGGGTCAGATCGGCAACCGAGTGCAGGCCTAGTTTGCGCATCAGGTTAGTGCGGTGCGTTTCTGCGGTCTTGACGCTGAGGTGAAGAGCTACCGCGACTTCTTTGCTGGTCTTTCCTTCCGCGAGTAGCTGAATCACCTCGCGCTCTCGGCCGGTGAGAACCGGTGGGGCATCGTCTTCTCTTGGTTCGTTTACTTCCTCGCGACTGTCCGGATTCTCGCGGTCAAGGTATCCATTGAGCACCATTTGACTAACTTTCGTGGTGAAGAATGTTCTGTTCATTTCGAGGGCTTCGACGGCAGCCACCAAGTCGCGCCCAGCGTCAGACTTGAGAAGAAAGCCGCGCGCCCCGGCGCGAAGCACTTCGCGCACCACTTGATCGGAATCGTGCATGGTCAGAATCAGGATGGGTACATGGGGGGAAGCAGCTAGGATCTGGCGAGCGGCTTCCAATCCGTTCAGGTTCGGCATGCCGATGTCGAGCACAACCAGATCGGGCCTGATGCTTCCGGCGAATTCGACCGCCTCGCGGCCATCTTTCGCTTCCGCAGAAACCTCCCAGCCGGGGTGACTTTCCAGCAGTGCGCGAATGCCCTGCCTGGCCACCTCGTGATCTTCGGCAATCAGAATTCGAAGCATCTTTTTCCCCAAAAGTAAGAGCCGTTGAAATGTCCGAACCCGACGAGCCAAAAGGGCATACGGAGCGCGGCCCGGGCACTGCGACCGGGCGTTCCCGCTACGGGCTACAAAGCACAAACCTTGCCAAACTTGTATTCTCTTGCGTCTAAACCGCTTCAGCCTTATTCGGCGGTTTGCGGTTTATGTAAGTTTTTCCAAAATGAACCATAAAGATCAGAACCAACCATCAAGTATTGTCCCAACTATCCTGTAAGCGGTTCATTTCGAAACCAATACGGTGTTTGTAGTAACGGATCAAGAATTGCGTAGGAGGGATCTTAATAGAGGGTCTTTTGGGCAAGTTGGGTAAACAAATACTCGACGGAATGACCGCCAGTGGCATCCAAAACGATGCACGGAGGCTTGTCCAAATGCACGTCGGTACTACTTGGTTTCTCCGCTCAGGACTGAGGATGATCGCCATGGTTGGGATCCTCGGTGCAATCGCGTACGCGCAAAATACGCCGCAGGACCAAAGCAGCCCGCCCCCGGCTGCATGGGATCCGGACTACGGTCCGCCGCGCACCGCAACGCCTCCGGTCTCTGTTCAGGAACCCGAACAGAAACCTGCCGCTGAAGGACAGCAGGCGCCGATTACGGCGGACCCCAGCGCGGACGATCCGGGACGATTTGTCTTCAAGAAGCAAGTACAAGAAGTGGTTCTGCACGCGACGGTCGTAGACCAGGCGGGGCACCTTGTTACCTCGCTCAGCCAGAGCGACTTCTCCATCTTTGTGAACAACGTCCCCGAGCCGATCACATCGTTCCGGCGAGAGGACGTTCCGGTCGCGATTGGGATCGTCATCGACAACTCAGGGTCCATGAGGGATAAGCGAGAGAAGGTGAACCAGGCGGTTCTCAATCTTATCCGCGCCAGCAACCCGCAGGACGAGGTTTTTGTCGTCAACTTCAGCCAGACGCCCTATTTGGACCAGGACTTTACCTCTGACGTCAATCTGTTGCAGGTAGCATTGCATCAAGTTTCAAGCCGGGGAAGTACAGCTCTGTATGACGCGGTGGTCGCTTCTGCGGTTCATCTGCGAAACAATCCGCGCCTCACCAAGAAAGTGCTTCTCGTCATTACTGACGGCCAGGACAACATGAGCCAGGAGACGCTCGAAGACGCCATCCGCAAGCTGCAGCCGGACAAAGGCGAGACCGTGTATGCCATCGGTCTGACAGATGAAGGGCTGACGCGCGCAGGCCGGAATGCGCTTCAGGATCTCGCGACAAGCACGGGTGGGGTAGCGTACTTTCCCGCAGGACTCGATGAAGTGGACACGATTACACGGGCGGTGGCACGCGATATTCGAAGCCAATACACGCTGGCGTTCAAACCAGGAAACCGTCCCGGTAAAGGTGGATATTCGGGAATCCGCGTCGAGGCGCGCGGACCTGAGCGTACAAGGCTGATCGTGCGCACGCGGACTGGATACTATCCGGGAGAAGCCACTCGGTAGAAGGGTACTCGGAGGAAGGGTAGAAGTTCAGAAAATAGGTTCTCGAGAGCGCCGTAATCATACCCAACGACAACGGTACTCCCAAAGAGAGTACCGTTTCTGTTTCTGACTGCTGACCGAACCGGAACCGCTTAGGCGGCAGTCGGCCCGGGGCCAGTCGGAGTTTTTGGGGGCGGTGGGGGCAACTCAATCTGGATCAGGTTGTTCTTGATGGCATAGACAACCAGATCGCGGATGGAATGGAAACTCAGTTTCCGCATGATGTTGCTGCGGTGCGTTTCAACGGTCTTGGTGCTCAAGTTCAAAAGAGAGGCAACTTCCTTGGAGCTGTTCCCCTCCGCCAGTAACTGCGTAATCTCACGTTCGCGTGCCGTCAAAGTCGGCAACTTAGGAGCTTCATTTCTCGAAACGGTCTGCCCTTTTTCGAGGAAGCCGGCCAATACGAGGTCGTTCACCCGCGGCGTAAAGAACATGCGCTTGTTCTGGAGTGCCTCCACAGCCGACACCAGGTCGCGCGCTGCGTCAGACTTCAGGACAAAACCACGCGCGCCAGCATCCAGAGCTTCGCGAATCACCTGATCGGAGTCGGTGATGGTCAGCACGATTACCTTGAAGTGAGGGTCGTGTTGCAGGAGTTGGCGGGTGGTATCCAAACCATTCAGGTTGGGCATGCCAATATCCACAATCACCACATCAGGGTTCAGTTGCAAGGCCTTCTCTACCGCCTCGCGGCCGTCGCTGGCCTCGCCGCAAACTTCCCAGCCTTCATGTTTTTCCAATAGCGCGCGCAACCCGCGGCGCACAATTTCATGGTCGTCGGCCAACAATATCCTCAGCTTCATAATCCCCCTCTTTCCAGTTCCAGATGGAGCTGCAACGTCAGTCGAACCTCAGCGCAATTCGGCAACATTCCGGCCATTCAGAGCTGTAAAGACGCGATGGTGACTTACGGCATCCACCGCCGCCAACAAGTCGCGAGCGGCATTGGATTTCACAACGTATCCCCTAGCCCCAGCCTCCAGAGCTTCCCGCATCATTTGTGGGGAGTCGTGCTGGGTTACAAACAAAATCTCAAGAGCAGGACATTCCTGTCTCAGCAAACGGCACGCTTCCAAGCCATTCATCCTGGGCATGGTGACATCGAGCACCATGACATCTGGATTGAGGTCCTTCGCCTTTTCGACAGCTTCCGCCCCGTCGGACGCTTCTCCGATGACCTCCCAGCCAGAATGCCCCTCCAGCAGTGTCTTCAGGCCCTGTCTTACAATCGGGTGATCATCAACCAGCAGTATGCGAATTGTCATTCCGTTTCAGTCCTTTGGGGAGACCAGACGATTCGCCACATATGACTAACCTTTGTGACAAGCCCTGACCGAAAAAACCATTCTAGATTGAACACAAAATCGGGGAGGATGATCCCTTAACCAAATGAGGCTAACTTCCGAATTTGCACGCTCCAATACAGGGAATCCTGTATTTGGAACGGAAAATTGAGGGAACACTTCAGCATCATGCACCTGCAGAAATTGCTGGAAAGTAAGTCTTATCGTGCAACAAAACCTGAACTGCTTCCACCACGGACCCGATGTCCTGCTTGGCGCAAGCCCCGCGGACGCCGGCCTGACGGGCAGCTTCCGCCAGTTGGTTCGAAAGGTGTAGCGTCACCATCAGAATGGGAATCTTCGGAAAGAGTTCGGAGATCTGCCTTGCGACGTCAACCCCATTCAGGTCGGGCATCTGATAATCGAGCAAGATCAGATCCGGCGGCGACTCCAAGACCTGATGCAGAGCTTCGGCGCCGGTGCGAGCCTCGCCGCACACCTGCCACGATTCCTGCTGCTCAAGAATGGCTCGCAGGTAGCGCCGAACCGCGGGATTATCATCCACGAGAAGTATGCGAACCATTGCGAAAGCCTTTCCAACTCGGAAACCGACTGAAACTCCGTGCTTCGAACGAAGGGCTCTCGCACGAAATACCTTCACGGAAATTCCCATTCATCTCCCGCGACTGTGGCCCTCTTGCTTCCGGGGCTTCATCATCCTGCGGGCCGCAACTCCTTTGGCCCTCGCGCGGTTGTCTGGCCCCAACTCCTCGCAAAGGCTTCCGTGGCGGCACAGGCCCCAGGGAGGTATCACCATGGTTAACGTAGGCAAAGAATTGCATAGTGACAATCCGGTGAACCCTGTAGGCTTACTAAAACGTTAACAAGACCTGTGGTGACCATTTCTACCAAATCCCTTTATCGCTCCCGGTGAACTTCAGCTCGAGAGCTGCGGCAGTGGCTAAGCCCGGTAGCAGGCTCAGGCGCAGGCTGTTTCGCAACTCGCCCTTCAGCAAGAGCGTCGTCAGCTCAGACACATACAAATTCAGGGAGTGGGGCAGAATCGAGACTCGCAAAAAATTGCGACGAAAGCGAACCTGATCGGTGCCAAACTTTGCCGATCCCGTGACCAAGGAAGTGAGAGGCACACCAGTTCCGCGGTACGCCTCGACATATTCCGAGATGATGGTTAAGTAGGTTGCGATTCCCTCCCACAGGCCGGCCGCCGAGCCCAATGAGTGCAGATAGTCTAAATCGACGAACCGCAAGTCCAGGAGCCGGGCATTATCTACGATGTCGCACAAGCGGATATAGAAGTGCCGATACATGCGTTGCAGCGTGCTGATCACAATGCGGTCTTCAGGCGCGGGCACGCGAAACAGATGGGTGCGGATCTGAGCCATGCGAGTCCGCGATGACAGAGATCGGGTTACCTCGGTTTGCTCTCCGGTCTGCCCCAAGCGTCCGGCATGGACTTCAATGAGCTCGGGCAATCCGGGCACGACGAAATTCCACTTATTCGCCAGGCGGTCTCCCCAGCTGCGGTCAGCGAGCTCAGCTTTGAAATGAACACGCATGATGTCGACGATCCTGGCGGGATCGGCGTCGGTATACAGGTCCAAGTCACTTCCTAGGTCTGGCCAATGATCGAGCGACTTGATTACCGTGACCGGGCATCCACCCTCTTCAAGCGTGGACCCGATCCGGGCTAGAAAGCCGAGCGCATGATCGATGCGGGCAGATTCCTGCCGAATCGCATCCGCGGTCCACTGTGCTCCCTCGCTCCTCCCCTGGGCTTCGAGAAGATCCTGGAGCGGTGCGAACGCGCGCATGATCACATGATTCGTCATGGCGAGGGCCTTGAGATCCTCAAGCTCTTTCGGGCTCAACCCGGAAATGAGGTCGCCAGTTCCGCCGGGATAGCTGTCGATGGATGTGGCGCGAGCCCTGGTAGCAGGATCCGCCGTAGTTGGCGTACTCAATAAAAGGCCAGATAAGAGAGTTAAATTTTTAGACGAATCGCGCACATGCTCCATCGTATGGAACTCCAATTCACACGCTGTATGACACAGCCCGCGCAGCTTGGATGTGAAAACCTGGGCTGTGGTTGGCGTTCGGGAAGGAGGAGATCAGCGCGATCCGGCGGCAGATTCGACATTCTGGCCGCATTTTGCGAAATTCAGGCGTTCGATCGCCGTACCCTCTTCGTAGTCGTTCCAGGTCTCGATCAATACAAAGGGGAGGGGATGCGCCGCGTCAAAATAGCGATTGTAGAAGTGAAGAGTGTCCTCGAAAGTCTGGCCGCAGCGGGTCGCCATGTGACGATTCAGGCCCCATTTCGCCGCGGAATCATCGAAACCCGGCCACGCGGCGCCGACAGCGATCTTGTCTGGATGCTGGTTGCGCATGTTCTTGTAGAAATAGTCCAGATACCCCTCGCCCCAATTACTTCCGTCTGGCGTCCATCCCTTTTGTCCGGGCTGAACCCAGGCATAAGATCCCGCAATAGCGCCCGCTGATGGAGCCGGCGGATCGTCTTTGTAAATCAGGTACGGAGTTGCTTCCCATGAACTGCAATGCTCGGCCACTCTGCTCCAATCCACGTGCCCGTGTTTTGGGAAAATGAAAATCATGGGATGGCCGTTGTAACTGAGATAGGCAGCGCGATGCCGAGCTTCCGGGCCGATGTATGCCTTGTAAGCCTTGTCGAAGGCCGCGAAAGCCGCATCTGTGGCCTGCCCGTCGTCATCTTCGGCCTCGTTATAGAGAAGAGCGACTTGAAAATGATTTTCGTCTGCCGCTTCTTGCATGAGCGCGAAGTTGTGGTCGGAGAACGGAATGCCAGATCCGTACCAGTCCACGATGAAGGCCGAAATCCCAGTATGGCGAGCTTGCTGAATCTGCCGGCGAATCACGGCGGGATCATTGCTGGAATAGCCCACGTCCATGTGGACATGGTCTCCAAACCATGGCATGTAAACGGCGAGAACCTTAGGCCAGGAGCCAGGAGCTTGCAGGTCCTGCTGCAAGGCGCGGTGTACCCCAGGCGTAGTACAAGCACTCCCCACCATAAAACACACCATCGCCAGTACTAGCAGCCGTTTCGACAACGACACACTCCATGTCTTCCACCGTGAGATGAAAATTAGATGCCGTGGAGGCCGGAGTGGTTGGCGGTGAGCCGAGCTCTCAAAACTGCGGCACGGCTTGGAGCTGGCGGATGACCCACCGGTCAGCGGCGGGAGTCATGAGCACGACATAATGCACAACCACATGTTCGTTGTGCACCGTCTTGTCGCCATCAAGAATCTGCAGATCGTAGTCGGCGGTATCTTCGAGCTCGATCATGTCGCCCTCAGGGGCGTAGAAAACCGCGTCTACTTTGTGGTTCTGGTTCAGATAGCGGGAGCTGAGGCCGTTGCGCCTTTGACTGGCGACCGCGTCGGTGAGCCATGCGTTGGCTGTGCCGACGAATAGACCGCTCAGAGGAGCGGTCGAGGAAGATTCCATGGCTTGCTCAAGATTCGCCCATGCGAACCTGTAGTCCCGGAGAATGACGCGTTCGGTCGGACTTTCGACCGATCGCGGACCGGCCTTGGCGGTATTGAGCACGACGTTTGGAGCGGAGTCGGCGCAAACCGAATAACGCGGCGCCAGCAGAGCGATCGCGGCAACCGCGATTGCGATCAATTTCGCCAGCCGGCCGAAGCGAATCAGGTGGTTGGCCCACATCGTCTTGGTCGCTGTCACCGCGATCATTCTCATTGCGCCCCCAGGCGTAGCTCATTGCCCATGACCACTCCCGACGCTGCAGATATCGCAACCGGACCGCTACCCATCATTTGGGCGCGCGCGATTCCTTTCTTGATCGGAGCGTCTACGGTGCCGGTTCCCTGGGAGTCTTTCGCAGTGAAGGTCACAATAGTGCCATCGGGCACGGGATTCCCGGTGCAATCGCGCACCGGCTCGGTCTCGACGATGAAGCCTTTGGCATTACGCTGGCCTTTAATTCGCAGACTGCACGGGTCGGAGGCCACTTGCTGCACAACTCGCCGGGTAGCTACATCATTGACGGAGGCCGTGATTTGCAAAGCGCCGGCCGATCTGCCCGAGTTCGTATGAAACCAGGCGACGCCATTTTGGGTGGCGACCCGATGAGTGGCGGGCGCGGTGCCAGCGGCGGTCAGCTGAAAATCCACCGTCGCAGGCACCAGTACCAAGTTCCGAAATTCGTCGAAAGGCAGAGCGACTCCGCTGACCATATTCGTCTGTCCCACCGGCGCGCGCGAGGGATGGACGAGAAAAGTGAGATTGACAGGCTTTGCCGGCGCCACAAAAAAGCCGACGCTTCGGCAATTGCCGGAACAAACGATGGCGAGGTAGGTTCCAGCGCTTTGCAGTTCCTTCGCGCTTAGCTGGACGTCCTGTCCCAACGTGACTTCGCGCTTGACCGCGATACTTGGACCGACAAGATAAAACGAGCCCGTACCGCTGCCGGTCGTGGCAATCGACGCCGCATTCCCCGCGACGGCACTCGAAGGCGCGCGGAGATCGGCGTCCTGCGCTGGGGCCGCCGCAGCCAGGCATAGTACGCCGACCAAGAAGGCCAGGGCGCCGTGCTCGAGAACTCTCCTCAAGTTATGACCTTTCCAGACTGTATTGATTAACGACGACATGAAAGTTCTGGACCTTCCCTGCCAGGGATTTCGGAATCTCGACCGCGAATGGCTCAGACTCCTGTGGCAGCAAGGCGCGCTGCAGGTAGCCGTCGGAGACCCACACGACCTTGCCATTGTTGTCGTAGAAGCTGGCAATGACGTGCGGAATGTTCACGGTCTGCCCACTTTGATTGAGCAACTCCCCGTGCAGAACCGATCGGCCCTGCGCATCCGTGTCCAGCTTCTGGTTCATCACGCCAATGACCGGGTCCGATGAGGCCGGAACCAGCGTGGCTTTCACGTCCATGTGCACGTTCTTCACTTTGTTCAGATTGACGTGCGGAAAATCGATGCGATACGGCGAAACTTGCTTGGGCAGCAGCACATGAAGAATCTTGTCGAAGCTGCTCTCATCATCAATCGCACTCCCGGAAGCATCGATCAAGGTGGACTGCACGTTAACAAAGGCAGGGACCGTGTCTTCATTGACGACCTCGCCCATCACAACTGCGCCCTCGGCGGAATCCACGGCATTCATGGAAACGATGCGCACGTGGGGCGCGTCCACGCCACCCGAACCCCATTGTTCGCCAGCGCTGCCGGTAACCAGATCCCAGCGTAGGTAGTTCACGGGAATGACCTGCGACGGTACGTTCGGCACGGGAACCTCGTCCCATACCACCTTCCACTTATCTCCGCGATGCATCAGCCGGAAGTCGCGAACGTCTTCCATAGGGCCCACCGGAGTCGACCAGTGCAATCGCACGCGCATTTGCGCTTCCGCGTCGGTTGCGTGAAGCGGGCGAGCGTCATAGCCTTCCAAGGACGAGAACGAACGCAGCGCACCGTTGGAACCGGTCCACTCCTGGATAAAGGCCTGTTCGTTCACGCTGTCATTGGTTCGCTCGACACTGGAAAACGCGCGGTCCCAGTTGCGTCTTTGAACATCGATGAGCAAGTTCGAAAGCGCCTGTTCCGGGGTATTGGCGTTGGAATTGAATCCCGGTAGCGCCGAGCCCGAAGCGATGCCAACCGTTCCGCTGGAACCGCCGACCGCGGTCAAACCGGCGAGCATCAGCACCACGGTTAGAACGACGAGGACGATTGGAAGTATGCGACTCATATCAATCTCTTCATTCTGCCGATACTTCAGGCGACGTAATGTCCTTCGCGCTCTGCCACACGCACCGCGGGCTCGACCACCGTTCTCACTCGCTGGGAGGCGGGCAAGAACAGCACCAAAAAGATGGAGAGCACGCTCACTCCAATCGGAACAGTGCCCCAGAGCAAGCCCATGAAGGCGGAAGGAATAGCATCGGATTCGATACGGTGAGCGGGCAGGACATCATCCTTCGACCAAGCGGTAATATCACCGTTATTGAAGGCCTCAATTTTTCGCCACCCCACAAAAGTTAACAGCGGCTCGTAATAGGAGTCGTGGACAAACACGTACTTCAGGCCGTAGCGGTTCGCGTGTTCCAGCATGGCGCGAAGCGAGGCCATGCCGGCCGATCCGTAAAACTTGGCGTTGGTGAGCTGCGCAGAGCCGTACTGCGTCATCTCGGGCAACAGCCGAGCGGAATTGTAATCGCCGTCGACGCTGCTGGCGTCGGTGTAGGTCGATACTTTAGCGAGCTCGCTGCCAAAACCCAGCGTGAGGTAGCGATACGAATCGTGCCCGTCGCGGTTGAGAAATGCGATCACGGGATTGACATCCATGGTGATCGTCGGGCGAAATGGATTGGCGGTGAGCCATGCTAATGCCGCGCCAATTGTGACCACTGAGGCCAGAGCCAAACCCACCGCAGCTTTGGCTCGGAAGCGATCGAGCAATTGAACAGCCAGCAACCCTACGATCGGCATCGCCAGCAGGGTCGCCCAGAAGGCGAAGCGCTCAAAAGTCAGAATGTTGTACGCGCGGCCGAGGAGCCATCTCGGCAGTGGCGTGGTTCCACCCAATCCAAAGATCAGGCTGAGCCAGAATCCAATCAACAGAGGCCGCAACCTAGGTATGGACGACCCGCGGATGATGATGAAAGGCAAAGCCAGAATCAAGGCTCCGTACGGAATGAGGAAGTAATTCACTCCGGTGATCGAATGCAGCAGGTAGTTCGCGCGGCTGTCATGCGGAATTGGTATCTGGTGGATCGGATGCTGAATCAGAGCCATCCAGTAAGGCAGCAGGACGACGCCCACGCCGACGCCAACCAGGACCGCGAATACCGCAGCCCTCGTGAGCACCCCGGCAACCGAATTCTCCCTGCGCTCATGGCGGGCGTCGAGGCAAGCGATCCAGAGCACGGGTCCGGCGAAAAATACGACACCGAAAATCAAGGTTACGTGGTGAGCAGCGGCAGCCGTGAGACTCAGCGCCACGCCTTTGATCAGCGACCGCCCGGAGGATGCGGTGGCCCATTCATGGAAATAGGGTAATGCGTTCAAGTACAGAGCGGCGGAAGTTACGGTTGCCAGTTGCCCTGCCTGATAAACCAGGAACGCGAGAGCGCCCAGAAAAATACTGCCCAGCGCCGCGTAACTGGCGGCACGTTCGTCGACCCAAATTCTGGCAAAGCGGAAGACACCCACTGGCAGCAGCAAGACTCCAATCAACTGCACCAGCATGTAGCCCATTTTCAGCCCAGCGACAGTAGAGAACAGGGCAATCCACTGATGCGTAAGCGGCGGATAAGTGGTTTGGGAGAAGCCCGCGAACCACTTTTCGTTCCACGGATTAAACCAGTGATGGGCGTAGTGGGAGGCGAGGAAAATGTGGAAATTGGTATCGAACGACCCGGCAGGAAGCTGCATGAGCAGCAGAGGCCCGTGAACCGCCAAAGCCACCAGTACGATAGCTAACAGCGGAATCGGTCGAGAATAACTTTCATTCGCGGTCATAGCGGTGACACACTCCAGATGCCCTTACCAGCCCCTTTGATTCGCAAACGCACTACGGGGTTTGCCTTGATTTTTTGCCGGGTATGCCGGATGGGATATCCCGGTAAACCAGAAATCGACGACTCCGAGCCCTTCCGAGGAAGGCAAACCTACATGCCTCCGCGGCATCTGAGAAGAACCGCAGGACATCCTGTGCGGGAGGGTCGGGAGAGGCTCTCTGGATACTCGATATAGCGTGGTGATACTGTGAAAAGCTGCCGTCCGCTCACGAGCTTTTGCATTGTCATGGTCCTCGGCCTTCTGAGCCAGTGCCTTGGCCAAACTTACGACGTTGGTGGCGGGGGAAACACTCCCGCCTCCAAGCAACAGACCAGCAAAACACCGACCGCCGCGGCTCCCCAGAGCGGTCCCGACTTCAGTTGGGGCTCCGGTATTGATGTGGCGCGGCAAGCGCGCGCCGCGGATGCCGCTCTCAAAAGAAATGATTACGCCGCCGCCGTCTCCTACGCCGAGCAAGCCGCCAAGTCCGCTCCGCAAAATGCTGAAATGTGGTTCTTGCTGGGCTATACCGCGCGTCTGGCGGATCGGTACCAGCTTTCCGTTGATTCCTACAATCACGGCCTGAAACTCGAACCGAACTCCGTGCGCGGATTGGCGGGACTCGCCCAAACTTACGCGAAGATGGGTCGCACTCAGGAAGCAGAGCAGCTGTTGCAGCGTGTGATCGACGCCAATCCGAAAGATGCAAGCAGTCTAGACCTCGCGGGCGAACTGATGCTCAGCACCGACCCCAAAGCTGCGTTGCCGTTGTTGCAGCGGGCGGAGGCATTGCAACCGACCGCGCACAGCGACTTGCTGATCGCCCACGCTTACGAGCGACTTGGACAGCCGGAAGATTCCCAACGCTTTCTGAATCGCGCCAAGAGCCGCGCTCCTCGCGATCCGGAAGTGCTGCGGGCAGTGGCGGGACAATATCGCGAGCAAGGACAATACGACCAGGCAATCGCGACCTTGCAGGCGATTCCCGTCAAGACAACCGATGTATTGGCTGAACTGGCCTATACCTATGAACTCGCGGGTAGACCGCAGGATGCTGCGGCGCTCTATTCGAAACTGGCAAAGGCGGCGAGAGGGAATATTGGGCTGGAGCTGAGCGCAGCGCAAGCGTGGGTGAATGTGGGACAGCCCGATGCGGCCCGCCCTTTTCTCGACGAAGCCGCAAAGATCGACAGCCACAACTACCGTCTCCACGCCATCCTCGGGAGCATTGCATCTGCTGACGACCGCATTGAGGAAGCCGGGAGGGAATACAAACTTGCTCTGGCGAATCTTCCGGCGCGCCCGCAGGAAGGACCGCTCTATTCGATTGAACTCCGTCTGAATCTCTACGAACTCGACGTACGTCAAGAGGATGCGGCCGGCGCGAAGCAGGAACTGGATTCCGCAGCGGCTGCTCTTCAGCAAATTCAAGTCCCTGAGCATGAACAACCGGAGATGCTCCGGTTGCGGGCAGCGGTAGAGGCTGACTCGGGTGATGTTGAGGGCGCCAAACGCGACTTGAACGAAGCGCTTAAGCTCGCTCCGTCGAATCTGAATTCGCTGATGAACCTGGGCACGTTGATGTGGAAGATGGGCCAGAAAGACGCCGCTCGCGATACCTTTGCCAAAATTCTCGAACTCGACCACCACAACCGCCAGGCGCTCTCCTCCCTGGGTTATCTGGCGCGTGATGCCGGCGACACCAAGTTGGCGGAGAGTTTCTTCTCGCGTGCGATTGCCGCGCATCCCAAAGATTACGCGCCCTACCTGGCTCTGGGCGATCTCTACACGGCGGAACGCAAGTTCCAACCTGCCGAAGCGAACTACGAGAACGCTTACCAGCGCATGCCGGAAAATGCTTTGATTGTTGCCGGTGGCGCGAACGCGGCCATCGAGTCGCACAATATGGATCTCGCCGAGCGCTGGCTCGCACGTGCTTCAGAAAAAATGAACACGAACCTGCAGGTCAAGCGTGAACGGGAACGGTATCTCTATTTTAAAAGGGAATTCGCAGAGTCGGCTAAGCTCGGATTCGAGGTCATCGACAAGCTGCCCAATGACCGCGAGGGGGTGGACTATCTCGCCTACGATCTCTACTATCTCGGCCGCTACGACGAGGCCCTGGCTCTCGCGTCCAAGTACGAACCTATTCTCTCCCAAGATAAAGATCTTCCGCTGATCGTCGGGAATGTGCATGCCCACAACGGCGATCGCGCCACAGCCGTGAAAGACTACACTCGAGCGCTCGAACTCGACCCGAAAATGGCTACCGGCTATGTGGATCGCGGTTTCGTGTTGAATGATCTTCGTGAGCCGACTCAGGCCGCCAAAGATTTTCAGACCGCGCTCCAATTGGATCCACGTTATGGCGAGGCTCACCTCGGGCTCGGTTACGCCAGCCTGCAACTGCATCGTCCACGACCGGCCCTCAAACAGTTGGAAGTTGCTGAGAAATTGTTAGGTAAGTCTCACGCATTACATCTGGCGCGCGCCGAAGCATTTCGCCAGCAGCAAGACTACGTGCACGCCGCGGGGGAATATCGCACGGCGTTGACAGAAACGCCAGACGACGCGGTCACGCAACTAGCGTATGCCGACGTTTTATACCGCATGCGCAAATACACCGAGGCGATCGCCGCGCTGAATGCAGCCTTGAAAATCGCGCCGTCAGACGCCGCGATTTACGCCTTGATGGCGCAGGTGCATGCCAAACAGGGAGATCGCGACCAGACGATCGATGACATCGAGTCGGCGGAGCGATTGGGCGGCGACAGAGTGGAAATTCTCACGTCGACCGGAGCCGCTCTGCTCACTCTCGGCGACCGCAACGGCGCGATGCAGCGCTTCTCGCGTGCGCTCGATGTGCCGGGAGGAGATCGCATCGGCGTCCGCCTGGCGATTGCTGAAATCTTCTTGCGACGAGGGCAGGGGGATGAGGCTCGTCGCCAGATCGCGCTGGGTTTCGCCGAAGCACGTCTCGATACGAGTTCACCGGTTACGGCGGAAGATCTATCGCAGACCGCTGGCCTGTTCCTGGCGATGCACGACTTCGACCTAGCCGAGTCTTATTTCGATAAGGCGAAAATGGCGGGCGCCAACAATCGGAACATTGCCATCGGTCTGACCAACACTTACCTGGCCGAAGGGAACACTCGCAAGGCGGAAGCAGCTTTGGCGAGTGCTGGCTCAGCCAATGATTACCGCGACGACTACGATTACATGATGGCGTCGGCGAATCTGTCCCGCCAGCGGCAGGACCCGCTGCACGCGCTTTCCTCTTTCGCCCAGGCAAGCACCGTGGCCGGCTCGCAAGATCATGGCGTCGCCGAGACGTTACAGTACGCGACTGCCGACGAACAAGGTCGCCAGATTAACGATAAAGTGAGCTTCGCTCCCGAAGCTTCTTTCGCACCATCACTGGAAGACATCAACGTTTACACGCTGGACGCGAAGATCCTCAAAATCACTAACCCTGCGCAGCTGCCGCCACCACGCCACTCCTTTCAGAGCATGGCGGAGTCTCACTACAGAGTGAAGCTGGGGAACTTGCCGGCGATAACGGGCTTCGTGGGTCAGTCGATGACCGCTGGCCGGCTGCTGTATCCGAGCGTCGGCGTGGTCCAGGACCGCAACACCTACGACACGATTTTCAACGGCGGAATGACGCCGGTTCTGCGTTTCGGAACCAACTCAGTCACATTCAATGGCGGCCTGCAGTTTACGGTCCGTCGGGATACGATTTCGCCTGTGTTCATGAGTCAGAATCTGTTCCGGCAATTTCTTTACGTTTCCACAAGCTCTTTCTTCAACTGGATTTCGTTTACCGGCAGCGCAGTGCGCGAGGCTGGCCCGTTCACGGATCAGAACCTTCATTCCCGCGATGCCGCCGCCAACATTGAATTCACAGTCGGCCGGCCCTGGGGCAGTACTTCGCTCATCACCGGTTACTCGGCGCGCGATCTGCTGTTTCGTCCCTTTGTGGAGGAGTACTTCAATACCTCAAGCTATGTGGGCCTGCAACACAAATTCGGCAACCGCCTCACCGCCGCCGTGCTCGCCGAGGACCTGCGCTCGTGGCGTGTGCAGAACACGCAGTTCGCGATCGCTCAAGCCTTCTTGCCCGGAGGCCGATTCGACTTCCGCGCAAGCCCGCGCTGGAGCTTTCAAGGCTCGTTCCTTCTTTCCCGAGGGTCCGGATTTCATGCTTACGACAACGCCCAGAGCGAATTCGTGTTGTCGTATGTGCGGCCTGTACACGGAAGTTTGAAGGACGGTGTGGGCGAGGTTCCAGTGTCCTATCCGATGCGTTTCTCGATCGGCGTCCAGCAGCAGACGTTCTATAACTTCACCGGGTCTGGCAAGACCACCACGGTGCTCCCGATTGTGCACTTCACGTTGTTCTAGGTTGCGTTGGCTCCTCCATGACTCTCACAGAAAAGACGCCCATCGATGATTCTTCGCCCAGCCTAGCGGTCGGCAGCGCTCGGACGCAGGCGAAGAAGATGCGGCAGAAGCTTCTCGGCGGCAGCCTGACACTGCTGGCGGGCTCGGGCCTGGTGGGAGTCACCAATCTTGTTTACAACGTAGTTACCGCCCGGATGCTCGGGCCCACCGGGTTCGCGCACGCCACCGCCGTCTATACCCTGCTGATGCTGGCGTCGGCGATCACCCTCTCCTTTCAGGTCGTTTGCGCGAAGTATGTCGCTAGTCATGAGACCGCAGAAGAAAAGAACGCAATTTTTGCGGCATTGCATTTCCGGGCGTGGATCGCGGGAATCGCGCTCGGCTTGAGTTTGTTTATCTTCAATCGGGCCATCACTTCCTACCTGAATCTGCCCGATCCAACTCTGCTCTCCTTACTCGCTTTCGGAACTGCTTTCTACATTCCGCTGGGAGTGCGTCGTGGATACGTCCAGGGCGTCCACGCATTCAGTTCGCTGGCGATCAACTTCATGCTGGAAGGAGTGGTCCGGCTCGGCGGAGCGTATCTGCTGATGTGGCTCGGCTTGGGCGTGCGAGGGGCGGTGCTGGCCAGCGTAATCGCCGTCATCGCATCGTATTTTTTGGCAAGACCCAGCCCCGGTTGGAGAGCCCTCAGCGTCCATGGCATTCCAATCGCCTTCGGGGAAGGTGTCCAGGCGATCGTGTTCTTCTCCGGCCAAGTGGTTATCAACAATTTCGATATCGTACTGGTCAAGCATTTCTTTGTACCCGAACAAGCGGGAATCTATGCAGCCGTCTCGCTGGTCGGCCGCCTCGTAAACATGTGCGCCTGGTCGGTGGTCAACACCATGTTTCCGGTAGCGGCAGCCGCCCGCCAGAGCGACCGGGAAGCCCGGCCTGTCTTATTTCTGTCGCTTGGCTTGGTGTTTCTGATCCTCTCAGTTTTGATTCTCGGGCTCTGGGCCATCCCTAGTTTCTTATGGAGAACTCTGTTCGGTTCACACTTTGAGTTGGGCAACTACGGAGGACTGGCAGCCCTTCTCATCCTTTACGCCGTCACCACGGGGATTTATTCGCTGAGTTCGGTGATGATCACCTACGAAATGTCGCGCAAGATCGCCAACACCAGCTGGGCACAATTGGCGTTCAGCGGCGCAGTGGTGGTGGGCATCTGCGTATTCCATCAAACCTTGCGACAGGTGATCCTGGTGCAACTGATTCTCATGGTGATTTTGCTGGTGATGGTTGCCCTGCCTCTGTTACGCCGTGAAATCGCGCCTCCGGAAGAAATTCGCAACTACTCAGGATTGTCGATACTGCGATCTTTGAGCGAGCATGAAGCGATCTCCGAATTCCTGCGGAGCGAATTCCATCATCCCGAGTTCGAAGAATACCGTAATGAATTTGCGGGCCTCGTCAACCACCCTGATTTAAATAGCCACCGCGAGAATGCTGTGCGTCGGGCTTTATTGTTCCTCCGGCGCGGTGCCATGTGGCGTGAACTCCCGGACGGCACTCAATGGTTTGAGGTGAAACTGACAAGAAGTGATCTGGCGCGCATCCGCTTCTTTCCGCGTGCGCAATGGCGCCGTATGGCAGAAGGGAGCTACTATGTGACCGACATGGTCGAGTCCCTGCGGGTCAAATGGCAGGAATCGCCGGAAGATGAGTTCTTCCGCAAGCTCGACCGCATTACGGCTTCCGTTCAGAACAGCTTCGAACATCCTACAGTCTTGCTGATCGGAATCGACGATCGCAGCCCGCTGACGATTCTTGATGGAAATCATCGGATGGCGGCCGCCGTTCTGGCGCAGCCCCCGGCAGATCTTGACCGTCTGAAGTTTATTTGCGGATTATCGCCGGCGATGACGCGCTGCTGCTGGTACCGCACGAACGTGAACACACTGTCGCGCTACCTGACGAATCTGCTGCGCCACATCTTTTACGATCCCGAGTCGGACATCGGCCGCTTCCAGGAGAGTGACTTATAACAAGCCCGCTTATTGTGGCGGCTGGGTGTTATCCGCCGGAGCGGTCTCGGGCGCCGATTCGTTCACAATGCTGTTGTCGCGCCGCCGCAGAACAACCGGCTCCCGTTGCCGGCGTAGAGTGTTGCGGTCTTCGGTGACTTTCGCTTCGACCTTCGTATCGTTGTCCGCCGCAACCGCAAAAAGCTTCTTACCTTCGTCGGAGCGACGGGTGGCCACTCCCACCGTCAGATTCGCTCCGCCAGCCTGCCGGGCATGATCGTAGAAGAACTGAGCTGTCTCACGGTCGCCTTCGAGTTCCGCGACGTAACCGATGTTGTTGAGCGTGAATGCGTTGTTGGGATCGAGAGCATAGGCCTTGCGGAAATTGACATTCGCCGCGCGCAAGTCATTGCGATTCACGGCGGAGACGCCGCGCAGATTCATTTCTGCGACTTGCTCATTCACGTCATTCATCTGTGCCAGGCGAGTCCGTAGAAACTTGGCGTTCTGCTGCGCCATTTCGCTTACTGGTTTTCCCCGCCAAGTGCGGTCGACGGTCACGACGGCCCTCGTTTCGGAGGTTTTGCTTGCCGCTTCGTCGTAGAACTTCAATGCCTCCTGAGCTTCGCCTTCCATTTCTTTTGCAACGCCCAGGTTGTTTAGCGTGAAGACGTTGTTGGCATCCGTTTTTAATGTTTGCTCGAGCAGCAGATCGGCCTCAGGAGCACGGCCCTGCGAAAGCAACCGCACCGCTTCGACGTTGGCATGGTTGATCTGAAGCGGTTCGTCGGTGATTGCCATTGCGGCTTTCATCGGCTGACCCTGCACACGTTTCGCGCTGGCCAGATCGATGACTGCCTCACTCGCTTGCTCCGCCGACAGTGCGTAGAATTTCTGAGCTCGGTCCAGCTGGCCCTGCAATTCCGAAACGTAGCCGAGATTGTTCAGGGTGAAGGCATCGTCTGGATCAAACAGGTAGGCCTTATAAAACAGCTGTTCGGCCTTGGCATAATTGTGTTTGCGAATAGCCTCGACTCCTTCGCGATTCAATCGCTGTACCGGCGTCAAATGGCTGCGCTTGGGGATATTGATCTTGAGGTCTTTCGCTTGCGACTGCGATCCGAAGCCGGCCGCAACCAGGGCGACCAAACCGAAGAAAAGCCTAATCTTACCAAGCATGGCGATCCGCATCCTTTGCAGGCCAAATGTTAGAAACCGAGACTACCTTTGGATGCCCTTCCTCAGGTTTTGTTTGCCGGGAGATAGGCGGGGTGACGACGTTTGGGGAGGAATTTCAAGACTACCTTGTTGACGCAGCTGGCATCCAATTGCTGCGGGGAGACATACGCTCAATTGAGATCCGGCATGAAATTTGCAGCAAAATTGGCTTTCAGCAGTCTGCTTCTGGGCAGCTTCGCGTGCGCCCAGGCGACGGCAACTGATCCCCCGCCGCCACCAGCTCCTAATCCAGCGCCAACGTCGGCCATGGTCTCACCGGGGGAAACTGGTCGTATCCAGCCGCTGCCAGCGGCCACTCCGGACGTCACACCAGAGGCCGACATTGTGGCCGACCCTGCCAGTCTCCTTCCCGACCTCCCACCCGTTCCCCGTGCGAAAGCCACGCTGATTGGCGGGACCGTCGAACGGCTGGATCGGGTGCGCGACCGCGTCACGGTGCGGGTTTTTGGCGGCGGCCGGATGAGTGTGCTGTACGATCCCCGCACTCGTGTTTACCTGGGGACCAAGGACGCGTCGATCGCCGATTTGCACGAAGGCGAACGCATCTATATTGACACCATTCTGGACGGAAATACCGTGTTTGCCCGAAGCATTCGTGTGAAGAGCGCGCAAGCTCAAGGCGAAAGCCAGGGAACCGTCACTGAGTACAGAGCAGACGGCGGGGAGCTCACGCTGCGCGACTCCATTTCTCCGACGCCGGTGCGAGTGCGCCTCAATTCATCCACCCGGTTCTTGCAGGGGGATCTTGTGGTTCCCGCCGGCACACTTTTGGCAGGCTCCTTGGTCGCCATAAAATTCAACTCCGAGGGAAACGGCCGCGATGTGGCCCGTGAGATCACGATCCTCGCTCTTCCGGGAACCCGTTACACGTTTGCCGGACAAGTCACGCATGTCGACTTGCGAACCGGTCTAGTTGTCATTAGCTCATCAACGGATCAAAAGAGCTACGAAATCTACCTCGATCCCTCGGCGCCTCCCGACGATCATCTTCATCCCGGCGCCATGGTCACCGTAGTCACTGATTTCCGGGGCTCCCGCTACGTTGCCCGCACTCTGACGATTGATTCACAGGGCAAATAGAGTTTAGTTGCGAAAATTTTCTTCTGCTTTAAGAGTAGCTCTGGAACGGAACTGTCCCAAGCACACGGAATATAAATAACACCCCTTTACGAATGTAAAATGTAAGAAATCAGGGTTGCCCATGTTTCGACGCCTTCTTTCTCTACCGTGTCTGCTTGCGCTACTCGGCTTGCCACTTGGCGCACAAGAATCTCAGCGTTGGACGGAGCGAAGGAATCTCGGCTTTGAAGGTCCAGTCCGATCCGCTCTCACGACTGTTGTAAGACCCAATCTCGATCCGCGTCCCCAAACACGGCGCAAGCTTATGGTTCAAGCCAACCCGGACTGGGCCGCTTTTGATAACCAAGGACGACGCACTGAGTTCGCCTCGGCTTCCAGTCGTGATCGTTTTGAGGCAATCTCCAAGTGTACGTTCCAAGCCGAAGGAACGAAGGTCTGCACAGAGAGCACAGGTCGCACCCAGGACACGCGAAAAGAGGACACCACACTGCCCGATGGAAGTCGGGAAGTAACGTACCTTCGAGATTCCAAGGTGGACAATCGCGAGGTGACTCGCTTCGATGAAAAAGGCAATGCCGTCGCCTCCAGCAACTACGACAAGAACGGCAGGTTGACCTCGGAAGACTCGACCCTTCTTAACGGGGATGACGAATACAAAATCTATGACGAGAACGGGCGCATTATTCTGAAGCAGCAAACCCGGGAGGCGGATGACAAAACCAGGTTCGACCGCTGGTCCTATGATTCAGAAGGCCAGCTCGTTTGGCATCTCGCGTTAAACAGTGACGGCGAAGTGTTTTCCTACTGGTACAAGGTTGGCTATAAGCCCAAGGTGTCGTCCTCTGACAGCTTGGGTATTTGCCGCAGAGGACTTTGTGTCTCGTACAAATTCGACGAGCAGGGCTCTGGGCGCATGGAGAAGAGCGTCCAACACACTTCCGGTGAGGGCAATCTGGAACCCGACAGTG
>Ga0209006_10000228_pt1 | contig 58011 bp, 60 predicted proteins | sample JacPin_JW_Ref_O2_FD_188567 | JGI IMG/M metagenome (GOLD analysis project Ga0209006, IMG submission 188567) | Forest soil microbial communities from Algoma, Ontario, Canada - Jack Pine, Ontario site 1_JW_Ref_O2 (SPAdes) (version 2) | ecosystem: Environmental > Terrestrial > Soil > Boreal...
TCCAGCCCAGATAACCCAGCGTCACCCATTCAAATGCTCCGCACGCGCGCCACACTACAGCCAGCAATCGCGACACCGCCTCCGATTTCGCGCCCTCCGTCGCCAGGCCCAGTGTTTCTACACGGCTCGTCATGGACCCGTGGGGCTGGGTCGCGCAGGCGCGGGACCCGTCGCTACTAATCGCGCCGCCACGCTCCATTTTCATCGCGCCACCTGCGACGCAAGCTGCCGCCCCGCCGCGCCGGGAATCTCGCCAATCGGCTTCTCCCAGACGCACGTTTGCCACCCGCGCGTCCGCGCCACCCTGGCCAGTCCGCGGGTGGGATTCACCGCGACAGCACATCCCACACCTTCGAGCATCTGCAGGTCGCCGGAGCTGTCGCCGTACGCATAGCTGCGCGCAAGATCAAGGCCGTAGCGTTCAGCGAGCCTCCTGACCGCACGTAACTTCGCGGCGCCGCTCATGTGCTCACCGCGAATGCGCCCATTCCAGATTCGCGTGGCGCCCGGCGCGACTGCCAGCTCCGTAGCGCACACCTCGATTTCCGCGGAAACCAACGCGGTGAGCCTCCGCGCCACCACACGCGCCAACGGCGCCAAAGTCCCGGACACAATAAACAAACGATGACGCTGCGCGCGGTGCCAAACAATCCGTTGCAGCGCTTCGTCGAAGAATACAAGCGCATCCCCGCGAAAAAATTCCCGGGCAAGCGATTGCTTCCACTCGTCCACCAGCGCTTCGCTGATTCCGCAGAGATGCAGTTTGTTTCCCTCTGTAGCGCCGTGCAAGTCGCGCCAGAAACTTCCAGCAAATCGCGCCAACCACCACCCCACATGCCCACAAGAAATTTCGTCGCGCTCCAGCAAATATCCGATGAACCGACCTTCCAACGAAGGCGCGGGAAGCAGCGTGCCATCCAGATCGAAGAACGCGCCGACCTTCTCTGAACTCATCTTCGCCCGCATCACCTGATCCCCCCGATTGCCGTGCTACCCCGCGCCGGAAGTTTCCGTTCGGCTGCGCGAAAATAGCGGCGCCCCTCCCACACCACCGGCACAGCCCGCACCACGCAGAAAACCGCGGCAGCCGCGGCCAGGATTTGCCCCACCAGCAAAAGAGAATGACGCACATTTGCGTCCAGCCAATCCGTGTGCCAACGCGCGACGGGCAGCAGCAGTCCCAGATAGCAGAAACACACGCACTTCAGAATCGCATAACCCGCGCGGCTGGCGCGTGACGCCACCAGCGCCCTCCCCCACCACGTTTCTAGCATCGAACGTTCTCCGAATCCGCTGCGTCCCGCGCGACCTGCCATCCCGCGCAGTAGATCGGTCAGCGTGCCGCGCACAAAAAATAAAACCGGCAGCCACAACGAAACCAACCCCGCCACCGCAAAAAATGTGAAGAAAAGGTTTTCCACCACGCGGTCACCCAGGATATCCAGCTGCGCGCCGAGCGGCGTCGCCAAGCCGCGCGTCCGGGCGATGTGCCCGTCCACGCCGTCGAGCGCAATCGCGGCAATAGTGAGCACGACTGCCGCGATGTCCGCTGCAAGCGCGTCGCCGAAAAACGTAAAAAGAGCCACAGCCGCAAACGCCGCAGCAATTCGCGTGGCCGTTACTTGGTTGGGTGTCATCGCGCCTCTCCATCCGCAATCTCGCGCAAAATATTGGGCCCGCCACCGCGAGTGGCAAAATTTCTGCCGCTCCCGGCTCCAGCAGGCGGACCCGTGCCGCGAGGAATTGCACTCACCATGCCAACAGCGTGATGGTGTTTAGTCGTGTTTTGTCAGATACTTACCGCGAACGCGAATTGACTCGGCCGTCTCGAAACGCTGGATATTGCCGACACCTGACGGCTTTTTCCCCGCAGCCGCGAGACTGCGAAAAAGCGCGGGCGTGCATCCAAGGGATGTGGGAAAATTGCAAATTGCAAGCGCATCGTTGCCGCGTCTGATACATCCGACGATGCGGCACCACAAGGAAGCTAATTAATCGAATGGACGTCTCCATATTTGCGGCATTTGTCGCCGGACTCGTGTCGTTTCTTTCACCGTGCGTGCTCCCGCTCGTGCCCGGCTACATATCCATGCTCTCGGGCATCGGCGTCGAGCAACTGAAGGAAGGCAAGACGCCGCGCGCAGGCTTGCTAGCTTCCGCGCTGGCGTTCGTCACCGGATTTTCCGTGGTCTTCATTTCCTTCGGAGCTTCGGCCAGCGCGGTCGGTTCGTTTCTACTGCGAAATCGTTCGTCGCTCGCGCCCATTGCCGGGGCGTTGATTGTGTTGTTCGGCCTCCACCTCACTGGGCTGCTCGCGAAAATTTCCGTGCGCGCGGGATTGCTGGTCGGCGGCGTGCTGGTCGTCGCCGGAATCGCGCTGAGCTTCCGTGCAGGCCTACTCGTCGCGTGGCTGAAGCCGATACATTTCATCGCCATCGCGCTGATTTTTCTGCTGGGCCCTTCGCTTACGCGCTGGCTGAACCGCGACGTTCGTTTTCAGAATCTCGGCGGCCAACCGGGAGCCGCCAGCGGATTCCTGATGGGTTTCGCCTTCGCCTTCGGCTGGACGCCCTGCATCGGTCCGATTCTCGCCAGCGTGCTCGCGGTTGCCGCCACGCGCGATACGGTGTGGCAGGGAATTTTTCTGCTGGCCGTGTACTCCGCTGGTCTGGCGATTCCATTCTTGATTACCGCGCTGGGCATCGGCGGCTTCCTGCGTTTTTATCAAAAGTTCCGGCGGCATTTGCACACGGTCGAAGTTTTCAGCGGTGTGTTGCTACTCGGCGTCGGCGGCTTGGTATTTCTGAACCGGCTCACGTGGCTTTCCGGCAAGCTCGCGTTTCTGAATAAGTTTTCTCTATGATGGGAGTGTTGCGCATGCGTGTATCTCTGAAATTTTCGATGGTCTTGATCATGCTCGCCGCTGCTGCCGCGGGCTTCGCAGGTTGCAAATCCGGTGGCAGCCAGGCCGCTAGCCTCGGCACGGCAAAGCCCCTGCCCAATGAACCGGAGGTCACCTTCAAGGATCTCCAGGGCAATGATGTCTCTCTCGCGAGCCTCAAGGGGAAAGTCGTGCTCGTCAATTTCTGGGCGACTTGGTGCGAGCCTTGTCAGGTGGAAATTCCGTGGATGATCGGTTTCCAGAAGAAATACGCGGACAAAGGTTTCACTCTGCTCGGCGTCGCCATGGACGAAGAAGGGAAGAGCGTCGTCGAACCGTACGTGCAGAAAACGCAGTTCGATGTGGAAGGCCACTCCATGCCCATGAATTACCCAATCGTCCTGGGCGACGACGACCTTGCCGCAAAATTCGGCGGCCTCCTCGGTCTGCCCACCACCTACGTCATTTCACGCGAAGGCAAAATCGCCAAGCGTTACATCGGCCTGGCCAGCGAAAGCGATCTCGATAAACTAATCCAGTCGCTGCTCTAGCATTTTGGCAAGAAAGTGTTATTTGCTGTCATCCCGAGCGTAGCGAGGGATCTGCTTCTGCTTTAGTGCTTGCTCAAAATGCATACTTGTAATCGGTTCGACATCGCCTTCCTTGCCCCCGCTCGCAGAACTGCGGTAACCTGCCATTGCCATGATGAATGAACACGAGTTCACCAAAAAATGTGACGCCACCTTCGAGACCTTGCGCAGTCGCCTGCTCGAACTAGGTGACGCCAACGATTTCGAAGTAGAAGGCGGCAGCGGCAAACTGGAAATTGAATTTGAAGATGAAGACGAAACGCGCTTCGTCATCAGCCCCAACACTCCAGTCCGGCAAATTTGGATTTCGGCGCTAACCACCAGCTTCAAGCTCGGCTGGTCGGACTCCGCGCAAGCCTTCGTGCAGGAAAAAACCGGCGAGACGCTGAATCAAGTCATGAGCCGCATCCTGACCGAAAAACTCGGCGCGCCCATTGAGGTTTAACAGGACGATGCAAATCAGAGGGACTATCGTTTCTTGCGCGTTGTTCTTTAGTGTTGCCGTCGGCAATTTTGTGCCGAGCGCAAACTCAGTCGCCGCCGCGCAAAACTCAACAGACGTCCCGGCTCCCGCGGCGGTCGTAAAACCCCGCGCTTTCGTTTCGACATCACCTGTCCCACGCGGAAAAGAATTTCAAGTGGCCATCGCGGTGGATATCGCGCACGGCTACCACATGAATTCGCACCACCCCACCGATCAATATCTGATCGCCACGACCCTTACCCCCAAACTTCCCACCGGATTCGTGCTTCTGGACACCCTCTACCCGCCAGGCCGCGTGGAGAAATTTTCATTTTCGCCGGATAAAGGTCTCGACGTATATTCCGGCAGCGTAACCCTGAAGCTTCGTCTGATCGCGCACAACGACGCCCCCATCGGCGCGGTAACTTTTCCCGTGACGCTCCGCTACCAGGCCTGCAACGACACAACCTGCCTGCCCCCGGTGAAAGTTCCGGTTGATGTTCGCGTGGACGTGGCCGCGGCAGGCTCGGCCACTCATGCAGCCCATCCTGAAATTTTCTCTACCCCCGCTGCGAAGTAATTTCCGCACATCCGCGACGAGCTTCCAACAGCGCGTTTTATCAAGAGAGATGGTCTGACCGAACACGGCGGGGTACGAGGCTGCGTGAGAGCAACAAAGTCGGTACTTCAGCGGCTGAAGCCGCTCGGAGTTTGCTGCGTTTACGTCGTGGCTGAAGCCACGACCTACAAAGATTCCCGAGCTCTGACATACTAGGGATGAAGTTTCTAACGGGAAGCTAAGAACGCCAAAGCACACCGCAGCCGCTCGACCACGCGCTCTTTGCCGAGCACAACCATCGTGTCGAAAAGCGGCGGCGCCACGGCACGCCCCACAATCGCCACGCGCGTAGCATTGATCAACAATCCAGCCTTCACGCCTTCCGCCGCCGCAACTCCGCGCAGCGCCGCATCGCACGCGTCATGATTCCAGTCAGGCAGCGCCGCCAGCGCCTCAGTCAGTTTCGCAAGCAGCGCCGGAACTTTTTCGTCCTTCCAGAATTTATCGCGCGCTTCCTGCTCGTAGTCAAATTCATCGCTGAAGAATGCCCGCGCCCAGCCGGTAAAGTCAGTCAGCAAACGCGTGCGCGACCGGATCAAATCCACCGCATGCGCGAACCAGGCGCGCTCCGTCGTCGCCCATGCGTCCTTCCACAATCCCGCGCGGCGCAGTTCTCCTTCGACAAGAGGCAACAACTCTTCCACCGGCGGCTTCTGCAGGTATTGCGTGTTGTACCATTCCAGCTTGGCGCGATCGAAAATCGCATTCGTGCGGCTCACGCCCGAAAGCTGGAAGCGCTCGATCAGTTCGGTGGTGCGCATAAATTCGCTGTCATCGCCCGTGGACCATCCCAGCAGCGCCAGAAAATTCCGGAACGCCTCAGGCAAAAATCCTTCATCGGCGTACGATCCCACGCTGGTCGCACCATGACGTTTCGAAAGCCGCGTGCGATCGGGACCCAGAATCAGCGGCACGTGCGCGAAAATCGGCGGTGTTGCGCCGAGCGCGTGATAGATCAGCACCTGCTTCGGCGTATTCGACAAATGATCTGCGCCGCGTATGATGTGCGTGACGCGCATGTCAATGTCGTCCACCACCACGCTCAGCTGATATGTAGGTACGCCGCTGGACCGCAGCAGCACAAAATCTTCGATGTCCGCGTTCTGGATCTCGCGCGCCCCGAACACCGCATCCTCGAATTTCGTCACGCCCGTGCGCGGAGTCTTGAAACGGATCGCCCGCGGCATGCCTTCCTTTTCCTTCGCTGCACGCTCCACATCCGAAAAATCGCGGCAAAGGCAGGCCACGGCCTTCAGGGTCTTCGGCCCTTCGTCGTCTCCCTCGCCTTCATGGTCCTCATTCTCCGCCGCGGAATAATCCCCGCCTGCATAAGCCGTGGCCTTGCAGTAGCACGCGTATCCGGCGCCGCTCGCCAGGATACGCTCCGCTGCAGCTCGATACATTTCACCGCGCTGCGATTGAAAGAAAGGCCCTTCGTCCCACTCGATTCCCAGCCACTTCAGCGCCACCAGTATTCCGTCTACGAGCTCGGGCTTGTTGCGCTCCACGTCGGTGTCTTCCACGCGCAGCAGCAGCGTGCCACCTTCGTGTTTCGCGAAAAGCCAGTTGAACAAAGCGGTGCGCGCTCCGCCCACGTGTAAATAACCAGTCGGAGAAGGCGCAAAACGCACGCGCGGTTTTTGTGCGGCTGACATTCTGTCGGATTCCTTCCTACTATGAGAGCCATCCATCTTATCGGAACCACGCGCCAAAATCGAGTGAGCCTCGGGCAACGACTTGTTCTCGCGTGCGCCGCGAAGAATAATCGTTCGCGATTTCAAAAGCGCGGAGGTCTGCTACCAGTCGCCAGCCGCAAGCGCGCAGCTTTCTAGCCACTAGCCACTTATCACTCGCCACTGCCGTTATAATCAAACGTGACCAATTCCGTACTGCGGCTATCGGAAAAATACCCGGAACTTTTTTCCGCCGCCAGCGTATCTAGAGATGAGCCCATGCGCACACGTCTGCATAGTCTGCTCTTGCCATTCGCCTTCCTCCTCTTTTGCATTGCTGTGCCGCTGCACGCGCAGGATGCCACCAACGTCTTGAATCAATATGTGAAGGCCTCGGGCGGCGCGCGCGCGCTTTCGAAGATTCAAACAATCACATTGGAAGGTACAGTTGCAGCGCAGAACGGCGGCAAACCCGGTGCCTACACCTTCGACGTGAAATTGCCCAACCGCTACTACTCCGAACTGGTCATCGGTGACCAGACTCTAATCGAAGCGTTCAACGGCAAATCAGCTTGGCACCAGAACGCCGGCGGAGAAATCTCGACGCTGGTCGGCCCCGAAGGGCTGCAACTGGAAGCGGCCGCGCGCTATTACGATTCGCATCTCGTGAACCCGAAGAAGAACAAGCTGGTCATCACCTACGTCGGCGCCGCGCAAGTGCGTGGCAAGGACGCGACCCAGTTGGAAGTCTCGACACCCTCCGGCGTGAAGTGGCAAGTCTTCTTCGACGCGCAATCGCACCTGATCGTGAAGGAATCCGCGCAAGTTGGCGGCGTGAACCAGGAAATTCTCTACGACGACTACCGCCCGGAGAACGGCGTCCAGCTGCCGCACAAGCTCGAGCTGCACCTCGGCCCTGACGTCTACTCGATTGATGTAACTCGCGCCGCCGTCAACGAGCCCGTCGGCGAACGCGTCTTCGACTTTCCCAGGAAATCGCAAGTGCAGCTCCCCGACCTGAAGGCTCTGTTCAAACAAATTGACGCTAACCAGCAGGATCTCGACAAAATCAAAGAAAACTACGCCGGCACCAAGGTCGAAGAAGAAACAGACTACGAAGGGAGCGGCAAACCGAAGAAGCCGGACGTCCGCGAATCCACTTTCTTTTATCTCGACGGCACCGAAGTCTCCACCCTGGTGAAAATCAACGGCCAGCCTCTCAGCGCCGAAGCCCAGAAAAAAGAGAATGCCCGCGTGCTGAAACAGATTGACGAGCTTGAAAAAAACGCGAGCAAGAAAGCGAGCCCGGACCAGAAGTCCAAACAAGAACAGAAGGATGAGGAGGAAGAAGATGTCTCCATTGACGCGTTTCTCCGCGCCTGCCAGTTCGTAAATCCGCGTCGCGAACGTTTCCGCGGCCAGGACGTCCTGGTTTTCGACTTCGAACCCAACCCTGAATTCAAAGCGCACAGTCTCGTCGAGAAAGTCATCCAAAAGCTCGGCGGTGTAATTTGGATTGACGAAAAAGCGCTCGATGTCGTGCGCCTCGACGCCTTCTTCGTCAACAACGTGAAATTTGCCGGCGGCCTGCTCGCCGATCTGCAGAAAGGCACGCGCGTCGTGCTCGAACAAACTTACGTCAACAATGAAGTCTGGCTGCCGACCTATCAGGAGGTCCACATTGACGTCCGCGTCCTGCTGGTGAAGGGAATTAAAGTGGACGGCACCACGCGCTACTCCGATTACAAAAAATTTAACGTCGAAACACTCTCCACAATCGGCAAGCCGAAAGCCGTCGCCGATCCCGCTGACGCAAATTCACCCGCAAAACCGCAGTGAAAAAGGTCTTGTAGCCAGAAGCACCCGCGGAAACCCACTTCCATTCGCGCTCCCATATACTGCGCAAATTGCTGATCCAACAAGGGTTGGTACGGGGGTACTGTTGACCCGGACATCCTCGAATCGGATAGTATTCGCAGGCAGCAACAGTACGGGCCCAGGGCACGCAATGTGCGTTTTCAGGCGCTTTTCGGCCAATTTTCGGCTGCATTCAGCCGTTGCTCGGATGCGTATCAGTACAGGTGACCTCCACGAAACTCGCCTGGACACTCGGCCGAGCACTCGGCAATTTTCTGCTATTCTCAGGGGAAATCTGCAGCTCCCTGGTTACGGAGTTTTGAGTTGTTAAGTCATCTCAATACGAGTGCGATCGTCCTCCTGGCTGGAGCGTTTCTGCTCGGCATATTCTTTGCCTACGTGTATCAGCAGAAGCGCCAGGCGTACCTGATGGTGTGGGCCTCGGCGTGGCTACTCGTTTCGTTGTACTTCGTGCGCTCTGCATTCGCCGGTCCCGCACCTGCTTCGGGATGGGATGTGGTCATCAGCGAATGGGTGATGGCGCTCGCGGCCCTTGCGTTTTATTGCTCGGCCCGTTTGTACGCCCGCCTTACGATCTCCGCGCGCCGCGTCGCTTTGGCGGCCGCCGGCGCCGCAGTCTGGTCGTTCGCCTACCCGCGCGAGTGGATCGCGATTCCCTTGGCTTTCGGGGTTGCCGTCGTTTTCTTCCTCACCGCGCAGGTTTTCTGGCAGGAAGGCCGCAAACAGGAATCCCGCGCGGATAAGTTACTGGCCGGCACGTTCGTCGCAACCGGCGGTTTGCGGCTGCTCTTCATCTTCCAGGCGCGCCTCGGCGCACTCGCCCATGCCAACCTGTTGCCCTTCGCTCTGCTCGCGGAAATTATCGGCGGCGTTTTGATGTTGATGGCTGTGTACGACGAAGAGCGTCGCCGCGTCGAGCGCAACATGCTGGCCCTCTCTAATCTGAATCTAGCCACTTCCAGCTTTGCCGGCGGCGAAATCCAGAAAATGCTGGCGCAGGCGCTGGACCGTGTTCTCAACGTCGTGCGCATCCCGGCCGGCGCGCTCATCTTGCACTACGGCGATGAAAACGGTCCGGCATCGGTCGTCGTCACCGGCTTGGACGATTCCTTCTGCACCTCCGTTCAAGAAAGCAATCTCGACGATTACCTGGTCAGGCTCGTCGCCCGCCTCGGCGGACTCGTCGTGCTGCGCGATCTTGCGCGCGACTCCAACTGGGTGGCGCTGGAAAAAGAAGAACCGTTCCGCCACCTTCGCAAAATGCTCCTCGCCCAAGGCCTGCGCACTGTGGTGGGCATCAGCCTGCAAGCCAAGGATCGCGTTTTCGGAATGCTGCTGCTCGGCACGCCGGACAACCGCAATTTTGCTCCGCCGGAATTGCGGCTGCTCCTCGCCTTAGGCCACCAGATCGGCATGGCCGTCGAGAATAGCTATCTGATTCAGCAAACCGCGCGCCGCAGCGAAGAGTTGCACATTCTGAACGAAATCGGCCGCGCGTTGAGCTCCACGCTGGAACCCGACGCGCTGTTCGAGCGCATCTATTCCGAAATGCAGCGCCTGCTGGACGTCAACAGTCTCTTCATCGCCTTCTACGACCGCAAGACGGAACAGATCCGCTTTGATATTGAAGTCGTCGAAGGCCAGCGCCAGCCCAAAAGATTGCGGCCGATGGGCAATCATCTGGTGGAATACGTGATCCGCACCGCGCAGCCGCTTTTGATCCGCGAGCAGTTCACTGAGGAAACCGCGCGCATGGGTTTTGCGTCGAACAAACAGTGCGGCTCGATATGCGCCGTTCCACTCATCTTGTATGACCAGGCCGTTGGTGTGATGGCCGTGCACAGCGCCCAGGAACGCGCATTCGACGAAGGCCACGTGGAACTGCTCCGCGTGCTCGCCAGCGAAGCCGCGGTGGCCATCGAAAACGCCCGCCTCTTCTCCGAAGAGCAAAAGAAATCGAAGCAGTTGATGCTCATCAACAATGTCTCCAGTCACGCAATCACCACGCTGAATCCCGAGGAAATGCTCGCCAAAATCGCCGCGGAGATCGAAAACGCGCTCACTTACGATCATATCGGCATCGCTATTCTCGATTACTCTTCGAAAGAGCTCGAGATTCAGGCCGAAGCCGGCGCGCGGCGCGACGCACTGGGCCGCCGCATCCTTCTAGGAGAAGGGCTCGTAGGCCAGGTAGCGCGCTCCGGCCAGATCGCCGCCGTCACCACGGTCAGTGCGGAATCACCTAGCCCCATTCTTCCGGGAACGGTTTCGGCGATCGCTCTGCCCGTCACTTACGCGGAAAGCTTACTCGGGGTGCTGTACGTCGAATCCTCCAAGCCTTGTGAATTCGCGGACGAAGAGATTCGCCTGCTGCGTACTCTCGCCGATTTATTTGCGGGCGCTCTGCACAATGCCGTCATATTCCAGAAAGCGCAGGAGCAAGCCATTACCGACGGCCTCACCGGCGTCAAAACGCACCGCTTCCTGATGGAAGCGCTGTCCTCCGAATGGAAGCGCTCCACTCGCGCGAATCGCCCCTTCGCTCTGGTCCTGATGGACCTCGACCGCTTCAAATTCGTGAATGACTTCTACGGCCACCTGGAAGGCGACGTCGTGCTGCAGCGCGTCGGCCACATTCTGGAGCAGAATTGCCGCCGCTCCGATGTCGTCGCGCGTTACGGCGGCGACGAATTCGTTATCCTCATGCCCGAAACCAGCGTCGAGCAAGCCATTCAACTCGCCAGCAAGCTGCGTGGTTGGGTCGCCGCCGATCCGCTGCTGCGCGATAAAAATATTACGGCCAGTTTCGGCATCGCCGGTTTCCCGCTGCACGGCTCTACTCCGCAAGAACTCATTCAGGTCGCGGACTCCTCCATGTACCTCTCGAAACATCAGGGCGGAAATTCCGTTTCCAGCGCGGAGCAAGGCGACCCCAACGACACCAAGCGCTGGAAAAAAGATGTCCTGGAAGCGTATCTGGGTGTGACGCTCAAGCGCCAGTTCTCCACCGGTCCCGACGCTTTCGAAGAAATTCACCGCCGCCTCGAACAGTTCACTCGTTCGCTGATCGAGCATGGCGACGGCGCAGCGGGCGATCCCGTTCCGCCCGCGGTCGTGGACACGGTCACCTCACTCGCGCTCGCCATTGACGCCAAAGACCGCTATACCCAGGGGCATTCGCAGAAAGTCTCCGCGTACTCCGTGATGATCGCGCAGGCGCTCCGCATGAACCAGGCCGAAGTCGAGGAAATCCGTCTCGCGGGCTTGCTGCACGACATCGGCAAAGTCGGCATTCCGGAAACCATTCTGAACAAATCCGGGCCGCTCGACGCCACGGAATGGTCCACCATGAAGACCCATACCGAGCTGGGCGCGAAAATCCTTGAGCCCCTCGCCGCCATGCATCGCATCCGCGAAATGGTTCGCCACCATCACGAATTCTACGACGGCTCGGGCTATCCGGATCGCCTCGCCGCCGATCAGATTCCCCTCGGCGCGCGCGTCATCGCCATCGCCGACGCCTATGACACCATCACCTCCGAGCGCACCTACAAGAAGGCGCGCAATCCGGAAGAGGCCTTCTGCGAACTCGAGCGCTGCGCTGCAAATCAATTCGACCCCGAAATCGTTCGCGGCTTCGTCGAAGCCATGCGCCGCTCCCCGCAACAACACATAGCAGCCTCCGTAGGCGCCTCGGAATCCGAAAACCTCAGTTCCTAGCCTTAATCCCCGCGCCGCGCAGTATTCCTAGCATCACGGTACATTTTAAGATACGCTCTCTACAACAGCACAGTAGAGGACCCCTTCCTCTGGAATTTTGCTCTCGAAGGCATCTTGGGATGCTTTTCAAGACATTCAGCGCAGCCGTGTTCGGCATAGGCGCCTATCTCGTCGAAACCGAAGTAGACGTCGTCCCCGCTTTCGAAGGCCACTTCACGGTCGTCGGCCTGCCGGACATTGCCGTGAAAGAAAGCCGCGAACGCATCCGTGCAGCCCTGCGCAATTGCGGCTTCGATTTTCCCTCCGGACACGCGGTCACCATCAATCTCGCTCCTGCTGATATCCGCAAGGAAGGCTCCGCTTTCGATCTGCCCATGGCGCTGGGGCTTGCGGGCTGCCGGGGAAGTTTCTTCGGCAAGATTCTCGATACGCACGTGTTTCTTGGTGAACTCTCGCTCGATGGCGGCGTGCGTTCCGTGCGTGGTGCGCTTTCCGCGGCGCTCGCGGCGCGCGAACGCGGCATCAAGAATGTCGTCGTCCCCGAAGCCAACGCGCGCGAAGCCGCCGTCGTCGAAGGCATTCGCGTCTTCGGCGTGAAATCCCTGCCGCAAGCGGTGGATTTGATCAACGCGCCGGAATCTTTTTAACCTGTTTCCGTGGACACTTCGCAAATGCTCGCTGAAGCCAGCCAATATTCCGTGGATCTGCGCGACGTGCGTGGCCAACTCTCCGCCAAGCGCGCTCTGGAAGTCGCCTGCGCCGGGAGCCACAATATTTTACTGATCGGCCCACCAGGCGCCGGCAAGACCATGCTCGCCAAACGCATCCCCACCATTCTGCCGCCGATGTCCCTTGAGGAAGCCATTGAGACCACGCGCATTCACAGCGTCGCCAGAGTGCTCGAAGACTCGCGCGGCCTCGTCGGCACACGTCCCTACCGTTCACCGCATCACACCATCCGTGATGCTGGACTGATCGGCGGCGGCGCTATCCCTCGCCCCGGAGAAGTTTCGCTCGGTCACAACGGCGTGGTGTTCCTCGACGAATTGCCGGAATTTCAGCGCAACGTCCTGGTAGTGATGCGCCAGCCTCTCGAAGACGGCAACGTCACCATCGCCCGCGCTGCACTCTCCGTGAATTTCCCTTCGCGCTTCATGCTGGCCGCCGCCATGAATCCATGCCCCTGCGGATTTTTCGGAGACACCAAACGCGAATACCACTGCTCGCCGGTGCAAATTCAGCGCTATGTCTCCAAAATTCCCGGCCCTCTGCTGGACCGCATTGACATTCACATTGAGGTTCCGGCAGTGCAATACAAGGAACTACGCGGCGACGCGGAAATCGAAAGCTCCGCTTGCGTCCGCAGCCGCGTCATTCGCGCCCGGGAAATCCAGCTCGAACGCTACCGTAGCGAAAAAAACATCTACGCCAATTCGCAGATGCCTCCCAAGCTCATTCGCAAAAACTGCGCCAGCACCGCCGAAGGCGAAAAAATCCTGGAGACCGCCATCCAGCGCCTCGGCCTCTCCGCCCGCGCTCACGGTCGCATCCTGAAAGTTTCCCGCACCATCGCCGACCTCGAGGGCGCCCCGTCCCTCGCCCCCAAACACCTCAGCGAAGCCATCCAATACCGCACACTCGACCGCACCTACTGGGCTTAAAGGTTTCAAAGCCGACTCCGCTTGATGGGATGCGAATCGTGAATGATCCGGCGAGGAGGTGTTGCGGGGTGTACTGACCAAATCGGAAAGTGCGGCAATGCCTTGCCAAAAAGTTCAAGTCTCTCAGGCGCCTGCCGTCAGAGCCTTGGACCTGGCAACAATCTGTTGGGTGCGTTGGCTAAAAATGACGTAGTCGCCGGGGGAATGCGTTTGTAATTCTTGCACCCTGGCCTCGGCCGTTTGCAAGTCTCGAACAGCTTCAACCCATTCGAAATTCACGACGTCTGTCTTTTTCAGAATGTCGAACGGACGTTTCATGCTGGCACCGCTTTGCAAGAAATCGAGCAATCCAAGTAGCGCAAGGCTCGAGACTCTTTCAGAGTCCTTTAAATCTCCCATCCGCTCACCCGTGTTCCGACGATCGGAAAGTCCTCGTGCGTCCCTTCAATAGCCTACATTGATGGGTAGCTGCCTTTGCGTGAGCTCTTGAATCACACAGCGTTTAGGCCGCAAGTGATTTTGCTAGCTGGAATTTTTTGTGGCTCTCGGGTGCTGCGCACAGACGTGGGATGTGAACTCCTTGATGCGCCGCTGCTCGTAGTTCTGCTTCATTTCCTCGAGGGAGTTGCCAACGGGCGCCCCTGAAGCCTTGAACACCCAAGCGCATTCGGTGCACGCCCACCCCTGAAAATTCTGCGTTTCGATCCATACCAGCGTGCGACGCTTCGCGTCCATGGCCCCCCTTGAGATTTGGCGCAGTTTTGCTTCATTGCAAGACGGTGCAGCATTGGTTTTTGACGGCACCATGAAGACAAAAGCCGATCCTTTCCGCAGCTGAGCGAGGCTCCTGCCCAATTCGCCGCGCTTCGAACACGCTTCAAAAATGAAGTCACCGCACAAGGTCTGAAGATTAGCGATAGAGGGAGATGCTGTCTGTGGGGTATCCAACACTGATGGGAATTATCATCTCAATCCGAGGTCGCCCTCGAACTGCCGAATGACCTCGTAACACTCACAAGCGGATTTTTCGAGTTTCCTGCGGTTCACAATCTTCACTGCGCTTCGCACGTATTCTATGATTCCCTTTTTTTGCAGTACGGACGCCGCCAGACTCACGGTGGACCGGTCGGTACCCATCATCGTCGCGATGAAATCGTGGGTGATCGGAAGCACTCCGGAATCCACTCGATCCTGTGTCATCAGCAGCCACCGGGAGAGACGCTGCTGTATATCGTGCAGCCGATTGCACGCCGCGGTTTGGGCCACCTGCATTCCTTGCAGCCCCGTATGCCTGTTCAACATCACCTGCAACTGCGGAGCCGACCGCAGAATACGTTCCAACGCATTCCCCAGTATTCGCGAGCCTTCGCCGGCGATTTGGATTATTTCGCGCACGGAACTTCTGCTTAAGCCGGCTGCCAATCCCGCTCCGACGTAGCCCTCGTTGCCCACTACGCCCACTTCCACAGTTCGCCCGTCTTTGGTCACTACCACTTGCGAAACCATTCCTCGGTTCGGGAAATAGACGAACTCGATATTTTGCGTCGGCTCATGAAGGCTCAGATGGCTTGGCAGTTCGACATGCGTCAAGTCCGGACGCATCTGCTCGTATTCGTTGGCGGGCATGGCCAGCAGTACTTTGTTCCTGACTGGCTTTCCGTCAACATTGGTCCGCTCGTTCTCGGGTGCCACGCGAAAGTTTTTCCCGCTCATGTCCATCCCTAAAGACGCCGCAGCGCCTTGCGCTAAATGCGTCGAAGTTTACTTCCCTCGAACGCGGTCTCAATTCAACCAGAGGAGGGGACTAACAATCTGTGCGAAACGGGACATCGCTCAGCTTCAACGGGGAGTAAATCGCGTGACAAACCGATGCGCATTGGCCGGGGCTTCAGTGCCGTTATCTCGGCTCAGTGCGCATGAATTTTGAGCCGGAACGAAATTTGTACTAAACTCCACCCGCGCTTCAACCCTATGGCCTCCGCCAATGTTCCCGAACCTCGCTGGCCCGCCTTTGTCGCGATGCTCGCGGCGGGCGGCGTGTACCTCGCGCTGCCGGAGCGCCTATCGCTGGGTCCCGGTTGGGGGTTGCTCGCGATAATCCTGGTCTTGATGGTGCCCATCGCTGTTTCGAACCGTCGCGGCGACTTTCACATCACCAGACCTCTGGTAGTGATCGCCAACGGTGCCATAACCGTAGGCATGATTACTTCGCTGGCTTTGCTGATCGAAGGCATCCCCCAGCATCGCGACTCGCCGATGGCCCTCCTGCGTGGTGCTCTGGCGCTCTGGTTCACCAACGTCGTGGTTTTCGCGCTGTGGTACTGGAAACTGGATGCCGGCGGTCCTTCGCGGCGCGACGCCCGAACCGGACGATTGAAAAGCTCCTTCCTGTTTCCGCAGATGTTGAACGAGGAAGGCCGAGATCCCAACTGGTCGCCGCAATTCATGGACTACCTGTTCCTGGCGTTTAATACCAGCACGGCGTTTTCGCCGACGGACACGGCCGTCCTTTCGCGGTGGGCCAAAGCAGGCACGATGTTGCAGTCGTTGATCTCGCTGGCAATCGTGGTGTTGCTCGCCGCGCGCGCCGTGAATATTTTCTGAGTTTCTCGCCTCACCTGAAAGCGCCCTGGAGGATCGCGATGCTCGCTTCCAGCAGAATTGTTGGCATTGTTCCCACGCTAGATTCCACGCGAGCGCGAGAATTCTACGAAGGCAAACTTGGTTTTCAATTTGTCAGTGAAGATCCCTTCGCGCTGGTGGTCCGCGCCGGCGACACCAAGATCCGCGTCTCCAAAGTTCCCAAGAACTTCGCGCCCGTCGCATTCACCATTCTCGGCTGGGAAGTGCAAGATATCGAAGCAGTCGTCGCCTGGCTCAAGGGCCGCGGCGTGACTTGCGAGAAATACCCGTTCGTGCAGGATCAGGAACTCGGCATCTGGACAGCGCCCAACGGCGACAAGGTTGCCTGGTTCAAAGACCCCGACGGCAACGTGCTTTCGGTCGCCCAGCATGTCTGAATCGCCCTGCAGGGCGATTCACCCTTCGATGCGGCAGTGCCGCATCGAAGGGTAGCGGCGCACTTCAACGCGCCATCGGTGTCGTCCGCAACCCGCAAGGAGGAGCCATGACAAAATCGTTGATCCTCGGAACCATCCTCGGCGGCTTGGTGGCATTCGTGTGGAGCTCCGTTTCGTGGGAACTGATTGGCTGGCACGAAAAAACCATGGTCGCATTTCACAATGAGGACGAAGTGTCCGCGGTGATTGCCTCGCACGCCGGCCAGGACGGCACCTACATTTTGCCGAGCATGCCGCCAACCGCGGGAATGACGCCGGAACAAAAGAAAAGCGCGCTCGCCGCCGTGATGCAGAAGATGCAGACGGGCCCCATCATGGTCGCAGCAGTGCGCCGCGGCGGATTCGGTTCGTACAGCCGGGGCCTGATCGTTCAACTATTGAGCCTGATGGGCGCCGCATTCCTGCTCACGTGGCTGCTACTGCAAACCACGGGCCTGAGCTACGCTCGCCGTGTAGCATTTCTCGCGATCGTAGGCCTCGCCGCCAGCGTCATCGTTGACCTTCCCAATTGGAACTGGTGGGGCTTTTCCGGCGCGTACACGGCCGTGAACCTCGCCGATTCCACACTCACCTGGCTCGTCGCAGGCCTCGTCATCGCGAAGGTAGCGAAGCCGGCGACGAACTAGACTGTACGTCCCGTCCAACCGTATATCGCGCCGCGCACATCTAACCTTTCGCAGCCCGTGCGATTGCTGTTTGCGAACCTCGCAGTGCGCGTCGCGGTCCATACCGAGACTTCATTGACTTGCACTCCGGCGCTGTGATAACCATACTCGCGTTCTTTTAAAGGACTTTCCCCGACCTCGGATGGCGGCCAAAACCCAGCGGATCGAAGTCATGCTCGAGACGCTTCTCGAGAGCGTGGACCTCGCGGAAAGCATTTCCATGCGCGTGGCCGAAGCCGCCGGCTTCCCCGAGGAAGAAGTCCATAAGATCGGCATGGCCGTCCGCGAAGGCGTGATCAACGCTTACAATTACGGTAACCAGCAGGATCGCCAGAAGAAGATCATGATGACCGTTGAGCTCCAGCCGGACAACATGATCGTTCGCGTGCTCGACCAGGGCAAAGGCTTCGAGCTGACCGAAATACCCGATCCGCTCGCGGAAGAAAACTTGCTGCGCACATCCGGCCGCGGCCTCTTCCTGATGCGCGCTTTCATGGATGATTTCAGAGTTGAACGCGGGCCGGAGGGCGGCGCCCACTTGATAATGGTCAAGAAGCTGCCCCAGCCAGTTTCTGATAACGGCAAGCACAAACCGGAGTAGAATCACTACACGAGGATCCCGTGCCTCTCCAAGGAACACGCCGCACGTTGGGCGACGTAACGATTGTTGATTTCAGCGGCAAGATTACCCTGGGCGAGGGCAGCGCCATGCTGCGCAACACCGTGCGCGAATTGGTCAACTCCGGCAGCAAGAAAATCCTGCTCAGCCTCTACGACGTGGATTACATAGACAGCTCCGGAATCGGCGAGCTCGTCAGCGCCTACACCACCGTGAAAAACGCCAGCGGTGAACTGAAGCTCCTGCATCTCACCAAACGCGTTCACGACATCCTGCAGATCACTCGCCTCTTCACCGTCTTCGACGTCCAGTCCGACGAAAACAACGCGATTCGCAGCTTCAAGTCGTAGCGCTCAACTGCACCAACATCCGGGAGTGCGGCGGCCTGCCTTGCGTCAAGTGCATATCCACTCAAAACTCAACTCTCTTTGCGCGCCATTCCTCGGCAGTGATCTCCCATATTTCCGCCATGACTCGGCCGGATACGTAGTCGCGCTCATGGGTCGCAATGACGCGCATGCCCGTCTTCTCCGAGATGCGTCGCGAGGCGATGTTCGCGATGGCCTTTGGCGCGCGCAGAACCGAAAAGCCGAGAACGTCAAACCAGTAATCGTTCACTGCGACAACGGCCTCGGTCATCAAGCCGCGTCCCTGCCACGGAAGCCCGAGCCAGTATCCCCGGTTGTCGGATTCTCCCGTGTATAGACCTATTACTCCAATGTGCGAGTCTGGCGATTCCTTCAATCGCAATGTCCACTGCCACTCTTCGCCGCGCGCGATATTCGGAAGCGCCTCGTCGCGATAGTAAGTCAACGCTCGACCGGCCGGATACGGCCATTGAACGTTTGCAGTAAGGAACTTCACGATCTCCCATTGCGGAAAGAGTAGTTGTGTTTGTTCGGCGTCGACGAGCTGGAGCGGGCGGAGCAGCAGACGTTGGGTTTGAAGTTCGACTGACATCAAACGATACTACCGCAAAACTCGGAACTGGGAGATCCGGCGCGAACCTCTAATATGCGGATTGCGGGCGATTCCACATGTTCGGTTACGCATAATCGGAAGCGGACCCACTACCCCGTCCTCCGATTGCCGCATTGCGCCGCCGCCTTTATGCTAATATTTACGTTTCCAATCACGCTCGGGGTGCACACGTGGCGCAGCATATTTCCCGCAAGGAATTGAAAAAGGACGAAGTTCGCGACACACTGGCGCACGGCGCTGACGCCGTCCTCTCCCACAAGCAATTGACCGCTTATATTTTGCTCGCGGCTCTGCTGGTTGCCGTCGGTATTTTCGGCTGGCAGACCTATACCGAGCGCCAGACCGTGAAGGCCACCGCCGGCTACGACGACGCCATGAAAACCTTCCAGGCGCGCATTCGCACCGCTGCCGAACCTGCGCAGCCCGGCGAAACCACCTACATTGACGAGAAAAATAAATATTCCGACGCCGCGCAGAAATTTGCCGCCGTCAACGCGAAATTCGGCCACACTCGTCCCGGCCAGCTCGCCGCTTACTACGCTGCCTTGAGCGATGAAAAGCTCGGCAAGAATGATGAAGCAAAGAAATGGCTGCAGGGCTTGTCCGAAAGCGGCGTCGAGGATTTCGCCGCCATGGCGCGCTTCGAGCTCGCGCAATTGAACGACCGCATAGGCCAGGGCGATGAAGCGGTCAAGCTCTATCAGCAATTGATCGCCAAGCCCGTGGTGCTGGTCCCCAAGCCGGTGGTGATGCTGGCGCTCGCCGAACATTACGGCGCGAAAAATCCAACGGAAGCCAGCAAGCTTTATACCCAGATCAAGTCCGACTACCCCGACACCCCCATCGCCGAGCAAGCCACCCAGGAAATGAATCTCCTGCCCGGTAAATCCTGAGCGTTCGCAAGCCCCGCATCCGCACATTCCAAACTCGGCTGAATATTTCCGCGATACCGACTAGAATAAGTGGAAAGAATGCTCGCATCCTACGCCATGGACGTGCGCCGCACCTGCGGCCGGAGCTTCCCGGAGCTGCAACATCCCTATCGCAATGATTACGCGCGTGACCGCGACCGCGTAATCCACTCCCGCGCCTTCCGCCGTCTCGAAGCCAAGACGCAGGTCTTCACCACGCGCTACTCCGATCACTTCCGCAATCGTCTCACCCACACTCTCGAAGTCGCGCAAGTGGCGCGAACCGTCGCCGGCGCTCTGCATCTGAATACCGATCTCGCCGAAGCGCTGGCACTCGTGCACGATATCGGCCATCCGCCCTTCGGCCACGCCGGAGAAAAGCAGCTCGATCTGCGCATGCGCGCATTCGGCGAGCGCTTCAGCCACAATCTTCACGCGCTCTACATCGTCGAACAATTCGAGCAGAGCTATCTCGATTTCACCGGCCTGAATCTCACCTTCGAAGTCCGCGAAGGCATCATTAAACACTCCCGCGATTATTCCGCGGCTGAATTTCCTCAGCTTGCTGAATATCTGCTCGACCAGCGCCCCCCGCTCGAATCCCAGCTCATTGATTTCGTGGACGAAATCGCCTACAACACCGCCGACCTCGACGACGGTTTCGAAGCCCGTCTGATTGATCTCGATCGGCTGCGTGCCGAAGTTCCCATCTTCAATGCAGCATTTGAGGACGTAGATCGCCGCTATCGCGAGGCCAAACCTAAACTGAAATTCAATGAAGCGCTGAAACGCGTTCTCGATCTTCTAGCCACGGACCTGATCGAAACCACGCAAAGCCGCGCCGCAGAATCCGGCGTCCAGACGGTCGAAGACATTCGCCGCCAGCCCCAGCGCCTCGCCGGTTTCTCACCCGCCGTGGCCAAGCTGAACGGCGACTTGAAGCGCTTCCTCTTCGCCCGCCTCTATTCGCAACCGAGCATCGTTGAAGACCGTGACCGTTCAGTAGGCGCGCTCGACGCCCTTTTCTCGTTTTTCCTCGACGACCCCAAGCGCCTGCCTCTCCAATACGCCGAACTCACTCTGCACCAGCCGCCCCACCGCGTCATCTGCGATTACATCGCAGGCATGACCGATCATTTCCTCCTGCGCCAGTGCCACGACCTCCTCGGTATTTCCGCAGCGCCTTTCCTGGGAACGCCAATCTCCTGATGGGCGATCCGCGCCACGGTTGCGCAATGCCTCGAGGTTTCTTCGCCGATCAAAGGCTCGCATCCGCCGGCCTCTCCCCGCACCTAACTAGCGGACGGCGAGCCGCGCCCTCCAGCATAAACTGGTCATTGTCCAATACGTGTCAGCCGCGCCATCTGCATTTGCCGCTTCCTTGACAACCGAGTCACTGGACTTATAATTGAAATTGCTTTATAACCACGGGGAAAACCGATGTTTCTGGATGTAAACGAACTCGCGCTCCGCAAGCTCCGCATCCGGAAGAGCTACACCCCGGGCACGCTCGATTTCCATTCGGGTGAATTCCACCAGGTTGAACCGCTGGAAATCCGCGCCACCGCCGAGCTGGTCGAAGGTCAAATCCGCATCTACGGCAATCTGCACACTCGCGTCGAGCTGATCTGTGCCCGCTGCCTGGATACCGTCGTCGAGGAAATCAGCCGCGATTTCGATCTCTTCTACCGCCCGATGACCTCCATGGCCGTGGACGAGGAATTTCACCTGAATTTGGACGACACCGAGGTCGCCTTCTTCGAAGGTGACGGCCTGTTCCTGGCCGACATTTTGGCCGAGCAGGTTAATCTGGCGCTTCCCATGAAGGTCATCTGCCGCAGCGATTGCCGCGGCCTCTGTCCGCATTGCGGCGCCAATCTAAACAACGAAGAATGCCGCTGCGAAAAGCATGCCTCTGACCCCCGGCTCGCCCCGCTGGCCCGTCTGAAGCAGGACTGGTTCAAAAAGCAATAAGACGCTACAATACCTTTTCCATTTCGGCCGCTCTTGTAGCGGCCTGTCAATTGAGGAGCTGGAATGCCTAATCCAAAACGCCGTCACTCGCATGCGCGCAAGAACAAGCGGCGTGCCCACGACTTTCTTACGCCCTTGTCCTTGGCCGAATGCCCCAACTGCCACGAGAAAAAGCTGCCCCACAATGCGTGTCCCCATTGCGGCTTCTACAAGGGTCGGGAAGTGATTGACACCGCTGCCAAGACAGCCTAAGTTTTCATCGCCTACCTTTCCGATTTGGTGCTCTCTGGGTGCCCATGGGTGTATAGATGACCACCATTGCCGTTGACGCTATGGGAGGCGACCATGCCCCACGCGCCGAAGTCGAAGGCGCGATTCTGGCTGCCCGTGAGCTAGGCGTCCGCATACTTTTGGTGGGCATCGAAGCCACGGTCCGGCAGGAGCTCGGCCGCCACGGCCATCGCGGCCTGCCCATCGAGATCGTCAACGCTACCGACGTGATCACCATGAGCGATTCGCCTTCGCAGGCGTTTCGCCGCAAGAAGGAAAGCTCGGTGCACGTTGCCGCGCGCCTGGTGCGCGACGGCAAAGCCGAAGCGCTGGTGAGCGCCGGCAATACCGGCGCGGTCATGACCGTCGCCCGCTTTGTGCTGGGCACGCTCGCCGCAGTGGATCGTCCGGCACTCGCCGCCGCATTCCCGAACATGAAGGAAAAAGTCACCGTCATTCTGGACGTTGGCGCGAACGTGGACTCCAAGGCCGAGCAAATCGAGCAATTCGCGGTGATGGGCGAAATTTATTACCGCACCATCTGGGGCACGAAGCGCCCGCGCGTCGCTCTGCTTTCCATCGGTGAAGAAGAGATGAAAGGCAACGAACTGACTCGCGAAGCCGCGTCGCGCCTGAAGCAGCTTTCGCTCAACTTTGTTGGTAACGTTGAAGGGCGCGACGTTTTCCGCGGCGATGTGGACGTAATCGTCTGCGACGGCTTCATCGGCAACATCGCGCTGAAAATTAGCGAAGGGCTCGTCGAGCACATCGGTGCCATGTTGAAGAAAGCCATCAAGAGCAGCCTCAAATCGCAAGTCGGTTACGTCCTTTCGAAAGACGCGTTCGACAGCTTTCGTAAACGTACCGACTCCTCCGAGTACGGCGGCGCACCTCTACTCGGCGTCCGCGGCATCACCATCATCGGGCACGGCCGCTCCAATCCCCTTGCTGTTAAAAACGCCATTCGCGTCGCGAGCGAGCTCTGCCGCTCGCGCTTCAACGAAAAAATCGAACAGGAGCTTTCCGCTGCCGCGCTTGCTGCGCGCGGCTGATTTGCGCGGGACCGCCAACCCCTCATGAGCAAACTCGCGTTCCTTTTTCCCGGCCAGGCCTCGCAGTATTGCGGCATGGGCCGCGACCTCGCCGCGAATTTTCCGGAATCGAAAGCCGTCTTCGACGAAGCCGATGCCGCGCTGGGATTTTCCATCTCGCGAACCTGCTTTGAAGGTTCCGAAGAAGCGCTGAAGCTCACCGAAAACACGCAGCCCGCCATACTGACGGTTTCCACAGCTGCTTATCGTGCGCTCGAAAAGCAGGGAATCGTTCCCGATTTCGTCGCGGGCCACAGCCTCGGTGAATGCTCGGCGCTGGTGGCAGCTGGCGGGCTGGATTTTTCCGCGGCAGTGAAATTGGTGCGCGGTCGCGGAAAGTACATGCAGGAAGCTGTGCCTGCTGGGCAAGGCGCCATGGCCGCGATCCTGGGTCTTTCCCCTACCGAAGTAGCGGACATCTGCAAAAAAGCAGCAGAAAATGATGTCGTCTCGCCCGCCAATTTGAATTCGCCAGAACAAACCGTCATTTCCGGTTCGGCCGCGGCCGTGAAGCGCGCCGTCGAAATCGCCTCGCAAAGCGGCGCCAAGCGCGCCGTCATCCTGCCGGTTTCCGCGCCTTTTCATTGCGCGTTGATGATGCCCGCGCAGCGGCGCCTCGAGGCCGACCTGCGCGCCGCGCAATTCAGCGCGCTGAAAATTCCACTAATCTCGAACGTGGACGCCCAAGCTATCTCCACTGGCGACGAAGCCCGCGACGCGCTCATCCGCCAGGTCACCGCCCCAGTCCGCTGGCTCGATTCCGTGCGCGAAATGATCGAATCCGGCGTCACCGTCTTCGTCGAAGTCGGCCCCGGCAAAGTCCTCACAGGCCTCCTGCGCCAAATCGATCGCTCCGTCCGCGTCTTCAACGTGGAAGACTCCGCCTCCCTGCAATCTACAATGGAAAAACTAGCCCAAGCCCGCGCCGAAGTCCGCGAACCATAGCGCCACCGCCCAGTTGCCATACCCGTTCCTCATAAGGTAGTTTCAATCCCTATGTTCTCACTCCAAAACAAAGTCGCTCTAATCACCGGCGCATCGCAAGGCATCGGCCGCTCCACCGCACTGGCGCTCTCAACCGCAGGCGCGAAAGTAGCCGTAGCCGCGCGCAATGCTGAAAAACTAGCAACTCTGGTAACCGAAATCGAATCCGCGGGCGGCGCAGCGCTGGCCGTTCCGATGGACGTGGCCGACCCGGCGCAGGTGAAAACCGGCTTCCAGCAACTGCTCGCGAAATTCGGCAAGCTCGACATCCTGGTGAACAACGCCGCCATCACCCGCGACACTCTCGCCCTGCGCATGAAGCTGGAAGACTGGGACGCCGTGCTGCGCACCAACCTCACCGGCGCGCACATCTGCATCCAGCAAGCTCTCGGCGCGATGCTCAAGCAGCGCTCCGGCCGCATCATCAATATCAGCTCCGTGGTCGCGCAAACCGGCAACGCCGGCCAGGCCAACTACGTTGCCTCGAAAGCCGGACTGATCGGCCTCACCCGCGCGATCGCCGTCGAAGTCGCCTCGCGCAACATCACCGTAAACGCCGTCGCGCCCGGCTTCATTGATACGCCCATGACCGCGCCGCTCTCGCAAGAACTTAAACACAAAATGAAATCCATGATCCCGTTAGGCCGTTTCGGCTCCGATGCCGACGTAGCCGCCGCGATTGTCTTCCTCGCGAGCGACGAAGCCGCCTACATTACCGGCCAGGTCCTCGACGTCAACGGTGGCCTCTACATGGGCTAATGCAGTTTTTGTCCCGCGACGTTTACACTTTGGGAAAGAAGCCTCAAGCCGGGTCACAAACAACGAACGGGGAAGGACGGGGCTTCAGCCCCTGAAGCCTCGCGGTCTCGATTGTGGTTGAATACTTACGAGATGATTTGAAAGCATCACTGCGCCGCGCATCCAATCGTCACTACTCTAATCCGCCACAGGCGCTGCCCAGTCGTAGGCTGATATTCCTGCTTCCATTTCGCTCCGGTATCACGCACCAGATCTTGCTCGCCGAGTGGCTTGCAACGAGCACTCAACGCCGCACGAATTTCGTCCATCGAAGGCCCTGGCACCCCGAAACTCAGCCCATCGAAAACCGCAACGGTCTGGCTGGTAGGCGCTCCCGCCTCGATCCATTGCTGCGGCGTGTAAGCGTTGGGCGCGTGCAAGGTCCCCGGCATAAGCCCCGCAAAATAGCCTGTCGTCTCGGGACTCGTGGACGGCGTCAAATACGTCAAGTAGAAAAAGAACGAAGGATTGTTGCCGTTAACGATCCCACCATCGCCCGCAACTTTCGCCGCTTCTCGCGCCACTTGATCCCAAGGCTCAACCCAATGCGGCGCAGCATAAAGTTTGCGCGAGAAAATGCCATACCAGCCAATCGCGCCCAGCAAAATCAGCGATCCTGCCAGCCACCGTCGCGCGGATGGCAGCGCCATCGTCCCGAGCGTAGTTCCAATGGGAAGGATCAGCCACGGGCTGATCATCAGCGTCCGCCGCGTCGTCACAATCTCCAGAAACGTCATCAACGCGAGCAGCACCGCGTAGCACACAAAAAAACGACGAGCCTCCGGCTTCGCGTAGACGAATACCAGCAGCAACACGCAAGCAATCGCCAAACCCGCCGCAACCCCCGGAACCCAAAACCACGGCGCCACCGAATCGCTCACAAATAAACAGTAGAGATTATAGATACCCGTCGCGACCGGAGAACTCGCACGGCCTGCTACCGTTCCGGTGTGCAACTCCGTAACGAACGCCCGCATGACCGGAATAGACGCCACGATCAAAAATATCCCTGTTGCCAGCAACAGCAGCCATGTCCGCCGCTCCCGACCAGATCGCAATAAGAGATCCAGTCCCAAAAATCCCAGCACAGCCCACCCAAAATAATTCGGATAGACGAGCGCCAACGCGCAAAGCACTACCGGCATCCAATTCCTGGGCGACGGGCGTTCGATATATTTCAAATAAACGAGGGTTAGCAAAGACACCAGCAGGAAGGTGAAGGAATACCAGCCGGCCAATCGCCCAAGGTGAAACCCGTATGGCCACAGCAGCAGCAGGATCAACGTGTAGTTTCTGGCGCGGTCACCGGCCATCCGGCGCGCCGAGTGCACCAGGCACCACGCGCCCAGCAGATAGAAAATAACCGACGGGAGCCGCAGCAAATGGATATTCCCGTTGGTGAGCCAAAGCCATCCGTGCAGGATCAAATCAGATAGCGGAGGATGCTCGTGTTGACCGCCGCCGCTGAGAAACAGCTTCATCATGGCGAACGCAGGTCTCGCCGCCACATCAATGATGGCGATTTCGTCATCGACCGGCGTGAACCACGGGTTGCTGGCCATCAGAATCGCGCCAAATACCACGAGCACGATGGCTATCCAGGCTTCACTTCCGAGGCGCCGCAGCAAAGAGGGCCTGCGCGGAGTTATTGCAGTGTGATGTAGCTCAGAAATCAAGTAGATGCGGATGCTACCGGGGAAAAAGATTTGGGTCAAGTCCGGGAGCTACGGCTCAATTCTTGTCCGCTCGTACTATCGCGCGATTCGACGGGCAGCTGGTATCATCTTTGTGGAACTATCACCAATCTTTCATTGAAGAAAAAGGGAAGGCCGTAAAAATAATCGTGAATTCGAAGAAAACAAACTCGGGCAGCAAATCCGCCGGCCGCAACTTCCGCAGCTCAGTGTTTCGCGCGCGGCCGTTCGTGGTGATCGGTCTAAGTCTCGTGCTTTGCGCCTTCCCGGCCATCGCTCAATCTCCGCAACCCCCTCCCGCCCCGGCGGCGGGGAGTGGTCTGCCGGATGCACCCACGGCCAAGCTGCAGCAACCCGATCAACAATTGCCCGGAAACATCAGCGGCACAATCGTTGACCCGTCCGGCGCCACCGTCGCAGGAGCCCGCGTAGTTCTCTCGCGCGACGACAATTCCCCAAAACAAGAAGTGCTGTCTGGCGACGATGGCCAATTCTCCTTCGCCAACGTTGCTCCCGGCCCCTTCGAAATCACCGTTACCTCCGAGCTCTTCACCACCCAGAAAACTCCGGGCGTCCTGCATCCCGGCGAGCTTCTTGTTCTTCCGCAAATCGTCTTCGCTCTCGCCACGGCGGTCACCCAGGTTCAAGTCGTCGTCCCGCGCTTCGAAGTTGCCGAAGAGGAACTAAAAGTCGAGGAAAAACAGCGCGTCTTCGGCGTCATCCCCAATTTCTATGTTAGCTACATTCCCAACGCCGCGCCTCTCGCCTCCAAACAAAAATTCGAGCTGGCCTGGCGCAGTACCATCGATCCAGTCAACTTTGTTATCACCGGAGTCGTCGCGGGAGTTCAACAGGCTACCAACACTCCCAGCGGATACGGCCAGGGCGCGCAAGGCTACGCCAAGCGCTATGGCGCGTCTTACGGCGACTTAGTGACCGGCACATTCATCGGCGGCGCCATACTGCCATCGCTTCTGAAACAAGATCCGCGTTATTTCTACAAGGGAACCGGCAGCGTGCGCTCGCGCGTTCTCTACGCCATCGCCAATTCGGTGATCTGCAAGGGCGACAACGGACACTGGCAACCGAATTATTCCAGCATCCTCGGCAGCCTCGCCGCCGGCGGCATCTCGAACCTCTACTATCCACCGCAGAATCGCGATGGCGCCACCTTAACCGTCGAAAACACTCTGATCGGTATCGGCGAAACCGCCGCCACCAACCTTCTCCAGGAATTCGTAATCCGTAAGCTCACCCCCAACGCCCCTCACCCACAAACAACCTCGCCGTAGCGCCCGATCTGAAAACTACTGGCCAGCCCGTCTGAAGCGTATTTCCCGCGAGCATTTGATTTGCTCTAGGACCAACCGAGGTCATTACTACTGCGTCGGTAGTGGTGTCATTTGACTGGTCGCTCCAGAGGAATTTTTCGCCTTTGGCATCTTGATTCTTTTTCCATGTAGGTTTGAGGTAGCTAGAGTTTCTCTTCTACTACTAGCCCAATGCTTTGAGAAACAGCCAAAATACCACGCGTACGGATAACTCTCTGATCCTGTCCCTTGAACTTTCCGCCCCCTTCCCAAGTGACACCAGCACCTGCCGCGCGTACTTCGTTGACGGAACTGCCCGCCGACCCGTATAATTGGGGTTTGTCACTAGCTTCAGGAGGCAGCATGTACGCCGTAATTCGCACTGGGGGAAAGCAGTATCGCGTAGAGCCCGGCAAGACCATTCGCATCGAGCGGCTCGAGGGCAAAGTCGGCGGCAAGGTCACTTTCGATGAAGTGCTCGCCGTGCGCAATGACGACAAGAAATTCGCTTCCGGCTCCGACATCGCCAAGGCCAAAGTCATCGGCAAGATCGTGGCCCAGGATCGCGGTCCGAAGATGCTCACTTTGAAGTACAAGACGGGCGGTCAGTACAACATCAAGCGCGGCCACCGGCAGAATTACACCTCTGTCGAAGTCAGCGACATCCAAATTTCGTAGGGGTTTGCCATGGCACATAAAAAGGGCGGCGGCTCATCTACAAACGGCCGCGATTCGCACGGACAGCGGCTGGGCATCAAGCGCTTCGGCGGCCAATTGGTCACTGGCGGCAGCATTCTGATTCGCCAGCGCGGCACGCGCTACAAGGCAGGCAAGAACGTCAGTCGCGCGAAAGACGATAGTCTTTTCGCAACCATCACTGGCGTCGTGCGCTTCGAAGATAAGGGCGCGCACGGCAAGTTCATCAGCGTTTTCCCAGCAGAAGAATCCGCGATCGGCGGCGCGGATCGCGCGACGGAATCTGCTGCAGCCAATTAAGCTTTCGTTTTCCGATACGCGCTCGGTCTCCAGGGCGCGTATTTTTGTTTTTGCTCCCAACCCTGGCGTATGCTTTCATCGAGCGACTCCAAATCAGGTGACCCGTGTTTGCGGATGAAGCCAAAATCTCCATCAAAGCCGGCGACGGCGGCAATGGCTGCGTCGCGTTTCGCAGGGAGAAGTACGTCCCGCGCGGCGGTCCTTCCGGCGGAGATGGCGGCAAGGGCGGCGACATTTACATCGAAGCGAATCCGCACGACAACACCCTGCTGCGCTACCGTTACAATCGCGAATTCAAAGCCGGCCGCGGCGGCCACGGCGAAGGCTCGAATTGCTCCGGCAAGTCAGCGGACGATCTGGTTCTGAAAGTTCCCGTCGGCACAGTTATATTCGATCTAAATTCCGGTGAGCAGCTCTTCGATCTCACGCAGCCCGGCCAGCGTTTCCTCGCTGCTAAGGGTGGCTACGGCGGCCGAGGCAACGGCAACCCGCATTTCGTCAGACCCTGGCATCAAGCTCCGCGCGAACACGAGGACGGCAAGCCCGGCGAAGAACTCTCGCTGCGCCTCGAATTGAAATTGCTGGCCGACGTAGGATTGGTCGGTTTCCCGAACGCAGGAAAGTCCACGCTGATCTCGCGCATCTCGGCGGCGCGGCCCAAAATCGCGGCGTATCCCTTCACTACCCTGGAGCCGCATCTGGGTGTGGTTTCCGCCGACCCCGATGCCGCGCCGGGTCAAGGCCGCTCTTTTGTTGTGGCTGATGTTCCCGGCCTGATCGAAGGCGCGCATGAAGGCGTTGGCCTCGGCACGCGTTTCCTGAAGCATTTGGAGCGCACGCGCCTGATCGCGCATCTAGTAGACACCAGCGATGCCAACGACCGCGACCCCATCCGCGACTATGAAATCATCATGCACGAGCTGGCTTCGTTCAGCCCGGAACTGGCGGCGAAGCCCATGATTCTGGTGGCCACCAAGCTGGACGCCACCACCAACCGCGACCATCTCGAAGAGTTGCGCGCGTTTGCCGCCCAGCGCGGTTTGGAATTTCACGCGATTTCTTCGGCGACGGGCGAAGGCATTGTCGAACTGGTACGCGCGATGGCCGATGCACTCGACAAGCTTCCCAAGCCCGGCGTGCCAGCTGAAACCCAGGAATCGCGCGATGGTTCGAATTTCACCACGCATGTTTCGTCGCAGGATTCGTCCAGCACCGAGCCTGAACCAGAAGAAGCCCACGCCGCGCCGCCTCGGGAGGAGAGTTGAGCCCGCACGCCGCGCATAAACCGCACGGCTCCGGGCATCGCCGTTCGGTCGCGCTCTTTGGCGGCACGTTTGACCCTGTCCACTCCGGCCATATCGCCGTGGCGCAGGCAGCGGAGAAGCGCTTCCACCTCGACGCAGTCTATTTTGTGCCTTCCTCGCGCCCGCCGCACAAATCGAAACCCGCGCTCACTCCTTTCTTGCATCGCTACACCATGGTCGCGCTAGCCTGCGCGAATTTTCCTGATTTTCATCCGTCTCTCGCCGAAGCGCCCACGGACGGCGCCGCGCCGCATGTTTTCTACACATTCGATACCGTCCGCCGCTATCGCCGGGAGCATCCGGACGATCAGCTTTATTTCATCGTCGGCGCGGACCAGTTTCTGGAAATCCCCACCTGGAAAAATTACGAAGGGCTGCTGGACACGTGCGATTTCATCATCGCCAGCCGCCCGGGCTTTCGAATGGAAGCTTTGCGCCTGGTAATTCCTCCCGAGAAATTGGGCCGCGCGAAATCCGACGATCCCAACAAGATCGTGCTTCGCAAATCCACCATTCATTTGCTGACTACCGTTTCCAGCCACATCTCCTCCACCGAAATTCGTATGCGCCTCGGCCACCGCCAATCCATACACGGGCTTGTGCCCGCGCCCGTGGAGAGTTACATTCTGGGGCAGGCTCTTTACCGGTGACCCTTAACTCTCTCGATCCCGAAATCCTGCTGGCTGTGGAAGCCGCTCAAGAAAAGCAGGCTCTGGACGTTTCCGTCTTGAACCTTTCCGGCTCCGGCGCGTTTGCCGATTATTTTCTGCTTTGCTCCGGCTCCAGCCAGCCGCAGATACAAGCCATCGGCGAGGCCGTGGAAGAGCGGCTGCATCGAGCCGGGCGCCGCGTCGCGCATCGTGAAGGCAAATCCAGCGCTGAATGGGTGCTGCTGGATTACGGATTTTTCGTCGTGCACATTTTCAGCGAACACGCCCGCCAGTATTACGACCTGGAGCGCCTGTGGCGCAATGCCGAGCGCATCGAGTTTCACGAGCCCGCCGGCCCCACGGCAGCGCGCCCAAAATCGCACGATGAACGCCGCGACGAATCCGAAGGCAACGCCACCCAGCAATGAGCATTCCGCTATGAGGGCGCCGCGATGAGCGCTGCGGCAGCCATTCCTTGGATTGCGGCGGACCCCGCTTCCCGGCGCGTGCTCGAGCTTGCGGAAAAAGTCGCCGGCGCTTCGACCACCGTACTGATCACCGGCGAGAGCGGCACGGGCAAGGATCAACTCGCGCGCTGGATCCATCAGCGCAGCCCGCGCCACGACGCTCCCCTCCTGAAAATTGATTGCGCCAGCCTGCCTTCGGAGCTAGTCGAATCCGAACTGTTCGGCCACGAGCGCGGCGCATTCACCGGCGCAGTAGCCCGCAAACCCGGCCGCCTGGAAATGGCGCAGACTGGAACTATCGTCCTCGACGAAGTCGCCGCGCTCGCCCCTGCCATGCAGGCAAAACTCCTGCGCGTGCTCGAAGAGCGAACCTTTGAACGGCTGGGCGGCACGGAAACTCTGCATATGGAAGCGCGCCTGATGGCGCTTACGAATACGGATTTGACCAAGGCCGTCGCCGCCGGACGTTTCCGCGAGGATCTTTTCTTCCGTCTCAACGTGCTTTCCATCATCATCCCGCCACTGCGCGAACGCCGCGCCGACATTCCGGAACTCGCCGCGCATTTCCTCGCGCGCCTCGGCTCGGTCCACGGCCATCCCGACGCCGCGTTTGATCCCTCCGCGCTGCGCCTGCTGGAGTCCTACGTTTGGCCGGGAAATATCCGCGAATTGAAGAACGCCGTCGAACACGCGCTGGTCTTCACGAAGCAGCCGCAACTGCGCGCTGAGGATTTTCCGGAAATTGTGCGTGCCGCCAGCAGTGGGCACGGTCCCGGCGCGCCGCTGCGCTCGCTCGAAGATCTCGAGCGCGAAGCCATCAAAACCACGCTCGACGCGACGCGCTACAAAATCGGCCGCGCCGCCGAAATCCTGGGCATCAGCCGCAAGACGCTGCTAGAGAAACGCAAGAAGTTCGGGCTGTTGTAGTGTGGCCCGCCGCTGAGAAATGAAAATCCGACTTATCATGCTCGGCAAGACCCGCCGCGAAGAAGCCCGCGCCATGGTGAACGACTACGTCCAGCGGATCCGACACTACGTTGAAATCGAAATCAGCGAGCTGCGCGACGCCGGTCCAGCCGCGCTGCGCAAATTGAAAATCGATCCGGCCGCCACCGTCGTCCTGCTCGACGCCGCCGGAAAGCAATTCACTTCGCAGCAATTCGCGCGCTGGCTGGGCGACCTGCGGGACCGCGGCACCCGCGAACTGGCATTCCTCTGCGGCAACGCCGAAGGCTTCCCCGCAGACCTACGCAGCAGCGCCAAGCAAAAAATCTCGCTCTCCACGCTCACCATGCAGCACGAATTCGCCCGCGTACTCCTGGCCGAACAAATCTATCGCGCCTTCGCCATCCTCGCCGGCCAGCCGTATCCAAAATGACGTCACGGTTGAGTTGCTAGCTGTTCGCATGGGCACGGCACGCCGTTCTGGGTATTTCGTAGGGGCGGGTCTCAGACCCGCCCGCCGCTCTTATGGCGCACACTTAGGAATGGACCGCGCACCAGACTGTGGGAGAATAATCGCATCATGACAATCAAAATCACGCACGACGCCGGAGCGCCAACCGCATCCATCGAATTCATGATCACGCGCCCGCTGCCCGATTACGATCTCGAAGAAGTCGAAGCGCCCATCCCGCGCGACGTGGATCCCATGCTCGCCTCGCAAGGATTCAAAGACCTGCTCGACGAAACACGCACGATCCTGGACCGCGAGCTGCCCACCGCCAATCTTGAAATCGCCCAGCTCACCGGCGCGATCTGCCACGACAAATCCGTGCACCGTCCAGGCATCTGGCTAGTCCTGCGTGAACGCGGCACCAGCAAAGAAATGTCCGCCGCCGCAATGAAGCAAGTAGCCCACGTAGCGGAAACCATCCGCTCCACGTTCAATCTTTCCTAATCGCCAAAAACAATTAACCGCAGGGACGCAGAGTACGCTGAGAAAGTCCGTCCAATAATTTCGGGCACTCTCTACGTACTCTACGTCTCTGCGGCAAATGTTGTTCCAGACCGAAATCCCGCCGTTACTTCGCCTCCGAAATTTCCACGGAAGCCCGCGTCGTTTCCCAGTCCATGCGCAACGACGCCCCATTCCCCACCTTATCCAAAGCAATCGTAAAATTCTCCACCGGCGCAGGCAGCGTCGAAACCTTCATTTCCCCACGAGCAACATCCTGAGCTTCTCCAGGATAATCGGTGCCCCAGAGCGGCCCGCCCTTATCATTTTTTGTCTTCTTGCACACAATCAGCGTCCACTTATCCGCGTTGGGAATCGTGAAGAGCGTGTACGTTCCAGCCGGCACCGTCTTTCCGCCCACGGTAACTGCCGTGTTGGTCGCGAACGTAGTCGCTTCATTCGCGCCGGCGCGCCACACTTGCCCGTAGGGAACCAGGCCTCCATAAATCTTGCGCCCCTTCGCGCGCGGGCTCGAATAATCCAAAGTGATGGTCTTCCCGTCGACGAAATTAAACTCCACGTGCGCCGGCGGGCTGGGCCGCTGGCTCTTGTCCTGCTGTCCGATGGTACAGGGGGCCAATACACTGGCGCTCAGTAGAATCGCGCTACACAATCCGAAGAATTTCTGCATCTCATTTCCTCCTTATCTGGCGTTGATACCTTTTTCTTCGATCCGTTGGACCTCGCCCATCATATCTGAATTTCTTCTGACGGGCATCGTGACTCCGCCTGCGCACGCCCCTGCATCATCCTGATACACCATGCTATTTTGACGCGTCATTTTGATACACCTCGCCTGATAACACCGCCAAATCTCGCGATTTTCCTTGTTTTTAACGCATTTCAGCCTTGCTAACCAACACTGTGAATCCCCGAGGGGTATTACAGAAGTATTACAAACACGTTCGCCGCCCCCTGCTACTCTGAGGAGGTTGTGAACATCACAAAGAACCAACCAGAGGCCCCCATGACCCAGTCACTCGAAGTCCTAAAGAAAACATCGAAGAACGAAGGCGAAATTAACTGGGTCACTTCGACTTTCATGGGGTTGTTCCACGTAGGCGCTATCGCCGCTCTGTTTTTCTTTTCCTGGAAGGCATTTTTCGTCGCCATTTTTCTCTGGTGGATCGCGACTAGCCTGGGCATCGGCATGTGTTATCACCGCCTGCTCACGCACCGCGGATACAAAGTTCCCAAGTGGCTGGAATATACGCTGACGATTTTCGCCACGCTTGCTCTCGAGGGCGGCCCGATATTCTGGGTAGCCACGCACCGCATCCACCATCAATTCTCCGACCAGGAAGGCGATCCGCATTCTCCCGTGGACGGCACCTGGTGGTCCCACATGGGCTGGATTCTCACCGGCAAGTCCATGCATCACGACACAACCACGCTCTCGCGTTACGTCCCCGATCTTGCGGAGGACAAATTCCACGTCTGGATCACCAAATATCATTACGTGCCGATGGTCGTTCTCGGCCTCCTGCTGCTCGCCTTCGGCGGCATCAAGTTCGTGCTGTGGGGAATATTCCTGCGCACGGTGATCGGACTACACTTCACCTGGCTGGTGAATTCCGCCACGCACAGCTGGGGCACGCGCCGCTTTCAAACCCGCGATCTATCCACCAATAGCTGGTGGGTGGCGCTAGTCACCTGGGGCGAAGGCTGGCACAACAATCATCATGCGCATCCTGTCTCCGCGCGTCACGGCCTGGCTTGGTACGAAATTGATTTCAACTGGTATGTGATCTGGACGCTGGAAAAAATCGGCATCGCCAAAAAAGTCTATACCGCTAAAATTTCCGAAATTAAGCGCGCCAATCAAGCCATCGTGGCGAAAACGCTTACGCGCGAAAATCCCCGCGCGCTGGCTCCTGCCGAGCTGTAGGTTCCGTCGCACGTGCCCCGAGCCCGCTCTCGCAAAGGTAGGGGCGCTCTTGTGAATCCCCCTACCGGGCGATTCATCCTGAGATTCGACGGTGCCGAATCGAAGGGCTGCGCCCCAGCTTGGCAAGGTGTAAAGCAGCGACGCACCTTCTAGAACACGCCATATCGCACGCCCCCGCTTCTTCGCGGTACAATCCCCGTTAGACACCGTGCAAATCGCGAGCCGCAGAAAGACCATCGCCTTCTTCGTCGTGCTGGGCTGCGCCCTGGTGGCCCTGGCCATCGCGCTCACTGTCGGCTGGACCATCCTCAATTGGCGCCAAGGCGTGCTGCTATTTTTCGGCGTGATCTTTTTTGCCGCGATCATTGCCGGGATGATTCTGAACACCATCTTCCTGGTGCGCGAAATCCGCCGCAACGAACAGCACGATGGCTTCATCAACGCCGTCACGCACGAACTGAAAACGCCCATTACTTCCATCCGCCTGTATCTGGAAACGATGCAGCGCCGCGAAGTGGACGAGCCGCAGCGCCAGCAATTTTATAATCTGATGTTGCTCGATACCGATCGCCTGCTGGGAACCGTCGAGCAGGTGCTCAAAGCCGGCGAGGCCAGTTACCGGCGAGGGAAACGCCATCACGTGGAGCTGGATTTCACCGAACTGGTGCGCGAATGCATCGAGCTCGCGCGCGTCCGCCATCATCTGTCGCCCGGCGTCCTGCATTTCGATCCCGTTTCTGCCAACGCCGCGCCCGTCATGCTGCGTGGCGATCCCGCCGAGTTGCGTACCGCGGTTTCCAACTTGCTCGATAACGCCGTGAAATATTCCCGCGACCAGGTGGATGTCGCGGTGCGCATCGAATCTCCGGACGATGAGCATATCGCGTTGCGCGTCACCGATCGTGGCATCGGCATTCCCGCGCCCGAACTCAAACGCATCTTCAAACGTTTTTATCGCGTTCCCGGACGCCCCAGTTTCCAGGTGAAGGGAACCGGCCTGGGCCTGTTCATCGTGCGCGCCGTCGCGCGCGCACACGGCGGAAAAGTTTACGCCGCCAGCGAAGGCGAAGGCCGCGGCTCCACCATTTCCCTGGAATTGCCGAGGAATATCGCATGAGCCGCGTGCTGGTGGTGGAAGACGAAGCGCACCTGGCCAAAGGTTTGCGCTTCAACCTCGAAGCCGAAGGCCACTCCGTGGAAGTTGCGGGCGACGGCGAATCCGCTCTCGAGCGCCTGGTCACCGAAAAAGAGGATTTCGACGCTGTCGTCCTCGACGTCATGCTTCCCGGCAAAGACGGCTTCGCGGTCGTATCGTCTCTGCGCAAGGCCCGCAATTACGTTCCCGTGCTGATTCTAACTGCGCGCGGCCGCCCGGAAGATGTTCTGCAGGGATTTGCCGCCGGCGCGGATGACTACCTGCCGAAACCGTTTCAATTGCCGATTTTTCTGGCCAGGCTGCAGGGCTTGCTGCGCCGCAGCCAGTGGCTCGCCGTGGAAAAAGCCGCAACAAAGAATCGCGCTGCGAATGGAAAAGAAGCCGCCGCGAACTTCGCATCCGATGCTGACGTATTTTCCTTCAACGGCAAGACCATTGACTTCGGAACGCTGGAGCTGCGCGTCAACGACACTACGATCCAGCTCACGCTAATGGAAGCGAAACTCCTCCGCCACCTGATTCGCAGCAAAGGCCGCACCGTCTCGCGCAAATCCATCCTCGAAGACGTCTGGGGACTCCACGAAGACACCGACACGCGCGCCATAGACAACTTCATCGTCCGCCTCCGCCGCTACATCGAAAAAGACCCCTCGAAGCCCAAGCATCTACTTACCGTCCGCGGCGTCGGCTATCGTTTCCTTGCTTAATGCGTAGCTCTCCCTAGAGACCTTCGCCAGCTCTTGCTACAGCGTGTTTTTTCACATAGAGTACGTGCATATGGATTACTCCGGCATCATCACTTTGGAGCCCGGCAAACGTGGCGGCAAACCGTGCATTCGCGGCTTGCGTGTCACTGTGTATGACGTACTCGAGAATCTCGCCAGCGGAATGACCCACGCCGAGATTTTGCGAGAGCTCCCGTATTTGACAGAAGAAGACATCCGCGCTTGCCTCGCCTTCGCTGCTGATCGCGAGCGAAAACTGGAAATGCTTAAGGCGTGAAGCTTCTCCTCGATGAAAATCTTTCTCCCCGCTTAGCCGAGGCGCTCGCTGACATATATCCCGGCTCGAGCCATGTTCATCAATGTGGGTTGGGTAGTTCGGATGACGCAACAATTTGGGATTACGCCAAAATCAACGGTTTCATAATCGTTTCCAAGGATTCGGACTTCGAAGAAAGAAGCGTTGTTTTGGGTTCACCGCCTAAGGTGATCTGGCTCCGCACCAGCAATTGCGCAAGCGCGGCCGTCGAGAATCTGCTGCGAGCAACATTCTCGATAGTGAGTCGCTTCGTCAACGACGACGATGAAACGTGTCTGGTTTTGAATCGTCAGGAGCCACTCAAATAGCGACGCAATAACCGGTCGGTGCACCCTATTCTGAACTGCACTTCTAAGGAACTCACCGCATGCCCGAGGGCAAAGGACTCCTGATCGTTTACACCGGCCCCGGCAAGGGCAAGACCACTTGCGCGCTGGGCACCGCTTTCCGCGCCGTCGGCCAGGGGATGCGCGTGATGATGGTGCAGTTCATCAAAGGTTCCTGGCATTATGGCGAACTGGACGCCGCGAAAATGCTCGGCGACGACAAAATCGAAATTCGCCCCATGGGCCGCGGGTTCGTAAAGATTGGCGGCGCGGAAACCGATCCGGAAGACGTGAAAATGTGCGAAGAAGCCTGGGAATTCGGCCGCGCGCAGATTTACAGCGATAAATACGACCTGGTGGTGCTCGATGAAATCAATTACGTGATCGGCTACAAAATGCTGGACGTTGACCGCGTCGTGGACGCGCTCACGAATCGTCCCGAGCGCGTGCATGTGATCTGCACCGGCCGCAGCGCGCATCCCAAACTGATCGAAGCCGCCGACCTGGTCACCGAAATGCGCGAGATAAAACACCCGTACACGAAAGGCATCCTGGCCCAGCGTGGAATTGATTACTGATGCCAGCGGCGCAGCCGCGGCTTTTTTTAACTTTCAACTTTCAACTGTGAACTGTTAACTTCTTAAAGGGCCTTCTAGCCCAAAACACCTCATCCCATGGCCTGGTTCAAGCGCGAAAAAAAACCGATCGAAAAACCCACGCCGGTCGAAGAACGCCGCGTCCATACCGAAGGCATGTGGACGAAGTGCAATTCCTGCCGCGCCATCATCTGGAAAAAAGATCTCGAAGCAAATTGGGAAGTCTGCACCAAGTGCGACCACCATTTCCGCCTCAGTTCGCGGCGCCGCCTGGCGATGCTTCTCGACGAGGAACCCTGGATCGAGCTGGACGCCGATCTCGCTTCGAACGACCCGCTGCATTTCACCGATACCAGGCCCTACGCGCAGCGCCTGAAAGACGCGCAGCGCAAACTCAATATGAAAGACGCGATCATCACCGCCGAAGGCCGATTGAACGGGCGCCCCGTGGTCTGCTGCGCGATGGAATTCGGTTTCATCGGCGGTTCGATGGGCGCGGTCGTCGGTGAAAAAGTCGCGCGGGCGATAGATCGCTCTCTCGAGCAGAAGGAGCCGCTCATCGTGGTCTCCTGCTCCGGCGGCGCGCGCATGATGGAAGGAGTAGTCAGCCTGATGCAACTCGCGAAAGTTTCCGCGGCGCTCGGGCGCCTTGATGAAGCGAAGCTCCCCTTCATTTCCATACTGACCGATCCCACGACGGGCGGCGTCACCGCCAGCTACGCGATGCTAGGCGATCTGAATATTGCCGAGCCGGGCGCCCTCATCGGTTTCGCAGGGCCGCGGGTGATCGAGCAAACCATCCGCCAGAAACTGCCCGAAGGCTTTCAGACCGCCGAATTCCTCCTCGAACACGGTTTCCTCGACGCCGTTGTCCCGCGCAAGGAACTGAAACCTTACATCGGCCAAGCCCTCGACTTCTTCGTCGGTTAGCGCCATGACGTACGAAGAATCCGTCCGCGCGCTATTTTCGTTGGGGAGAGAACTCGCCGCTCCGCAACAGGCTCGCGTGCAGAAATTCGGCCTCGCGAACATCACGATTCTCGCCGAAGATCTCGGCCAGCCACAGCGCTCCTCGCCCTGCGCGCACATTGCTGGAACCAACGGCAAAGGGTCCACGGCCGCGATGCTCGAATCCATCCTGCGCGCTGCGGGGTTGCGCACCGGCCTGTACACTTCGCCGCATCTGGAGCGCATTAACGAGCGCATCCGCATCAACGGCGAAAATATTTCGGACCAGGATTTCGCCGCGGCTTGGTCCCGTGTCCACTCTTCCATCGAATCGCTGATGGCTTCCGGAAAACTCACGGCGCACCCCACCTTCTTCGAGTGCGTCACGGCCATCGCGTTTCTTGCTTTCGCCCAGCATCACGTGGATTTCGCGATCTACGAGGTAGGACTCGGCGGCCGCCTCGACGCCACCAACATCGTCGCGCCGGAGGTCGCCATCATCACCCCCATTGATTTCGATCACGAGAATTTTCTCGGCCACTCCATCGAGGAAATCGCCGCCGAAAAGGCCGGTATCATCAAGCCCGGAGCTTGGGTGGTCAGCGCCAGTGAACGCCCGGAGGCTCGCGCCGTGATTGCCCGGCGCTGCACCGAAATGGACGCGCGCCTGGTGGAAGTGGACACAACAGCGCGGCTTGAAAACGTGCAGTCGTCCGACGGTCTCTATCGCGCGGTCGCGGCGTTCACTCATTCGCGCAAAAAGCTCGTCCTTGCTCCACGCTTGCCCGGGCGTTTTCAGATTCGCAACGCGCTCACCGCCGCCATCGCCGCACGGCTCCTCGCGGAGCGCGGCTTTCCACTGTCCGACGTCGCTATCGAGCGCGGCATCGCCACCGCAAATTGGCCGGGACGTCTGGAACGGCTCGCCACCGAACCCGATCTCTACCTCGACGGCGCGCACAATCCGGCGGGCGCCCGCGAATTACTGAAGTTCTGGAAAGAAAACTACGACGGCCGGCGCATTTTCCTCGTCTATGGCGCGATGCGCGACAAAGCCGTGGACGAGATCTCCGGCCTGCTTTTCCCGCACGCAGCCGCCGTCGTCCTCACCGAACCGCGCCAACCGCGAGCCATTTCCGCACCCCTGCTCGCTGAAATGACGAGCCATGACGCCAAAGAAACGATCGTTGTCCGCGATCCCGGCGAAGCCCTCGAAGCCGCCCTGGAACTGGCCGGTCCACGGGACGTCGTGTTCGCGACGGGCTCGCTCTACCTTGTCGGTGAATTGCGCTCCTACTGGAGCACACGCGCGGCGAAGCAAAGTTCCATCGCAGGCCGGAATTCGCCCTCCGGAAGCTAACAGCCGCCTCCCGAAGTTCGTAATTTTCTCCAGCAATCCGTAGTGCTGTCGTTCAATTTGCAGTATTGCAGTCGTCGCGTGCCGCGTTCTCCCAGAAACGTGCACCGTTGCCGATCGCGAACATGCTCCGCGTCCCACTCACGAACACGGTTTCCCACCCGCGCACGCCTGAAATTTCACCTTTGTAAAATTATTTGTTTTCTTGAACAAGTCGTCCATTTTCTTCGTTTATCTCTGTGTTACTGCGAAGCAAAACGTTAGCTCGTACGTCTAAGCTCCATAAGCGGGAGGGTCCCATGAGGCAGGATGCGAGAAGGCAAAAACTGGAATCGTTCGGTCGTGCGCCGGCTCTGTTGTGTGCCGCGCTACGTCAATTCCCCAAAAAAATGTGGATCTATAAACCGGCGAATGAGCGCTGGAGCATCCACGAAATTATCCTGCATCTCGCCGATAGTGAAGCCAGCGCCTATGTGCGCTGCCGCGCATACATCGCCGAGCCCGCGGCCAGCCAAGCGGCGAAATTCAGCGCCTCGCGCTGGGCCGGTTCGCTCGGCTATTTTCACCAGAGCACCCGCGAAGCTTTGGAAATCATCCGCCGCCTCAGAAAGATGACCTATCAATTGCTCATCGCCCTGCCCGAGGAAGTTTGGGACAGCACCATCACTCATCCGCGCGACGGCGCTATCAGCCTCGATCGCTGGGTGGACCTCCAGGAGCACCACATCCCTCACCACATCGAACAAATGCGCCAGAATTACGAGACGTGGCTTAAGACGCATCCCCCCAGACGCCGCCCGTCGTCAGCGCGTGCTCCAGGAATGTCGTCAGGTTTCGTCTCCATGTCCGCTGGAATCTGCTAGCGCCGCAAGGCGGCGCGAAACCGAGCCGCACATCGCGTATCGTAGTTTCGGTGCCACCGGCGCACCCGTCCACCGGACGTCGCCCGGCATGCCGGCTCCAGCCGAGAGCCCCTACATCACCCGGACTGCGGATCAACCTCACGAAATGCCCAGCCGTCACGCGCGGGAAGCACTCGCCGCCCCTCGCCATTCGTAGCCCTTGCCCCTTTTCGGCCAACGAGAGAGAATGAACTTCGCTCTGGCGCTCGGTTCTTAGCTTTGCCCAGCCTGAGCCGGGGGAGGATAGCCGTGGCGGAAAACCAGATACCAGAACAGAAAAATAACTTGATCATCCGAGTGCCGTTGTCGTCGGACGGGTACGTCTCGATTTATTTCTCGAGCAACGATGGCCGGCAGATGAGCGAACGCGAGTGGTGGCATTTGAAACAAATCATCGAACTGGCCAGCAAAGCATTCGTGAAGCCGGAAGAACGCGCGCAAGCGGCCGCTGCCGGCGCATAATCATCCTAGAGTTAAATTACACGCGGCAATCCCGCGTCGTGAAATGCTGCCCGTTTGATCGTTCACTGTCCAAATTCGGCCAAGGAGTTGCGATGTACCCTGAAGAGCTGCTTGTAGGAATGCGCCAGGAACTGACCAGCATCGGTTTTCGCGAGCTGCGCACGGCACAGGATGTGGACGCGACTTTGCAGAAGGAACAGCGCACCGTGCTGGTCGTCGTGAATTCCGTCTGCGGATGCGCCGCGGGCAGAGCTCGTCCGGCGGTCGCCATGGCCCTCTCGCACCAGGCGCGCCCGGAAATTCTCACCACCGTATTCGCCGGCCAGGACCGCGAAGCCACCGAACAAGCGCGCAGTTACTTCACGGGCTACGCTCCGTCGTCCCCTTGCATCGCCTTGTTGCGCGACGGCAAAGTAGCCTTCATGCTCGAAAGGTCCAACATCGAGGGCCGCGACCCGCACGCCATCGCAGCCGATCTCACGCGAGCCTTCGACCGCTTCTGCACTCCCGCCACCGCGCGCGCGAATCAGTAGCTAGTTCGAACCCCAAAGCCCCAAGTATCACCACCTCGCCCACGGCGGCGTAGCAGTCGCGCATTCCTCTCCGGAAATCCGCCGTGGAAATCAGGGCCCATCCTCGATCCCCGTGATCGGTTGTTTACCAAAAGGTGTTAAGGCGAGTAACGGGTATTTCTCACGACCCAATCTCAGATTACCCTTTTATATTGTGAGAGAGTCATGACCTGCACCGCGTGCGGCGCAAAGAGCGCAGAAGGAAAGCCGTTTTGCGGAGCCTGCGGTCGGCCGCTGGTAGGCTTTTCAGTCGGCCGCGTCGCCACGCGATCTCCCGCGCCTCATTTCTCGCCCACGACTTCTCCCGCGGAATCTTCCGCTGCTCCTTCGACCCAACAATACGCCGGCTTCTGGCTCCGCGTGCCCGCGGCAATAATTGACTTGATCATCCTAGCGATACCGCTCGCCATGGCCGTTTCTTATTTGTCCGTAGCGATGGGCAGCTGGCGCGCTTTCTTGAAGCTGCATCCGGGGCAATCGCAGGAAGAGATCGTCGCGGCTTTCGGCCACACATACCTTTTCGCGATTCTTTGTTTCTTCATCGTCACCGGCTGGCTCTATTTTGCACTATTTGAAAGCTCGCCCTGGCAGGGCACTCTCGGGAAGAAATTCATCGGCCTCAGCGTGGCGGACCTGCGCGGCAATCGCGTGACGTTCGGGCGCGCCAGCGGCCGCTTCTTTGGAGGCCGCCTCCTTGCCCATGTTCCGTTCATCGGCTCACTTTACATCGCGGTTGATTGCATCTGCGCGGGACTAACCTCCCGCAAGCAAGCCCTTCACGACATGCTCTCCGGCTGCCTCGTCCTTCGCAAGAACGAGGGCCTGCTCTATCGCGAGTAGTTGGCGCAAACCATCTCCCGCGATAGGCGTTTTCCGCAAAAGGAACAGGAGATTGCCGTGCTCGCCGCTCAATGGTAGGATTGCACTTCATGAGCCCGGCGCCAGCCCAAAAAATTCGCGTAGGCATCCCCTATCGCACTAGAAAAGAAGAACTTAGCAATAAACGGGACGCCTACGACAAGTACGTCGCTGCCGTCGAATCGAATGGCGCCGAACACGTCGAAATCTCACTCGGCCTCTCCCCCGCGGAATTGCAGCAGTTAGCGCGCACGCTGGACGCAGTAGTGCTTCCAGGCAGTCCTGCAGACGTCGAGCCGTCGCTCTTCCACGCCACGCGCCATCCGAAAGCCGCCGACTCAGACGCCGACCGCGAGCGCACCGATTTCGCGCTGCTCGATCATGCGATCACTGAACACAAGCCGGTCCTGGCAATCTGTTACGGCGTGCAAAGTTTGAACGTATTCCTGGGTGGTCCGCTGGTACAGGACATCCCCAGCGAAATTCACACGAAAATCCAGCACGCCTGGACCGGCCACAAGGGCGACGAGCCGCATCACGAAGTCAATTTGGAAGCGGGTTCCCGTCTCGCGCAAATGGCAGGCGCCAATCAGGCGCGCGTGAACAGCTCGCATCACCAATCCGTGCTGCAGCCGGGCAGAAATCTTCGCGTCATAGCCCATGCTTCCGATGGCGTGATTGAAGCGGTCGAATGGACCGGCGACTCCAACTGGATCGTGGGCGTGCAGTGGCATCCAGAACGCATGGTCGCCACGGACGAACTGTCGCAGTCGCTGTTTCGCGAACTAGCCGCGGCAGCCGCCGCGCGCAAAGCGCCAGTACATTCTTAGCTGCACAGCGTCGTGCGTCATGGAGCTGCGGAGCAGCTGTCAGTTCATGCAAGGTTTCAGATTTTGCGACTTTAGCTTTCAACTCTTAACTGTCAACTGTGAACTCTTAACGAATCGCAACTTCGCACCATCTCCGGGGGAAAAATGATTTCGCTCGCAGGCAAGGCCGCACTGGTTACCGGAGGCTCCCGCGGCATCGGAGCCGCCACCGTAAAGCTCTTCGCGCAGGCTGGCGCGGACGTCGTCTTCAATTTCCATCGCAGCAAGGAAGCGGCCACGCAAGTCGCGCAGGAGGCCCGCAAGCACGGAACGCGCATCGAATCCCTGAAAGCCGACCTGGGCAAAATGGCTGACGCCAAAAAGCTGGTGGAGTACACCCGCGAGCGCCTCGGCCGCATTGACATTCTGGTCGCCAACGCCGGTATCTGGAACGAAGACGACACGCCCATCGAAAAATTGACTGAACGCGAATGGGACGAAATGATCCAGGTCAACTTGAAGAGCGTCTATTCCGTGATTCATTTTGTCGCGCCACACATGATCGCGCAAAAAAGCGGAAAAATCGTCGCCATCAGTTCCACCGCCGGCCAGCGCGGGGAAGCGCTTCACACTCATTACGGCGCCAGCAAGGGCGCCATCATCAGTTTCGTAAAGGGCCTCGCCAGCGAGCTGGCCCGCTACAACATCCTGGTAAATTGTGTCGCGCCCGGCTGGGTGGATACCGATATGTCCGCCTCCGTCCTGCGCACCAAGAACGGATTGAAATCCGCGATCCTTCCCATCGCGCTCAAGCGCGTCGGCACCGCCGAGGAAATCGCCGGACCCATCCTGTTCGCGGCTTCCGACCTGGCAACCTTTATCACCGGAGAAGTGATCAACGTTAATGGAGGCTCGGTGCTTTGCGGCTGATTTCTCCACTCATGAATTCGCGCGGAAGGAACTCTCATCGCATGATTGCTCGCATTGCCATCACTCGCGCCATCGCATCAACGCTGTTGCTGGTTTGCGCCTGCTTCACCGCCGCGCCGCGCGCCCTCGCGCAGGATGAAACAGTTCTGCTCCCCGAGCAGAGCGCCGCAAAAGCCAAGGCCATCCTGCAGCAGGCCATTGACGCTCTTGGCGGCCCTGTCTATCTGAATGTCCATGACGTCACCTGCGAGGGCCGCCTCAGCCAGTTCGGACATTCCGGTGAACTCAACGGCTTCGGACATTTCGTTGACTATGCACAGCCGCCGCTGAAAGACCGCACCGAAAATCTTCCCAAGCGCAACATTATCTCCGTCTTTAACGGCGATAAAGGCTGGGAGCTGGATCGTGGCGGCGTCTCCGAAGCCACCATCACCGACCTCGCCACCTTTCAGGAAGACACCAAGAAAGACATAGACAATATTCTCCGCCATCGTATCCACGAAACCGGGATGATTTTTCGTTACGCCGGTCTCGACGTGGTGGACTACCAGGAATCCGATTGGGTCGAGCTGGTGGATAGCGATAACCGCACCTTCCGCATCGCCATCGCCCGCACCACCCACCTGCCCGTACGCAAAGTCGTGGACACGCGCAACGCCAACACCCGCATGCGCAACGAGGAAATCGAATACTACTCGAACTACCATCCCATCAACGGCATCCAAACCCCGTATCAAATCACGCGCGAACGCAACGGCATCAAGGTCTACCAGGTTTTCTTCGACAAGTATGAGTACAACACCAGCGTCCCCGACTCGCTCTTCACCAAGGAATCCCTCGACGAACGCTGGGAAAAAGTCGGCAAAAAAGACAAAAAGTCCAAAAACAATTCCAGCAACAAAAACAACGACAAGAACTGACGATGCGACGAGCATCGTCATCCTGAGGACGGCGCCTTTGTTTCAAGCCGGCCGAAGGATCTCTCTTTGCCGTTGCCGTTGAATTCGTAGCGGCCGGTTCAGTCTCATCGAACCGGGCACGCCGTTGCATTTGGTTTTCTTTGCGCCCTCTGCGTCTCAGCGGTAGTTTTTGTCTTTCTCTGTGTTCTCCGCCTTTCCTCTGTGCCCTCTGTGTTAAATCTTTAGCCTCTATCTGCGTTCATCTCTGGCGCCTTTGACTTAAATCCAGCCCCCCGCGTCCCAGTGGCCCATTCCCGCAGCAGCGGGGTATAATCACCGGATGCCAATAACGCACAAAAGTGAACAGATGCACGGCACCACGGTGCTGTGCGTGCGCAAGGACAATAAAGTCGTCCTCACCGCCGACGGCCAGGTCACTCTGGGCGACGGCGTGATCAAGCACAGCGCGCGCAAGACCCGCCGCATCTACAACGACAAAATTATCGCGGGCTTTGCCGGCAGCACCGCCGACGCGCTCTCTCTCTTCGGCCGCTTTGAAGGAAAATTGCAGGAGTTTCACGGCAATCTCGCGCGCGCCGCCGTCGAACTCGCCAAGGAATGGCGCACGGACCGCTCGCTGCGCCACCTGGACGCCCTCCTCATCGTCGCCGACACCAAATCCACATTCCTGCTTTCCGGCAATGGCGACGTGATCGAACCGGACGATGGCATCTGCGCCATCGGCTCCGGCGGCTCTTACGCCCTGGCCGCAGCTCGCGCTCTCTCCAAGTTCACCAAGCTCAGCGCCAAGGATATCGCCGCCGAAGCCATGCGCATCGCCAGCGAAATCTGCATCTATACCAATGACAATTTCAGCGTGGAAGAGCTATGACGGAGAAATCGGAGAAAGACATGGTCATCTACCTATCCGGAAACGAATCGCAGGCTCCCGAGCCGGAGCCGCTTCCCTCCTTCGACGAGCTTACCCCGCGCGAAATCGTCGTCGAGCTGGATAAATACATCGTCGGCCAGAATCTCGCGAAGAAAGCCGTGGCCATTGCTCTGCGCAATCGCGTTCGCCGCCAGAAACTTCCGCCCGAGCTTGCCGAAGATATTCTGCCCAAGAATATTTTGATGATCGGTCCTACCGGTGTGGGGAAGACGGAAATTGCCCGCCGCTTGGCGCGCCTGGCGGGCTGCCCCTTCGTCAAAGTGGAAGCTTCGAAATACACCGAAGTGGGTTACGTCGGCCGCGACGTGGAATCTATGGTTCGCGACCTCGTCGAAACCTCCATTGACATGGTGCGCGAGGAAAAACTCGACGAAGTCGCCGAGCGCGCCGAACAATCCGCTGAAGACCGTCTGCTCGACTTGCTCCTTCCGCCTTCGCCCATTCCTTCGGACACGACGCCCACCACAGAAATTCAGCGTCGCGAGCAGGTGGCCCGCACGCGCGAAAAACTTCGCGCCCAGTTGCGCGAAGGCAAGCTCGATCAGCGCATGGTGGAAGTCGAAGTCCGCGAACGCCAGGTGCCCTCGTTCGAAATCATCACCAATCAGGGCGTCGAGGAAATGGACATCAACGTGAAGGACATGCTCTCCGGCATGTTCGGCCAGCAAAAAAAGAAACGCAAAATGACGGTCGCCGAAGCCTTCGACTACCTCATTCAGGAAGAGGAAAACCGATTGATTGACATGGATCAGGTCACCCGCATCGCCGTGGACCGTGTCGAGCAGATGGGAATTCTCTTTATTGACGAGGTGGACAAAATCGCCGGCCGCGAATCCGGCCACGGACCAGACGTCTCCCGCGAAGGCGTCCAGCGCGACATTCTGCCCATCGTGGAAGGCACCACGGTCAATACCCGCTACGGCATGGTGCGCACCGACCACATTCTATTCATCGCCGCCGGAGCGTTTCATACCACCAAGCCCTCGGACTTGATCCCCGAGCTGCAAGGCCGCTTCCCGATTCGCGTCGAGCTTACCTCGCTCACCGAAGCCGATTTCATCCGCATTCTCACCGAACCCAAGAACGCGCTGATCAAGCAATATATCGCGCTGCTCGATACCGAACCTTTCAAGCTCACCTTCACCGAGGACGCCATCGCCGCCATCGCGAAATTCGCCGCCAAAGTGAACGAGCACACCGAAAATATCGGCGCGCGCCGCCTGCACACAATTCTGGAAAAAGTGCTGGAGGACATTTCCTTCGAAGCCCCGGAAATGAAAAAGAAATCCTTTAAAGTGGACGCTGCCTACGTGCAAAAGCAATTGGCGAATATCGTGAAGGATCAGGACCTGAGCCGCTACATCTTATAGAAATTAGAAAACAGAAAATGGAAAATCGAAAAGCGGCCGGTCCGTCTCAGTTTGCCGTGAACCAACGAGTGCCGCCGGCCATTTTCTATTTTCTTTTTTCCATTTTCGCTTCCGCCATTCTCCTCGCCAACTGCGGCGCTCCCGGCGAACCGGTTGAACGCAAAGCACCCACTCCTACCGCGGTCACCGACCTCGCGGCCACGCAGCAAGGCGATAACGTGATCCTCACCTTTACCCTTCCCAAGGAGTCCGTCGAGCGTCGCGAGCTCAAGCAACCGCCCGCCATCGAAATCTTCCGCGATTTCCAGCCCGTGCCGGCCAGCCCCGCGCCCCCATCGGGTCCGGTCATCCCCACAGCTCCTACGCTACTCGTGACCATCCCATCCGCGATGGTGGACCAATACGATACCCGCGGGCAAATTCGCTACGAAGATACGCTGAAGCCCGAAGATTTCAACCAGCACCCTGGCGCGCAGGTCGTTTACATCGTCCGCACCCGCACATCACCCAAAAAAGTCTCCGCAAATTCCAACGCCGCATCGCTGCGCGTCGAACCCGCCCCAGATCAAATCACGAACCTAAAAGCCGAAGTCACTCATCAAGGCATCATTCTCACCTGGACGCCGCCACAAAAAACCGCGGTCGGCACGGCACCTACCATCGCCCTCTATCGAATCTTTCGTCATGAAGTGAACCAAATAACTGCGCCCAAGCCCACCCCACAATCCCCACAATCGCAAAAACTAAGCGTGCAAATCGGTGATTGCCCGGCGCCGCCATTCCGCGACTCGCAAATTCAATTCGGAAAAACGTACGTTTACACCGTGCGCAGCGTCGCGCAATACTCCGACGTGCAAATCGAATCGCTCGACTCACCAGCCGTCGAAGTCACCCCGCTCGACACGTTTCCTCCAGCCGCGCCGCAAGGCCTCGTCGCCGTGCTGGTCCCCGCGCAGGGCTCCGCGCCCGCCTACCTCGACCTTTCCTGGTCCATCAGCGCGGAAAACGATATCGCCGGTTACAACATCTATAGAAGTGAGCAGGAAGGCGTCCCCGGCCAGAAGCAAAACCCGGATTTGTTGCGTACTCCCGCGTTTCGCGATATGAATACCATACCGGGCCACCGTTACTTCTACACCGTCACGGCAGTGGATCGCGTCGGCAATGAAAGTCCCGCCAGCGCAGCCGCGTCCGGCGAAGTGCCGGTTGAATCTCCCTCGGGAGCTCCGGCCGAAGTTCCAGCGGAAGGCACACAGAAAGCACCGCCAAAGCCATGACCGATCCAGCCACCACCAGTCACCCAATTCCCGCGCACGCGCACGTATCAGTAAAAGTGGTAAGTCCAGCGCTTCGCGTCGGCCTCTACACCGGCGCCCTGTTGACCATCGTAATGGTCGGCTCCCTGATCGCCGCGAATCGCTTGTCCTGGCTCGATAATCGCGCCCTCGAACGCAACGGCGCCTCCTACGGCCTTTTCCTCGCCATCATGCTCATTCCCGTTTTCCGCTTCCTCAATCGCCCGCTAAGAATGTTCTCTTCGGCCCTGCTTGGCTGGGGAATTTTCGTAATCGCCTACGACATCGCCGGAATATTTTTTCACAACCTCTTCCAAGCGCTGCGCTCGCCATTCGAAGCGTTCCTGGAGGGCGCCGTCGTCTACGGCGTTTGCGCGGTTGGCTCCTGGGTAGGGGCTATGGTCCTGTTGACGCGCCATCACCGCATTGCCCCGCGCCGCCGCCGCTCGGATTTCCTCACCACTCACCACCAATGAAGCTCTGCCGATTTCAACCCCTGGAATTCGACGCGCACCAACTCAGCCGCACCGCGCGCGAAACCCATCCCACTCCGCGCGCCGGTATCATCGAAGGCGATCGCATCCACGAAATTCGCGGCGAACTCTGGGGCCCACGCGAGCGCACCGGTAAAACCTGGCCGCTCGATCAAATAAAATTCCTGCCGCCATCCGCGCCCAGCAAAATTGTCTGCGTCGGCCGAAATTACCAAGACCACGCCAAGGAACTAGGCAACGCCGTCCCCACGCAGCCGCTGATTTTCCTGAAACCACCGTCGTCGGTCATCGCTCCCGAAGAACCCATCGTCCTCCCGCGCATCTCTCAGCGTGTGGACTACGAAGGCGAGCTCGCCGTCATCATCGGCCGCACTTGTTATCATTTGAAAGACGATGAAAGCGCCGCCCCCTACATCCTCGGCTACACCTGCCTCAACGAAGTCACCGCCCGCGACTTGCAAAAACTCGATGGCCAGTTCACCCGCGGCAAGGGCTTCAACACGTTCTGCCCCTTCGGCCCCATCCTCGAAACGCAGCTTGCTCCTTCCGGCGTTACCGTTGAAACCTATCAGAACGGAATTAGGAAACAGTCTGGACACACGTCGGAAATGATCTTTTCCGTTGATGTTATAATCCGTTTCATCGCGCAGGTAATGACGCTCGAGCCGGGCGACGTGATCGCCACCGGCACGCCCTCGGGCGTGGGCCCGCTGGCCGCTGATGACGTTGTCGAAATCAGCGTCGGTGGAATCGGCACACTCAGAAATCCCGTCATCGCCGCGCAGGATTGATCCGCACCCGACAAGGCTGCCGTTGAAAGAACTCTTGAATGATTGGCACGATTGGCTTCCGCTGGCCGGAATCGCGGCGGTTGTCCTCGTCGGCATCGTTCTGTGGCTGCGCCGCAAGCCCGAAGACGAGACCGACATCGAACGCCAGCGCCGCGCTTACCTCAATCGCGTCGGCCGCATCGTCGAAGGCCAGGTTCTCGAAATCGTCGAGCACGCTCGCGACGCGAACGATCCCGCCGCGAGATCGCACGGCATGTTTCAAAAACGCGCCATCCCTTCCCCCAACGGCACGCAAAAGCTCCTCTACTACACCTACTCAATCTCCGGCGTAACCTACGAAACCGCGCAGGATATCACTGGCCTCGAAGAAGCCAAGCACCTAGGCCGCGTGGCAGCAGGCCAAACAGCCAGCGTGAAATACGATCCATCAAACCCCAGCAATTCCATCCTCCTCGCCGACGATTGGTCGGGCCTGCACTGACATCCCAAGGACACGCGGCCCGGTTCAGGTAGCGCCGGCTCGTCCCGAGAGCCGCGGCCTACGGCAGGGTCGAAGGGCGTTGCGCCAGCTCTTTGCTCTTGTAGGGGCGGGTCTCAGACCCGCCCGCGTTCGCGGCAATCGATCGGACTCGGTAGGGGGCTACTTGCTTCGCCCTAGCTTGCCATCGCGTCAACCCCGAGAAGAACTTGCACACCAACAATGGTAAACTTTTGTGTTTTCCGGAGGATCGACTTGCCCAGCCAACAACGCCTTCTCGCCGCAGTTCTGCTCATCATCTCCGCAACTGCCGCGACGGCCGCAACACTCCACGCCCAACAAAATTCCGCCGCATCGGCGTCAGCACCAGCACCAGCAAATCCGCCCGTCGTCGATCCCAGCCTCTACTCCGCCCTCCGCTGGCGCCTAATCGGCCCCTATCGCGCCGGACGCGTTTCCGCCGTAGCAGGTGTCCCCGGCGATGCCGCCACCTACTACATGGGCACGCCCGGTGGCGGCGTCTGGAAAACCACCAGCGGCGGCACGACCTGGAAGCCCATCTTTGACGACGAACATGTAGCGTCAATCGGCGACGTCGCCATCGCCCCCTCCAATTCCAATATCATCATCGTCGGCACCGGCGAACAAACCGCCGGCGATGGCGTCTACCGCTCCACCGACGCCGGCGCGACCTGGACCAACATCGGCCTGAAAGATTCGCGTTTCATTAGCACCGTCCTCATTGACCCGCGCAATCCCAACATCATCGTAGTCGGCGTCCTCAGCCATCCCATCCTCGGCGTCGGCGCGCCCGGCGAAAATCGCGGCGTCTACAAAACCACCGACGGCGGCAAGACCTGGACCAAAACTCTCTACAAGGACGACATGGCCGGCGTTTCCAACATGGCCGCCGATCCCGACAATCCGCGCATTCTCTATGCCGCTCTCTGGAAGCCCTTCGATTTCCGCGCCGGTCCTCCTGATTCCCACGTGCAGGATTCCTGGATTTATAAATCCACTGACGAAGGCGCCACCTGGAAGCCCACCTCCGAAGAAGGATTACCCAACACGCCGCGCGGCCGCGTCGGCCTCGCCGTCGCCCCGGGCACCAAAGGCCAAAGAATTTTCGCCATCATGGAACCCGGACTCTTCCGCTCCGACGATGGCGGCGCCCACTGGCGCCAAATCACCAAAGACCCGCGCATCACCGGCAATCTCTATATCTGCCGCGTGTACGTAGATCCGAAAAATCCGGATATGGTTTTCGTCATGCAAACCACCACCTATCGCTCCACCGATGGCGGCCAGAATTTCGCGGCTTACAAAGGCGCGCCCGGCGGCGATGATTACCACGTCATGTGGATTGATCCGCAAAATTCAAAGCGCATGATTCTCGGCGTGGATCAAGGCGCCACCATCAGCCTCGATGGCGGCCTCACCTGGAGCAGTTGGTATAATCAGCCCACCGCACAGCTCTATCACGTCATCACTGACAATCAGTTTCCCTACATTTCCTACGCCCCGCAGCAGGATAGCGGCACGGTGGCTGTTCCCAACCGCAGCGACTACGGTGAAATCAGTTTCCGCGATTGGTTCTCCATCGGCGGCTTCGAATTCTGTTACATCGCCCCCGACCCGTTGAACCCTGGCATAGTTTATTCCGGCGGCTGGTACGGCAGCATCCTGCGTTGGGACAAAACCACCGGACAAATAGTCCATGTTTTCGTCCGCGGCGCGAAAGACCGCATGTCGCAAATGCCTCCACTGGTCTTTTCGCCGCAGGATCCACACACCCTGTATCTCGGCGCGCAGTACGTCCTGAAAACCAGCAACGGCGGCGATAGCTGGACGCAGGTCAGCCCCGACCTCACCGCGCCTGCCGCTGCTCCTGGCGCGCCAGCCGATCAACCGCACACACAAACCGCCGCGCCAACAAATCCCACGGCGCCCTCGCCAGCGCTATCCGCAAATACGCATTCCCCTCTGAATGAAGACGAAGAAGCCGTGGACCTCGAAGAGCGCGACGCCGGCGGCAAGGACGATTTCGAATTCGCGCAACGTCCGCGCCGTACTTCTCTCACCGTCCTCACTCCCTCGCCCGTCAGCGCCTCCATCCTTTGGGCCGGCACCAGCAACGGCTTGGTCCAAACCACGCGCGATGCCTCGCAATCCTGGCAGAACGTCACTCCCGCCGGCTGGCCGAAAGACAGCGAGATCGAAGCCGTCGAGGCTTCCCACTACGGCGTAGGCACTGCGTACGTCGTCCTCAACGCGCGCCAGGATCTCCAGCCTTACATTTTCCGCACGCACGACGCCGGAAAATCGTGGCAGAAAATCACCACAGGCTTGCAGCCCGACTGGATTGCGCGCGTCATCCGCGAAGATCCCGTGCGCAAGGGCTTGCTCTACGCCGGAACCGAAAACGCCCTCTACGTTTCCTTTGACGATGGCGACCACTGGCAATCCCTCCAGCTGAATTTCCCGGCCTCCGATGTCCGCGATCTCGCCGTGCATGGGGACGATCTCGTCGCCGCCACCTACGGCCGCGCCATCTGGATTCTCGACGACCTTACGCCGCTCCGTCAGGCCGGCCCGGAAATCGCCAACTCCAATGCGTATTTGCTGAAGCCCGCCACCGTCGTCCGCACTCGCTACGACAACGACCAGGAAACTCCGCTGCCGCCCGAAGAACCCACCGCGAAAAATCCGCCCGACGGCGCCATCATTGATTACTATCTGAAATCCGTTCCGCCCAACCCGCTCACGCTAGAAATCCACGACGCACAGGGAAAAGTAGTGCGCCGGTTCAACAGCCTCGCCCCCGCCGTGGATTCCACCCCTAAAAACGTTCCGGAGTATTGGTTTGGCCCGCCCGCGCATCTCTCGAAGGATGCCGGACTGAACCGTTTCGTCTGGGATCTGCGTTACGATCCGCCGCAAGCTCTGAATTTCGGCTACTACGGCGGGCTGCTCGATTACGTCGAGTACCCCATCTCCGACCACGCGCTGCCCGCCGATACGCCGCGTGAGCAAACTCTCGGCCCTCTCGCCGTTCCCGGCCAGTACGAAGTTATTTTGATCGGTAACGGAACGGTCATGAAACAGCCGCTCACCATCACGCTCGATCCCCGCATCCACGCTTCTCAAGCGGACCTCGAAGCGCAGCTGCTTGCCGCAAAACGCATTGACTCCGGCCTCGCCGCCACCACCAAGGCCTTCCAATCCATCACCAACCTCCGCGCTGCCATCGCCGACCGCCTGAAAACTCTCGGCGTTCCGCTCGAGGAGAAGCACGCCTCAAGATTCAGCGAGCAGTCCGGCGAACCCAAGGAAAAAACCGCGGAAGAAAAAGCTCAAGAGGAGAAAGCCGCGGCCGCCAATCCACAAGCCAAGGCATCCGCCGATGCTCTGAGAGACTTGGACAAGAAAGCCGCCACCATTCTGGAAGGAACCTTCGAAGCTCCCGGTGTAGGTCCAATCAATCGCGACTTGGCCCGCACCTCCTTCTTCATCCAATCCGGTGACGCCGCCCCCAGCTCTACCGCCAAAGCCGTCCTCGAAGAATCTTGTGGCCAGCTGAACAAAAACCTATCAGCCTGGCGCGATCTGGATGCCCAAGCCGTCCCAGCCGCCAACACCATCATCGCAAAATCTAACCTAGGCGCTCTCCCCACGGCCACGGTTATGTCCATCACCAGCGCGCCTCACGACGCGCCATCCGTCGACGCCTGCTCACCATAGCCGAGCGCCGACGCCTGCTCGCCCCAACATCGCCGCCGTTGAATTTTTTGGTGGGGGCGCTGCTTGCTGCGCCCCAGCTTGTCGAGGTGTCAGCATCTCAGCGCCAGACCAACCGCGTCACGCGGCGTAGGGGCCTCTCGGGCACCTCGTGTCTTGATTTTGTGTGCGTATTAGTGTATATACAATAATGTGTTCTCGTGGGACACGCCGAAGGCTGCAACGAATCTCGCGAAGCACAGGGTCTCGTTCGAAGAAGCTGCAACAGTATTCAGCGATACTGATGGACTCGACTGGACTGATCCTGAGCACTCAGATCGAGAGCTGCGTAGCAAGCGGCTGGGAGCCTCGTCGAAGGGCCGCATCCTGATCGTTGTCTATACCGTGAGGAATATCGATCATGGCAAAGAAACCATTCGCATCATCAGAGCGCGCCAAGCCAGCCGCAAAGAACGCCAGGCATATTTCGGATCGCCAGATTGATTTCTCGGATATTCCGCAATCCACGAACGCGGAGCTCAAGCGCGCGCGCCGTGTCGGCCGGCCCAAGACTGCCAACGCCAAGCAGCTCATCGCCATCCGCATCGCCCCGCCGCTGCTGGCTCGTCTCCGACGCCTTGCCGCGAAACGATCCAAGCCATACCAGACTCTAATTCACGAACTTCTCGATCGCGCCGCCCCGCGCTGAAGCAATGTCATCAACAGCGCCGGAATGTACACGCAGCACCGTTCGCATTTTCCCAAACAACGTGCTACCGTGTCCTGTGGTTCACCAACAAAATTCGCGCACGACCCACGGAATGACCCAGCTGCCCTTCCGCTCCTCACACGTTCCAACCTCAATACGCCCAAGTTCAACGCAACGCCTGGCTCATCCAAAGCGCAATTCACCACTCACACAATTTCTAATCGGCTCCAGTGCGATTAGCAGCGCCCGTAACGTCTCTGGAATCCGCGCAGAGTCCAATTCTGATCGGTCGAAAAATGCACGTTTGCGCGCGCGTTTTTCGCACGTTTTACATCGCACGAATCACCAACCAAACCGCACCAGTCACGCCTGTCTAATCGCTAGCCAATTATTAGAAATCCACCTAACCTGCTCACAACAAACGAGAAAACTTTCTCTAATCGCTAGTTTTTATGGCTGTTTGGCGAATCACTATTCACCATTCACTCCTCAGCAACCCCTCCCATGACCACTCAACGTAAACACCACGACCGCCTCGAAGAGCTTCGCAAGCTCAACGCCGAAGCCGAAGCGGGCGGCGGCGCCGAGCGCCGCGAGCGCGAACACAAGCAAGGCAAGCTCAGCGCCCGCGAACGCGTTGACCTGCTGCTCGATGAAGGCTCTTTCGAAGAACTCGATAAATTCGTCCGCCACCATTCCCACGATTTCGGCATGGAAACGCAGCGCCCGCCCGGCGACGGATTCATCACTGGTTACGGCCGCATCGGCGGCCGCCTCGTTTACGTCTTCGCGCAGGATTTCACCGTATTTGGCGGCTCGCTTTCCGAAGCCAACGCCTCCAAAATCACGAAGATCATGGATTTGGCCATGCGCGCTGGCGCTCCCGTGATTGGCCTGAATGATTCCGGCGGTGCGCGTATTCAGGAAGGCGTGATGTCTCTGGCGGGCTACGCGGACATTTTCTTGCGCAATACGCTTTCGAGCGGAGTGATCCCGCAGATCAGCGCGATCATGGGCCCCTGCGCCGGCGGCGCCGTCTATTCCCCGGCGATCACTGATTTTATTTTCATGACTCGCGACACGTCCTACATGTTCGTCACTGGCCCGGACGTCATCAAAACCGTCACCCACGAAGACGTCACCAAGCAGGAACTGGGCGGCGCCATGACTCACAACGCCACCAGCGGCGTCGCGCATTTCATCTCCCGCGACGATGCCGAATGCCTGGCCATGATCCGCGAGCTTTTCAGCTACTTGCCATCCAATAACTTGGACGATCCGCCGCGAAAACCTACCAGCGATCCTTGGGACCGCATCACGCCCTCGCTCAACGCTATGGTTCCGGAGAATCCACAGCAACCCTACGACATCAAGGACGTGATCCATGCACTCGCGGACGACTCCGAATTCTTCGAAGTCCACGAGCACTACGCAAAAAATATCGTCGTGGGCTTTGCGCGCTTCGACGGCCGCTCCGTCGGCATCGTCGCGAACCAGCCGGCGTTCCTGGCAGGCGTCCTCGACATCAATGCCTCGGTGAAAGGCGCGCGTTTCGTGCGCTTCTGCGACGCCTTCAATATTCCGCTGATCACCTTTGAAGATGTGCCCGGATTCCTGCCCGGCACACAGCAGGAATTTGGCGGCATCATCCGCCATGGCGCGAAGCTGCTGTTCGCCTTCGCCGAAGCCACGGTTCCGAAAATTACGGTCATCACGCGCAAAGCCTACGGTGGCGCCTACTGCGTGATGGCTTCCAAGCACATTCGCACGGACATCAATTTCGCTTGGCCCACTGCGGAAATCGCCGTGATGGGCCCCGAAGGCGCCGTCAATATCGTTTACAAACGCGAAATTGACCGCGCCCCCGAATCCGAACGCGAAACCCTGCGCCAGGAAAAAATCGCGGACTTCCGCGAACGCTTCGCCAACCCCTACGTGGCCGCCGAACAAGGCTACATCGACGACGTAATCGAGCCAGCCCACACCCGCGCCAAATTAATCACGGCCTTACGCTCCCTCGAAAACAAGCGCGACACCAACCCCCGCAAAAAACACGGGAACATCCCGCTATGAGCACCCTGCACAAACACGCGGTCCGCGTCTTGACACTGCGCGCAGCGAACCTTTAGCATCGAGGATTGTGTTCGGGCCGGTTTAGCTCAGAGGTAGAGCGAGGGTCTCATAATCCCTAGGTCGTGGGTTCGAGTCCCACAGCCGGCACCATA